>Ga0172382_10009899_pt1 | contig 12895 bp, 13 predicted proteins | sample Leawel138RmetaG_FD_122245 | JGI IMG/M metagenome (GOLD analysis project Ga0172382, IMG submission 122245) | Leachate microbial communities from a municipal landfill in Southern Ontario, Canada - Leachate well 138R metaG | ecosystem: Engineered > Solid waste > Landfill > Unclassified | place...
CTTACGCGGTTTAATCCTCAGTATGCTGGCCTGCGGCGCGCTTGCGATGGCCTTGTTGGTCTTGTTTGGCAGCATTAATGGCATTGCCCATATCGCCTTTTTCCTTTGGGGCTTGGCCTTTGGCCCGCTGGTGACCATGTATCAGGCGGCGGTAAGCCAACAGGTCGCACACGCCAAAGCCGTAGCGACCTCAGTGCAGTCCAGTGTTTTTAATTTCTCAATTATGATGGCCACCTGGATCGGCGGATTAATTCTGCTCAATCTGCCGCAGACCGGTGTCTTTGGCATTGTCTATCTGTCGATTATTTGTTTCCTGCCAGCCATACTGATCGCATTTATAGCCAAGAAAGCACTGAGTGCTTAAGCAGGCATGTTGCTCAGTCTGCGCAGTGAAAAGAAAAGCAGATATATTGGTAGCGAATGATGACACTCCAGAGTCATGCAGCAAGACCCGCTAAGTCGCGGCCCCTGCACTAAAAACGCTCTAGGTGACGGAGTTAAAGCCACCTAGAGTCTTTGCCATCTATGCCCCGTGGTAAAACTGACAATTAATCCAGTAGTTCTTGAGGAATATTGCCGCCGTTTTCAGCAATACGCGCGAGCACTGTTTTATGCAACCACATATTCATTTGCGCTGAATCGCTCATCAACTCCGCTGGGCAAGCTAACTCTGCGGCCAACTCTTTACGTGCCGCAAGACTGCTGTCGATATCCAGTAATTTAAGTAAATCGACAATAGAAACACGCCAGTTAAGTTTCTGTGGGTTTGCTGCCGCGCGCTCTTCAAGCTGCGCCACCACATCAACCACGGTCACTGCAGCGCTGGCTTTTACTGCAACCTCAGGGGTTACGGCGACTGCAACGTTGGTTTCTGACCCATCGGTTTGCGCTGCTTCAGTACTACCAATACCTAATTTTGCAAGAATATTGCTAAAGAATCCCATGCGTCTCTCCTTACGGTATTTTTAATTAGTGATTAATCACTATTGAGTAGTTTTTACTTGATTACAAGATTAACTTAGCCGTTTATAGATTTTAATGCAAAATCAAAAATAGGCTTGGTGCTATTTAAAATGCACATGCAGCACTGTGCTGCCAACTTGCTATGCACCCTGCCCCTCAGCAACTTGGCAAGTGATGCGCTAAGATAACCTGATTCAGTTTAAGGGTGCCGCTGTGTCTGATCTCTATTTACGTATTGCCTTGCCCTCACCGCTGCGCCGGCTGTTTGATTACCGAGCACCCGCACAGTTGCCGGCAACGGTATGGCAGCCCGGTGTGCGCGTACGGGTGCCCTTTGGCCGACGTGAAATGATCGGAATTCTGGTCGAGACGACCAGCGTAACCAATGTCCCGGCCAATAAGCTTAAAGATGCACTGGAGCTACTCGACCAGCAGCCCTTACTGCCGCCGAGCATGATGCGTTTGTGTCTCTGGACCGCACAGTATTATCAACACAGTTTAGGCGATACTTTTAGCTGGGCGTTACCCACACTGCTGCGCCAAGGTGAAGCGGCCGAAGCGCGCCAGCAAAAAATCTGGTTGGCAAAATTACCGCTCAATCTCGAAGACCCGCTGTTAACCCGCGCGCCACGCCAACGTGACGCACTGAAAGTGTTCGCACAACATGCACAAGGCATTGCGCATGAGCGCCTTGAGCAATTCGATATCAGCAAAGACAGTGCCACGGCGTTACTTAAAAAAGGTTTCGTCACTCAGCAGGTGCGCCAACTACAAGATTTAGCGCATAAAACACCGAGCCTGGCCCAGCCTGAACTGCCATTAAATGATGAACAGCTCGCAGCCTTTAATGCGATCAATGCCAATAACCAAACCTTCAAGGCCTACTTATTAGCCGGCGTCACTGGCAGTGGTAAAACTGAAGTTTATTTACAGCTGATTCGCGAGACCCTCGCCGCGGGTCAGCAAGTGCTCGTGCTCATTCCCGAGATCAACCTTGGCCCGCAAACGCTTGAGCGTTTCACCAAGCGTTTTAATGCGCGCATTGCCTTGTTGCACTCCAACGTCAATGATCGCGAACGTTTAGAGGCGTGGTTGGCTGCTCGCTCGGGACATGCCGATATCATTATCGGCACCCGCTCGGCGCTGTTTACGCCGATGAAAAAGCTCGGCCTGATTATTATCGATGAAGAGCACGATGCCTCGTATAAACAGCAAGAAGGTCTGCGCTACCATGCCCGCGATCTAGCGCTGGTGCGTGCTCGTGCGGCTAATGTGCCGATTGTTTTAGGTTCGGCAACGCCCTGTTTAGAAAGCCTGCACAATGCCCACAGCGGACGCTTTGCTTTACTGCGCTTAACCAAGCGCGCCGGTGGTGCCAGCCAGCCTCAGTTTATTCGTATGGATGTGCGCAGTTTGCCACTGGACTCGGGGATCAGCGCGCCGCTGCAGAAAGAAATTCGTAAAACGCTAGAAGCAGGACAGCAAGTTTTAGTCTTTCTTAACCGTCGCGGCTTTGCCCCGGTGTTGATGTGCAATGACTGTGGCTGGATGAGCCAATGCTCAGAGTGCGATGCACGCTTAACCCTGCATCAACGCTATAACGAACTGCGCTGCCATCACTGCGGCCACATTGAAGCACGTCCGCATAATTGTCCCGATTGCGGTAAAGTAGATTTACGCCCAATTGGCGCGGGTACGGAACGCGCCGAAGAGCGTTTGCAAATTTTATTCCCCGATACGCCGGTGCTGCGCATTGACCGTGACAGCACCACGCGCAAAGGCTCAATGGATGCTTTATTGACCACCATTGGCAGTGGCCAGCCTTGCATTATGATTGGCACACAAATGTTGGCCAAAGGTCATCACTTCCCTCGCGTGACCTTAGTGGCGATCTTAAATGCCGATGGCGGTTTGTTTTCTGCGGATTTCCGCGCCAGCGAACGGATGGCGCAACTGATTATGCAAGTGGCGGGTCGTGCCGGTCGTGCCGGTGATCCGGGGCGCGTGATTATTCAAAGCCAACTGGCAGATCATCCGCTCTTGGTGCAACTCAGCGAACAAGGCTATTTTGCTTTTGCTGAACAAGCTCTGAGCGAACGCCGCGCTACCGGCCTGCCACCCTTTAGTCATTTAGCGCTGCTACGCGCCGATGCCCTAAAAGCCGAGCTGGCCGATATATTTTTAGAAGATGCTTACAGCATTGCTGAACAATTAATTAAACTGCACAGTATTGAAGGTGTTGAGCTCTTAGGACCGATTGCCTCACCGATGGAACGCCGCGCCGGCCGCTACCGTGCGCAACTGTTGCTGCAAGCCACGAGCCGAGCACAATTACACCGTTTACTTACACCCTTATGCAGTAACTTAGAAAACCTCGCCAGCGCCAGACAAAGTCGCTGGTCAATGGATGTCGACCCGATCGATTTATTTTAAAGCACAGCAGATGACGCTTGCCGCTTGAAGCCTAGGCCTCAGGCGTCGATAATAGATGGTTTATTAAGCCTTCATTCGCGATTCGCCTTCGTTAAGAGAAATTATGAAAGACAGTATCCGCACTCTGATTCAGCACGCAGTCAATCAACTTACTAGCGAAGGCATCCTTCCAGAAGGACTGGTTGCGAACATTCAAGTCGAAAACACGCGGGATAAAACCCACGGCGACTTCGCCAGCAATATCGCCATGCTGCTGGCTAAACCAGCGAAAATGAAACCTCGCGACTTGGCAGAACTGTTAATTAAAGCGTTGCCAACTGATCCACAGGTCAGCAACGTAGTGATTGCCGGCCCTGGTTTTCTAAACTTTTTCCAAAACCATGCCGCGCTCGCGCAACGTTTAGACAGTGCTTTAAATGACAGCCTAATCGGTGTGCCGCAACAGCAACCCGCACAGCGTGTGGTGGTCGACTTATCTTCACCGAACCTTGCTAAAGAAATGCACGTCGGCCATTTGCGCTCGACCATTATTGGCGATGCTGTCGCACGCGTATTAGAATTTCTCGGTCACGATGTTATTCGTCAAAATCACGTTGGCGACTGGGGCACACAGTTCGGTATGCTGCTGGCCTATCTGCAAGAAAATCCTAGCGCACAAGACACTCAGTTGTCTGATTTAGAAGAATTTTATCGTGCCTCGAAACAGCGCTTTGATGAGTCACCCGAGTTTGCTGAGCGCGCACGCGGCTTAGTGGTGAAACTGCAAGCCGGTGATCCAGAGTGCTTACGTTTGTGGCAGCAATTTAATCAAGTGTCACTCAGCCACTGCCAAGAGCTCTACGACCGTCTGGGTGTAAAGCTGAGCATGGACGATGTGCGCGGCGAAAGCTCATACAATGCCGAGCTGGCTAATATTGTCGACAGCCTACGCGACAAGGGGCTGCTCACTGAAAGCGATGGTGCCCAGTGTGTGTTTTTAGATGAGTTTAAAAACGCCGAAGACAAGCCTTTACCGGTGATTGTGCAAAAAGCGGGCGGCGGCTATTTGTATGCCACCACTGACTTGGCCGCGATGCGCTACCGCAGTCAAGCGCTGCATGCTGAGCGTGCGCTGTATTTTGTTGATCAACGCCAAGCACTGCACTTCCAAATGGTCTTTGCTGTGGCGCGCCGTGCTGAATTTGTCAGCCCGAGCATGCAACTGGAACACATGGGTTTTGGCACCATGAACGGCCCCGACGGTCGTCCGTTTAAAACCCGCGACGGCGGTACCGTCAAGCTGGTCGATCTACTCAATGAAGCCGAGCAACGCGCTTACGCTTTGGTTAAAGAGAAAAACCCAGAACTGGCCGAAACCGAGCTGCAGAGCATTGCTCAAGCCGTTGGCATTGGTGCCGTTAAGTATGCTGATTTAAGCAAGCACCGCAGCAGCGATTACTGCTTCAATTTTGAGCAAATGCTCAGCTTTGAAGGCAATACCGCACCGTACTTGCTGTATGCCTACACCCGTGTCGCCAGCGTGTTTAGACGCACAGACTTGGACATGAATGGCGCATTGCCAGGCAGCATTGTATTGGACAGTGAAGCGGAACAAGTATTGGCTGCCACCTTGCAGCGCTTTAGCGAGGTGCTTTACAACATCGCGGAGAAAGGCACACCGCATATTCTCTGCACTTACCTGTATGAGTTGGCCGGACAGTTTTCGAGCTTTTATGAGCACTGCCCGATCTTATCCGCGGAGGATGAAGCGACCCGCCACAGCCGTTTACGCCTTGCCGCACTCACAGGGCGCACCCTTAAACAGGGTCTTGAGCTACTCGGTTTAAAGACGTTGGAGCGTATGTAAATGGCTGCTCGTAAAAAAGCTGCGCCGAAAAGGGGTGCGAGCCGCTATCAAGCGCCAGCAAATAAACCCGTTCATCCTTTAGTTTGGGTGATCAGTGGCCTGATCATTGGTATCTTCGTGATGTCATTGTTTAAGCTGGATCCCGGTGATGATGCGATTAAGCGTGAAAAATCAGTCGCAGAGAGTAAAAAGCCTACTGCTTCAGAAAAAAAAGAAGCGTCGGCTAACAAACCTAAATTTGAGTTCTATACCTTGCTGTCTGAGTCAGAAGTGATTGTACCAGCAGAGGCTTTACCTGAAAAAACACCACCACCGCCCACTCCAGTTGAATTGGAAGCGGTGAAAAAAGCCGATGCAGTGCGCGCTCAAGCAATACTGGATGGCAAAACCCCGCCTGCACCGGTGGTGAAAAAAGAAGTTAAAACTCAATTCTACCTGCAAGCGGGCTCTTTTCCTGAGCGCTCCAAGGCTGAAAGTGTCCGAGCACAACTGCTAATGAGCGGCCAAGATGTACATATTGAGTCAGGGCAAGTTGCAGATAAAACCTGGTATCGGGTGTTAGTTGGTCCTTTTGTCAGTCGTGAACAACTGGCAGTGGCACAAAAACAACTGGCAAATAACGGTTTTAACAATCTGCTCCTGCAACAACGTAAAGGCGGCTAAGACTAATCCTAGCGTTTGCAGGCATCGCGTACAGTACGCCGCCTGCGAATGCTAAGACTGTAACCTTGCATCTAGTGTGCCTTGCGAGTACTGCTCCTGCACGAGGAGGTCATGCCTCCGACTACGGGGCTTAATTGCACGCAAACGGTGCAACATCCCTATGTTTTTCAAGTTCAACCCTTGAAGCCTGCTCCTAGCATCCCCATCTGTTAATAATCCGGGTGTATACCCATCAGCGAGGAGAATGTCCCTTGACCACAATTGTTTCAGTTCGTCGCAACGGCAAAGTCGTTATGGGTGGTGACGGTCAAGTATCCCTTGGCAATACCGTTATGAAAGGCAATGCAAAAAAAGTTCGACGTTTATACAACGGCGAAGTGCTGGCAGGTTTTGCCGGTGCGACAGCAGACGCTTTTACTTTATTTGAGCGTTTTGAAGGCCAGTTAGAAAAACACCAAGGTCATCTGGTGCGTGCGGCAGTTGAGTTAGCCAAAGACTGGCGGACCGACCGATCATTAAGCCGTCTCGAAGCCATGTTGGCAGTCGCCAACAAAGACGCTTCTTTAATTATTACCGGCAATGGTGATGTGGTAGAACCGGAACACGGCTTGATTGCAATGGGCTCAGGCGGTGGTTTTGCCCAAGCGGCAGCCATGGCGTTGTTAGAAAACACTGAACTTTCAGCGCGTGAAATTGCTGAAAAAGCCTTGCATATCGCCGGTACAATTTGTGTATTTACTAACCATAATCTGACCATCGAAGAGCAGGATAGCGCTATTTAAGCGCACCTCGGAGACCACTATGTCCATGACACCCCGTGAAATTGTGCATGAGCTCAATCGCCATATCGTTGGCCAAGATGACGCCAAACGTGCTGTTGCGATTGCTTTGCGCAACCGCTGGAGACGCATGCAGCTGTCCGCCGACCTGCGCAATGAAGTGACACCAAAAAATATTTTAATGATTGGCCCAACCGGCGTCGGTAAAACTGAAATTGCTCGGCGTTTAGCGAAACTGGTTAACGCTCCTTTTATTAAAGTTGAAGCGACCAAGTTCACCGAAGTGGGTTATGTCGGTCGTGATGTTGAGTCGATTATTCGTGACTTAGCTGACGCTGCGATAAAAATGCTGCGCGAGCAAGAAATGAAAGGTATGCGCAGCCGTGCTGAAGATGCGGCTGAAGAGCGTATTCTTGATGCCCTGCTACCACCTGCACGCTCAGGCTTTGATGAGCAACCAGAGCGCACTGACTCAAGCACCCGTCAATTATTCCGTAAGCGTTTACGCGAAGGTCAGCTCGACGATAAAGAAATCGACATCGAAGTGGCCGAAGCACCGCTGGGCGTAGAAATTATGACCCCGCCGGGCATGGAAGAAATGACCAGTCAGTTGCAGAATTTGTTTTCTGGCATGAACAAAGGCAAAACCAAAAGTCGTAAGCTACGTGTCGCCGATGCGCTAAAACTGATTCGCGATGAAGAAGCAGCGCGTTTAGTCAACGAAGAAGACCTTAAAGTTCGCGCGCTCGAAGCCGTTGAACAGCACGGTATCGTCTTCCTTGATGAAATCGATAAAATTGCTAAGCGCGGCAACACTGGCGGCGCCGACGTTTCACGCGAAGGTGTACAGCGTGATTTACTACCGCTCATTGAAGGTTGCACGGTCAATACTAAACTGGGCATGGTCAAAACCGACCATATTCTGTTTATTGCCTCGCGTGCCTTCCACCTCAGTAAGCCCAGCGACTTAGTGCCTGAATTGCAAGGTCGCTTACCGATTCGAGTCGAGCTGAAAGCCCTGACACCGGATGATTTTAAGCGCATCCTCAGCGAGCCGGATGCTTCACTGACTGAACAGTACGTTGCGTTACTAGCGACTGAAGGTCTTAATATCACCTTTACCGCGAGCGGTATCGAACGTATTGCCGAGATTGCTTGGCAGGTCAATGAGAAAACCGAGAATATCGGTGCCCGTCGCCTGCATACGTTACTCGAGCGTTTGCTGGAAGAAGTATCTTTTGATGCGGCAGCATTGGCAGAGAAATACAGCACCAACGCTTTAGAAATCGATGCAGCGTATGTTGATGAGCATCTGGGCGAACTGGCCAAAGACGAAGATCTGTCGCGTTATATCTTATAAGTCGCTACTGTTATATCAGCGCGACATCCAGCGCTGATATAACAGCCTAAAGTGAGACCACCATGCTGATTCCAACACGTATTAAACTCAATAAAAGCTCAAAAACACTGGAGCTGGGCTATGCCGGCGGTCAGCAATTTACTTTGCCAGCCGAGTTTTTACGCGTGCATTCCCCTTCTGCTGAAGTGCAAGGACATGGCCAGCCAATACTGCAGTACGGCAAGCTGAATGTTGCACTGACTGATGTGGAGGCCACAGGTAATTACGCGCTAAAACTGACCTTCGATGATGGTCATGACAGCGGTTTGTATACTTGGACCTACCTGCATCAATTAGCCACGCAACAAGCAACGTTATGGCAAGAGTATTTAGATGCGCTCCGCGCCGCAGGACGCTCACGTGACCCGAGTGAATCGGTTGTTCGGATGATGCTTTAATCAGCGCCTAACACCTAAGTAATCACTGATAGTCCTCTACGCGACCGACGTCCGCTACGAATTGCTCACAGCTCATTGTGCTTATCGAAAAAACACTCTAACCCGTGTTTTATGCCAGCTGCTTGTCTAACGCCTCTTCAATTTCACGTTTAATCGTACCACTGAGCGCTGACAGCAATAAACCCAGCTTAAGATTGACACAGACCTTAGTGTCATCCACAGCAATCGTGCCCTGTGCACCCGTACGACGAAACTCTAGAGTATCACCCAACCAACGGTAACTGACGTCGTATTGCTTAGCCAGACGCTCAGCCAACTGCTGCGCCTGCTCGCGCGCACCATCACGACCCAAGTTGTGTTGTCGCTCAACTACAATTTTACTCATATCTATCTCCTAACACCTTGCTGAACAGCGAGTATCTGTACATATTGTACAGGCGATATTGACGCTAATCTGTCCAGCGTCAAGACAAACTGCGCTGCGGGTATTAGAATGTTCGATAATATGTCTAAGGTGAAGTTTTATGAGCAATCCACATCAGCCCAATAGTAATGAGCCCACCACCCACTTCGGCTTTGAAAATGTTCCTGAAAGCCAGAAAGCAGAAAAAGTTGCTGAAGTGTTTCATTCTGTGGCTGCCCGTTATGACATTATGAATGACGTGCTCTCTGGTGGCATGCACCGTTTATGGAAGCGTTTCACCATCGAACTTTCGGGTGTCCGTCGCGGCAATAAAGTGCTTGATATTGCCGGCGGTACAGGCGATCTCGCACGTAAGTTTTCCAGTCTCGTCGGCCCTGAAGGCCAAGTAGTGCTGGCCGATATTAATGCCTCAATGCTCAAAGTAGGCCGTGATCGTCTGCTGGATAAAGGTGTGGCAAACAATATCCGCTTTGTTCAAGCCGATGCCGAAAAACTGCCCTTCCCAGATAATCACTTTGATGTCGTGACCATTGCCTTTGGTTTACGTAATGTCACTCATAAAGAAGATGCCTTACGCTCGATGCTCCGCGTACTAAAGCCGGGCGGACGTTTACTGGTGCTGGAGTTTTCTAAACCGAGCAATCCACTGCTGTCTAAGTTTTATGATGCCTACTCATTTAAATTTATGCCGCTGGCTGGCAAGTTGATTACCGATGATGCCGACAGCTACCGCTACCTTGCTGAATCCATTCGTATGCACCCTGATCAAGAAACGTTAAAAGCGATGATGAACGATGCAGGCTTTGAGCGAGTGACTTTTCACAATATGACCGGTGGTATTGTCGCACTACACCGCGGAATCAAACCTTAATGCTGACCCAGTTTGCTTTAGCCAGTGCCGAACGGGCGGTTAATCGTGTGCTCAGTTTAGACAGCACGGCACAAGCACGCCTAGCGCCGCTAGCAGGAAAAGTCATTGCGATAACCTGCAGCATGCCAGCCTTCACGGTGTATCTGATCCCGCTAGAAACGGGTATACAGCTGGCCAAAGAATGGCAAGCGCCAGCTGACTGTACTTTAAGCGCGCCAGCTAAGCTGCTGATAAAGCTAGTGACCCGTACCGATAAAAGCGCCGTGCTACACCATCCTGATGTCAGCCTCGACGGCAACAGTGCGCTACTGATGGAGCTCGCGGATATTCTCCAAAGCCTTGAACTGGACTGGGAGTATGAGGTGTCACGCTGGCTCGGCCCTGTCCCGACAGCCCTGCTCAGCGGTCACTTGCGTAGTCGCAGTCGCTGGTTGTCACAGTCAGCACAAAGTCTGCATTTAAATGCCGCCGACTATTTGGCTGAAGAGTCGCGCGCACTGGTGGGACATATTGAAGCAGATATGCGCTTTACTGAAATAGACCAGCTTACACTTGATTTAGATCGTCTTGATGCTCGCATCGCGCTCTTACTTAAACGGAACCAAAAGCCTCTATGAAGCTGCTTGCCATCCGCCGACTCTGGCGTATTTTACGTGTCACCATCCGTTATCGTCTTGATGATCTGCTCTTTGCTCTGCCATTACCTTGGCATTTGCGTATTTTGCAGGTTCTCATGCCTTGGCGCTGGTTACCCCGCAGCAGCAATACGATGAAGCGCGGTGAAGCATTACGTTTAGCACTGGAAGATCTAGGACCGGTGTTTATTAAGTTTGGCCAAATCCTCTCGACCCGTCGTGATTTATTACCGCCGGATATCGCCGATGAAATGGCAAAGCTACAAGATCAAGTTCCGCCCTTCTCATCAGAGCAGTCCATGAAACTGATCGAAGAGCAGCTCGGCGCGCCAATTAGTGAAGTTTTTAGTACCTTTTCCAGCATTCCATTGGCCTCTGCTTCGATTGCCCAAGTGCACGCTGCGCAACTCAAAACGGGCGAAGATGTCGTGGTTAAAGTCATTCGTCCAGGCTTAAAACCAATCATTGCTCAAGACATTGCTTGGCTCTTCACCTTGGCCAGTTTGGCTGAACGCGCCTCACCAGACGCACGCCGCTTGCGCCCTAAAGAAGTGGTCAGTGATTACGAAAAAACCATCTATGATGAACTGGACTTGCTACGTGAAGCGGCTAATACCAGTCAGTTACGTCGTAACTTTAGCGGTTCTTCATTGCTCTATGTACCGCAAATTTACTGGCAATGGAGCCGTCCAAAAGTCTTGGTGATGGAGCGTATTTACGGTATTCCAGTCACCGATATGGCTGCATTAGTTGATCAGGGTACCGATCTTAAGAAGCTGGCTGAGCGCGGTGTGGAAATCTTTTTTACCCAGGTTTTTCGCGACAGTTTCTTTCATGCTGATATGCACCCTGGCAATATTTTTGTCAGCACCCGCACCCCATGGGACCCACAGTATATTGCCATTGACTGTGGCATCATTGGCTCGCTGACCCCAGAAGATCAAGATTATCTAGCGCGTAACTTATTGGCATTTTTCAAGCGTGACTACCGTAAAGTCGCGCAACTGCATATTGATTCTGGCTGGGTGCCCAGTGATACCCGTATCAATGAGTTTGAAGCAGCAATTCGTACGGTTTGCGAGCCTATTTTTGAACGGCCGTTAAAAGAAATTTCTTTTGGACACCTCTTGCTACACCTGTTTCAAACCGCGCGACGCTTTAATATGGAAGTGCAGCCGCAACTGGTTTTGTTGCAAAAAACCTTGTTAAATATCGAAGGCTTAGGTCGTCAGTTGTACCCTGATCTTGATCTGTGGAGTACCGCGCAGCCTTATTTGGAACGCTGGATGCGCGAACGCTATATGCCCAAGCATGTGCTGAGCAATCTGCAGCAGCAAATTGAGAAGCTGCCACACTTAGCCAATATGGCACGCGATAGCTTTGAAAAATTCAGCACAAATTCTGTGCAACCTGCCGCCCCTCAGCTATGGTTGAATCGACTTTTAGGCGCAGGATTATTAGTGGCCAGCGCACAACTGGGCTTAGCCCTCGAGTTGCACGCTTGGCCTGCTTGGTTAATGCTAGGGACGGGTCTCAGTTTAGTCTTACGTCGTTAGCAACATGCGGTTTTTCTAGACACTTAACCACACGACAGTTATTGAGAATACTATGAGCAACTGGTTAGACGAAATAAAATGGGACAGCGACGGCCTGATTCCCGCCATCGCCCAAGACTACAAAACCAATCGCGTTTTAATGGTAGCGTGGCTGAATCGCGAATCGCTGGAACTGACCGTTAAAGAACAACGAGCCATTTATTGGTCACGCTCGCGCCAAAAGCTCTGGCGTAAAGGTGAAGAATCCGGACATATTCAGCAACTACATGAAGTACGCTTAGACTGTGATGCTGATGTTATTATTCTGCGAGTGGAGCAAATGGGTGATATTGCTTGCCACACCGGTCGCCACAGCTGCTTTTATCGTGTATTAAATGATGGTCAATGGCAGGTAGTAGAACCTGTAATAAAAAATCCACATGATATCTATCAAGGCTTATAAGCATGACTGACGATATTCTGCGCCGTGTAGCACAAGTCATTGACTCTCGCAAAGACGCTGAGCCAAACACGTCCTACGTTGCAAGCCTGCACCATAAAGGCTTAAATAAAATCTTAGAGAAGGTCGGCGAAGAAGCGATTGAAACGATCCTTGCGGCAAAAGATGCAGCCAGCTCGGGTGATAACAGCGACGTTATTTATGAAACAGCAGATCTATGGTTTCACAGTTTAGTCATGCTATCTGCTTTAAACTTAGAGCCACAAGCTGTACTTGATGAGCTCGAGCGACGTTTTGGCTTATCAGGACACGCAGAAAAAGCGGCTCGCACAACCACTTAATTATTTGCATATTGGAGTACATATCATGGGCGGTATTAGCGTTTGGCAACTACTGATTATTCTCGCAATCGTTATTGTTTTGTTTGGTACCAAGCGTCTTAAAGGCGTTGGTTCTGATCTTGGTGACGCCATTAAAGGCTTCCGCAAA
>Ga0172382_10009900_pt1 | contig 12894 bp, 22 predicted proteins | sample Leawel138RmetaG_FD_122245 | JGI IMG/M metagenome (GOLD analysis project Ga0172382, IMG submission 122245) | Leachate microbial communities from a municipal landfill in Southern Ontario, Canada - Leachate well 138R metaG | ecosystem: Engineered > Solid waste > Landfill > Unclassified | place...
AGGATATTTCACCTTTGGATATCCTTATCCTATGCGATCATGGCAATACCTGTTTTGGCGGCACAGTAAGCATTATAGGTAATAATTTTACAGCATCAGTTTATACAGATTAGGAATATAAAATGTAAGGAAGGTGGGTATGTTTGGTCACAAAATATCGTAAAAAACCCGTAACAATTGAAGCATTACAGTGGACAGGTGCAAACATGAGAGATATTGAAATATTTATTGGAAGGGACTTTTATTTTAAAGGCAATGATTTAATCATCAAAACACTTGAAGGTGATCATACAGCAAATGTAGGTGATTTTATCATTAAGGGTGTTGCAGGTGAATTTTACCCTTGCAAGCCTGATATTTTTGAAAAGACGTATGAAGGGGTTGAATAGGATATATTATTCATCCCACAGTGAATATAATCACATTATAGCCTTCACAATGAATATTAAGGGGGTGGGCAGATCCTTTTAAACAAAAATTATAATAAAAATGAATCAAAGGAACATTATGAACTGAAGCAGATTGCCAAATACATACTTTATTCCAAGGGATATAATTGTATAGCAACTGAGGTTTCTCTTCCTGGACGCAATCAATTGCTTAAAAATTATGGATGGTTTAACAAAGATGCAATATCTAAAAACATTATAGACACGATAGGGGCAAAAAATAAATATTGTTATAAAAAAATTCAAGATGGATGCAAAATTATGGGCATAGAGGCAAAGGCTTCATATCAAGATTACCTAAACGGATTCTGTTGCCAATGTGAATATACTTACATTATTGCCCCCGTAGGGATTATTCCTGTTGATAAAATACCATTAAGGATAGGGCTTATTGAAGTGGATTTAGATAATTATGTAATAGATAATAGTGTTAGAAATAAAACATTTTGCTTCAAGGGGATTGAAACGGTTAAGCAATGTTTAAGCAGGAAAAAACAAATATATGAAGGTAATAATAATAGATATATAATTGATACGCTTAATATACTAAAAAGCATTGCTTATAGGAGCACTGTAAATGATTTGTTTAAGAATAACGAAATTGAGATTAGGGGGTTATAAAATGAAGCCTATAACATTTTCAACTGAAATGGTGCAAGCAATTTTGGATGGCAGAAAAACACAAACCCGGCGGGTGATCAAACCACAGCCGCCAGATGATGTGACACATATTATCGGCCCTGAGAAGTGCCGATACCAGCCCGACCAAATTCTTTATGTGCGGGAAACTTTTTGTGAAGTGCTTTATAGGTATGAGCGTATTCCTATTAATGGTGGTCATATAACCGTACCAAAGTTTGCATATAAGGCGGATTCAGAAGTTGACTATACAGGCATATGGCAATCCCCTGTTTGTATGCCCAAAGAAGCGGCAAGGTTATTTTTACAGGTGAAAGATGTTAGGGTAGAGCAGTTATGGTATATTACTGACAAAGATGCGTGGGCAGAGGGGTGTAATATTTATAGAATACCTTCGCCCATTGTGTGGTTTTGTGAATTATGGGATCGCACATACGCCGAACGTGGTTTCCCGTGGAAGTCAAATCCCTGGGTGTTTGTAATTGAATTTGAGAGAATAAAAGAAGGTGGTAAGTAAACATGGATTTATTTTTTAAGATTGCAGGTTGGGTAATATTTACATTCTTCACAGTGGGGACGTTAGGTATAATTTCGTCAGTGGGGCAAGAAAGGGAACCCACGACTCCTGCCGAAGCTATGGGCGTTACGGCACTTAATGCTTTATTATTGCTATGGATCTATTGGGCAATTTTAAGGGGGAGTTAATGGATGAATGAATTGATAATAGGTTTAATTGTAAGTATAGTTTCCTTCATAACTCTCTTGTTAACAATCAGTTGGTCAATACATATTTCGCAAACAAAAGATTTTACGGAAAAGTATGGATGGGGAAATTATCGCAAGTTTAAATACCACTTTAATCGGTGTGATTGGGATTATAAATACGGTGGCGAACGCTTAAAGGCTGGTGACTGTGAATACGGAGCAAGTATCATTAAGTTCAAGGGGATCGGTATGATTATGCGAACGCCCATAGATTGGATCTTGGCTGAAATGTATGTAGGTAGATATCGTGGAAAACACAAGAGGGGTGGTTATAAATGGTAGACATTGTGAGTTAACCAAAATAACGTTTGGTTAAAACCTTGGGGAATAACTGCATTCCAAATTTTTATTCTATGCAAATATGTGTTTGGGGAGGGATGCAAAATGATTAAATACATTTGTGATATGTGTGGGGGGAGAAGCGGATAAGCAAGAATATATTGTTCCAGTAAATGGGCGTGAAAAAACAGTTGCCTATAAATGCGAAGTTCCCATTATGAGTTTTGACAAAAATGTGATTGTGTTATCCACTATTCACCTGTGTGATAAATGTAAAAAAGATATTGCGTGTATTATGAATACTATCTTGAAGGGAGGTAAATGAGCATTAAAACATTTCTTATCCAAACCGTAGAAGGGCAGGTGACGCATGACTTTATTGCCGCAAATGTTTTCAAGTTGTCATAATGAAATAGTAGAAAAAGTAATCTCAACAAAAACAGAAGGGAGAGTGAATGTATGAGTTTAGTTGGCAAGAAAGTGAGAATTAGGGTTGACAATTATGATACGGATATATTATCACCAAAGTTTATTAAGTTTTTGGAGGATAGTAAGGGTAAAATATTTACAGCTATGCAGGAACCTAAATATAAAGGAACTGATCTTTATTGCTTGGAAGAAGAACCCATATGGGTATTCTTTGTAAGTAATCTTGAAGTAGTAAAATTTGAAGGAGAATTATAGGAGGTAGTAAATGCAGATAAGCGATTGGTTGGATACCGAATTAGGGCAACAAATATGGGAACGTAAATACAGATATGAAAATGAAACGTTTGGCGAATGGTTAGATAGGGTATCAGGCGGTAATGAAGCAATAAGGAAGCTAATTTTTGAGCAAAAATTTCTATTTGGCGGTAGGATATTGGCTAACAGGGGATTGCACAAGAAGGGAAAGAAGGTTTGTTATAGCAACTGCTTTGTTATGGAACCGCCAGAAGATAATATTGAAAGCATATTTGACTGTGCCAAAAAAATGGCAAGGACGTATTCATATGGTGGTGGTTGCGGAATTGATATATCAAAATTAGCACCAAGGGGTGCAAAGATAAACAATGCCGCCAAAGAAACAACGGGTAGTGTATCGTTTATGGATTTGTATTCATTAACTACCGAATTAATAGGCATGAAGGGGAGACGGGGCGCATTAATGATTTCCATAGATTGTGCCCATCCCGACATAGAAGAATTTATTAACATAAAATCTGATTTAAACAAGGTTACAAAAGCAAACTTATCAATAAGAATAGATGATAGATTCATGGAAGCAGTAAAAGGAAATGGAAATTGGAGTGTCTATTACAACCGTAAGGAAACAGAAGAAATAATTAAAAAAGAGGTTAATGCAAGGGACCTGTTCAGAAAGATTGCAAGAATGAATTGGGAGAATGGGGAACCCGGTTGGATCAATTGGTCGAGAATACGCAAGTGGAACTTATTGAGTGAATATAATAATTTTGAATATGCAGGGGTAAATCCGTGTGGTAAATATTTGCCTCACGTAAAAAATCGGGGAAATTCGGTGAAGGCTAAGTTGAAAAAATATGCTAATACCGAGCGAGTTAATAACCGTTAACTTGTGTAACGCATAGGGGTTGAGCACTAAGGTAAGCAAAAATACCCCCAAGAGTCTCCGAAATAATGTGTGCATAAATAGAAATTGGAAAGGATGTGTTATATTTCAGAGGAGGTTATGTGGGATATTATAAAGGCAATATATTAAGAAGTTCATATGAATACGTTTTTGCTAAATACCTTGATACAATTAACAAGGTATATAAAACAGAATATAAAACATATAATATGGATGGCTATACCTATACGCCGGATTTTTTCATTTTTAACAACAAGGGGCAACTGGAAGAAATCGTTGAAGTAAGAGGATACAGACTTAACATCCAAGAAAGAATTATTGATACAAAAAAACTTGCAAAGATTGTAAAAGTGAAAGTCAAATTGTTAACGGAAATAGATTTAAAAATTATTTGCAAACAACATAATCTAAACTATAACCAACTAATTATTGAGTGGAAAAATAGTCCAGGTGTAAGTTTAAATAATAAAAGTGGTAAGTTCAATAATATGTACGGTAAAAATCATTCAAATATTACAAGAAAAATTCTTTCAGATATGGGCAAAAAAAGAATGAGCGATAATGACTATGTAAAGGCAATCACCAAAAATATGTTGCAATATTGTCGTGATACTGATTATGCATGTGCAAAAAAACCCAGATCTAAACGAGTAAAATTGATATGTCAAAATTGCAACAAGGAATTCATTGTAACCGAAGCACAAAGTTATAAAAAATATTGTAGTACAAAATGCATGGCTAATAGTGATGCCAACATGAGAAACCTCAAAGCTATGAGTAATAAGAATCATGAGGCATGCAAACAAAAACATTATAATATAAAGCAATATGTAAACGTATGGGCAAGAAACAATAAGGATATTATTGCCAATGTTAACATCAATAGCATTACGAGAGATTTAAGCCCCTTGTTAATAAATGTGGAAAAAAAATTTGGAATCAAAGATTGTAGAACAATAGCAAAAGCAGTATGTGGATCACTGAGCAGAAAGAAATTAGTAGAGTATCTCAGGGAATTGCTGTAAATAAGATATGCACACATTGTTAAAATATATGCTAGGCTGAGTTGGAAATGACCAACTGATGCAAATGAGGGAAACCTCCAGAGGTTAGGATAAAAAGCCTAACGTTAATAACATACCGGAAGAACCCCTCCCTGCCGGGGGAAGTTGTTTGCTAGGCAGTATTAATTTATCTGAATTTGTGGTAAGGCCGTTTGAAAATAATGCAATATTTGACTATGAAGTATTCTCCCAGGCTGTAATAGAATCTGTAATTGCATTAAACGAAGTCTTACATGAAGGTTTACCATTATTGCCATTGCAGGAGCAAAAGGATAGCGTCAACAACTGGAGACAGATCGGCCTAGGAGTAATGGGTTGGCATAATTGCTTAATTAAACTAGGCGTAAGATATGGTAGTAAAGAATCAATTGAAATTGCGGAAGAAATTGCCTCGTGCATGTTGAATACGGCAATTGAAACATCTGCTAATTTAACTGATGCCTATGGGCAGTTTCCCATGTACGATAAGGAAGCCTTATTACATAGCAGTTTCTTTTTAAAAAATGTAGATTATGATACTGCGGAAATAGTTAGGGAAAAAGGTTTAGCTAATAGTCAATTGCTTACAATTGCACCTACGGGAAGCATAGGCACTATGCTGGGGGTAAGCACAGGCATGGAACCCATATATGATATTGAATATACTAGAAAAACTGAATCCCTGCACAATGAAGATACTTATTATAAAATCTATACGCCAATAGTTGAAGATTACATGATAGAAAAACATATCAATGATGTTAATGATCTACCTGACTTTTTCAATACGGCTATGACAATAAACTATAAGGAAAGGATTGAAATGCAAGCGGCATGGCAGAAATACATAGATGCTTCTATTAGTTCTACCGTAAACCTGCCGGAAAGTGCAACTGTAGAAGATATTGAAAATATGTATATGCTTGCATGGGAAAAGGGCTTGAAGGGAGTGACGGTATACAGGGATGGTTGTGATAGGAAAGGAGTGTTGTCTAAGGATGAAGTAAAGGATGAAAAGCAAAAAGAAAATGGGCTAACATGGGGAACTACCTTGGTTGCAACTGATGATTTAATTGGACGCAAGAAGAAAATTATGACAGGTTGCGGTAGTTTGCATGTGCAAGGATGGTTTGATCCGGTTACAGGCAATTTAATGGAATTGTATTTGAGCAAAGGAAGCCGTGGTGGATGCCTATCGTGGATGGCAGGAAATTCAAGGATCATAAGTGCGGCATTGAGATCGGGAACTAACTTTAATTATATAATAGATCAACTTAAATCTGCGCCAGTATGCGTATCTTATGCCGTTAGAACCGCAACAAAGAAAGATACATCACCCGGTAATAGTTGCCCTTCTGCCGTAGCTAATGCGCTTATAGAGATGCAGAAAGATGTTTTTGATGAATTATTCGATGATGAGGATGTGGATGAAGTTAAGGTAATGACAGAAACAAAAAATAAATGTCCAGAATGTGGAGCTAAATTACAATATCAAAATGGATGCTTTAGCTGTGTATGCGGCTATTCGGCATGTGATTGAAAGGATGATAAATAATATGAAAATAAAATGTAAATTAAGTGATCCTGGGATACAATTGCCTAAGTATGAATCAGACTATGCTTCAGGTATGGATTTACGGGCATGGAAGTATTCATATCCTTACGCATTAGATAAGGAATATGATTTTGAAAAAGAAGGTGTAAGAAAAGGATTATGGATACAACCTATGGAGCGGGTGTTGATCAAAACTGGAATTAGACTTGAGATTCCCCAAGGCACGGAAGGGCAGGTAAGAGCAAGAAGTGGGTTAGCATTGAAGCAAGGAATTACGGTATTAAATTCTCCGGGAACACTTGACTCTGAGGTGATTCTATACAATTACTGCTCAACGAAAAACAGAAGGAAGAGATCAGGAAGCAGTATTATGATAAAACATCAACTGAGATAGCAAAAGAATACGGTTGCTCTAGGGGTTACATATGTAAAATATGGTACGATACCCCCGGATTAAGGGGAAAGAAAAGTTATACATATAAATTTAATGCTGGTTACTTTGAGAATATAAATACAGAAGACAGGGCTTACTTTTTAGGTTTTATTACAGCAGATGGGTGTATTTACAGTAGGGAGCAAAATCAAAAAATATTAACACTGTCTCTACATAAGAATGACATCGAGATAATAAATAAGTTCATTGCATGTATGGAAAGTAGCCTTAATATTGTATATACAGGCAATATGGCCCAACTGCAAGTTGTAAGCGATAAGATATGTAATGACTTGTTTAAGTATAACATTTGGGAAAGAAAGACATGGACTTACGAACCCGTTATGCTTAATAAGGAAATGATGCCACACTTTCTTAGAGGTTTTCTTGATGGAGATGGCAGTATCCCTAGAAAGAAAAACAAAAATATTCCATCTATCTATATTATCGCTTATTGTGGAAATCCTCAAAGCATGAAATTTATAGCTAACTATTTGAGTAGTATTAAAATAGAAACTAGGATTACCACATTATCATTTCCAAAATACAGTCATGAGTTTAGCGATTTAACAATACACGGAGCAACAAACAAATATTGTTTCTTAAAGTACATATATCAAAATGCAACCGTATACTTAGAAAGAAAATATAAAAGGGCACAAAATTTAATATCTTTAATTGAAAATAATGTAACCAATAGGGCAGAAAACACAAGAGCTGTTGAGTTTTATCATAAGCATTTTTAATCGGAGTCATTAAATTGGGTGAATTGCTGGAAAACCCTTAGAGTCCTATAAACTACAACGTAAACGGTGACGTTAAACGTGAATGTTTAAAAATTATAGGAATTGGGCAATCAGCAGCCAAGCATGTCACAGGACAAGGTAATGACATGAAGGTTCAGAGCATAGGCAGTGAGTATCCTAACAATAATCTGCCCACGTGCGCCCAACACTGCGTGAGTAGTGAAGAGATATGCCGAGCTATATAGAAATATATAGAAGTTAAGATAAAAAACTTAACGATAACAAAACTGGACTACAGGGGCGATATAGGTGTAATCTTGATCAACTTGGGCCAGCATCCCGTAAACATCAACAAGGGAGACAGGGTAGCGCAACTTGTATTTGCAAAGGTAGAGCATTGCGAATTAGAAGTTGTGGATGAACTATCTGAAACCGTGAGGGATGAAGGCGGATTCGGTAGTACTAAAGTAAAATAGGGGGTATATTCCCCCTATTGACAAAATGACAGATTGGGAATATAATAGGGGCAGGGAGGAATACATATGGAAATTATTTATCGTTGTAGTGGGTGCGGGAAACCCTTTGACGATAGAAAGCAATGTGAGCTACATGAAGAAAAATGCTTGAATGATGAAATTACATTCGTATGTGATAGGTGTGGTAAAAACGAACGTGCCAAAATTTATAATATAGAAAGTAATCCAATACTAAACCGATACCATGATATTTTTATAGGCGAAATTGGTTATGGTAGTGTATTTGATAATGTAGATATTGAATTTACAGTTTGTGATGATTGTCTTGCCAGCATCCTGGACGAGTTTAAAAATAAAAACATCATTCTATCAAAATAAAAGGGGGGTAATATACTGAATAGCAAATGGCATCTTTATACGTCAATAGTTAAGTCTGTATTGCGAATCATGGGTTGCATTGTAGCTGTCAGCACGGGAAATTGGGTTCACATAGCTATATTTTTCTTTTTAGCAGAATGGTTAGGGGTAATAGAAGAATTGGGGGATAGGAGGTAAATACATATCAATACTGATTTAATGTTCAGCAGTAAGTTTGCAGAATGGGAAGATGGATGCTAATACACCTATGGCCTAAACCTGAACCAATATCAAGTATAATTATTCATTCATCACGGCGATATGGACAACCAAGGTTGAAGAAGCCTATAGAACTAAAAGGAATCAAACAAGCCTTTTCCGTAGATTGGATACCCAAGAAATGCAAATGTCAATGTTTCATATTAAATAATGACATCTATATTAAGCATAGGGATTTTAATAGCATCCCCCTATACGGGCTTACTATAGAAGATGAAAAGAAGATGGGAATTGTAAGAAGGGAAAAGTTTGCTTATCAGGACAATTGGGGTTGTGTCGTATTACGTGGTGAAGCATGGATTATTTTAAAGGATGTGATTATAGATATAAATAATGATGTATTTATAGTGAAAATGTTTCAAAGATTGACGGAGCAGATTACAGGAGAGTTTGGGTGCTGTGAATGGGAGAGGTTTTTTGAACGTGTGATTAATAGGTATAAAAGGTGGAAGAGTGAAATATGAAAATAAATTATAATATTGAATTTGGATTAGACTTAACAAAAGAAGGAGTTGATGAAGTAGAAAAAGTACATGGAAGCATGGAGCAATTTATAGAGAACTGCAAGAAAGGGTTAATGCAGATCATGGTTGAAGGGACTGATGATTTAAAGCCTGAATATGGCAACATAGAAATAGGTGTCAATGTAAAGGAGTAAATCATGCACGTAACACATATTGAATATAAAGCAGACGGTTATTGTGAATTATGCAAAAGGTGTATTCCTACAGCTTTACTTTATTTAGTCTTTATAGGATTTGAGCAAAATTTTACATACAACGTTGAGGTTTGTCAGAATTGCTTTAATAAAGCATTTGGGGAGGAACAATCATGGATATCATGACAAGGGAAAGTTTGGAGAACAATGGATATGAAGTTCTATCTTTCGATCCTGATTGGATAGTAGCTTTTAAGAATAATAGTGAACATATAGAAATTTATACAAGATGTTTGATTGACGAAAAGGATGAAGGTAATCTTGTATCACTACTTCATGATGAGTTGGGAATAATTTACAAGGCAACGAATTATGGAAATTAGAAAAGCAATAAAATTAATCAGAGATAATTTGTTGGAAGAAGAAGAATGCATTGGATGTCAAATAAGCGAACACGTTGAGATGCTTGAAGTCTTGGAGTGTGCGTATAATGATGTAATTGAAAGAATGAAAGCATTAGATGAAATTGAAAAAATGTTTAGCCTTAAAGTTGTAAAATAAATGATGGAGGTAATAACATTTGCAGTGGCCTTGTGCTAAGTGTGGGTTAATACAGAAGCACCCTTACGGGCACTACTACGGAGTTTGTGATGGATGCAAGAAACTAGAAGAATATGAAATATGGAAAGAGAAAAGGGAAATGAAAAAACAATTAAGTTTAATTTTGCAAAAATCAAAGAATAAAGGGAGAGATGCAAGTATTGAATAAAAAAATAGGTGTTGTGGCAATATTTGTTTTAATTATTATGGCTAGCTTTACTGTAGGGGCATATGCGGCTGGCACGGGACTACTGAGCGGCCCGTGGGGCGAAATTGAAGTTGGAGTAAAAAGCAATACTGACGAACTGATTGATGGATTAGATGATATATTAGCTGTACAAATTAGTGAAGCATTAAACAACAATGTAGAAGCAGAGATAGGTAGAGCAAATACACTAATAACGTCTCATTACAACTATGCTTTGCAAGATTTGGAAAATAATCCTAAAATGAAAGATTTTAAGAACGATTTGGGGGATATGACAAATGCTTTAATAGCCGATGAAATTGTAAGGATTGATAATGCCATAGCGGAGTTGTTGGGGCAGTAATCTGCCCTAACAAATTTTATCAATAAGAGGGGAACATTATGCCATTTGATAACAACTTAAATTACATATCAACTCGCACCATTGAGCAAGCATGGCAAGATGCGTTATGGTGCTGTATCAGAAATGGGTATGATTATAGAATCGAGCACGGTAGTTATGTATATCAAATTCGCAGACAATTGGATCACTTAGCAATTAAAATTACTGAACCGTGGACACGCCCACTTGCACCACGGATGCCTGAAGGATCAGTCATTCCTGCGCCTACCAACAGCGAAAGAATAGAGCATTATTTTACGGATTATCTGATCAGCAAGGAGAAGGAAGAAACCGAAGATTATACATACGGAATGTATATATCAAAACAAATGTCAAGAGTAATTGACATCCTTAATCAATCTAATGGCAACAGTAATCAAGCAACTATTACCATAGGCGATCCTGGTTGTATCAATCTTGAAAGCCCACCCTGCCTTAGAGTAATAGACTTTAAGGTAGTTGACCATAAACTTAATATGTCAACTTTCTGGAGGTCATGGGATCTGTTCGCCGGATTACCTGAAAACTTAGGTGGCTTACAATTGTTGAAAGAGTATACGTTAATGCACTTAAATAACGTCCAGGATGGAAACATATTTGCCTATTCTTCAGGTGCGCACATATACGAGATGTATTTTCCTATTGTCAACCAACTAAACGTTGATAAAATAGAAATATAAAAGGATATAAAAGGATGTGATTATATTAAGGTAATCCTTATTGCAGGCAAGGCCAGAGCAGGTAAGGACGTAACTGCTAATATGCTAAAACGTATTTACGAACAAAAAGGTAAAAAAGTACTGATTACACACTTTGCAGATCTGCTTAAATTCATTTGTAAAAACTACTTTGATTGGGATGGAGTAAAAGATGATAAGGGGCGTGAGATATTACAATATGTAGGGACAGATATAATTAGATCAATAAAGCCTGACTATTGGGTTGATTCTGTAAAAAAAATTCTATCATTTTTTCCTGACGAATGGGATTATGTGCTGATCCCAGATTGCAGATTCCCCGGAGAATGTACTAGATGGAATGATGATTGGGACATTACAACGGTTAGGGTGATTCGTAAAAACTTTAATAGTCCACTTACAATAGAGCAACAGAATCACATATCAGAAACAGCATTGGATGATTGGAATTTTGACTATGTAATTGAATCTGAATCTGGACTAGATAACCTGTCTATTGAGGTTTGCAAGTTTGTGAAATGGATGGAGGATATGGATGAGTAAAAGAAAGTTATTCATAGATTATGATTTGACCATAGTTGACAGCATTGCCGCTTTTGCTAAAACGTATAATTCATATTATGGCCATCATGACAGATTCATACCTGCCGATCCTGACAAGATTACATCATATGATTTTAAATGTATCTGTCCCTTAATTGAAAACAATGATATGAAAATGGCAATGTGGGAAAGTGAACTATTCTTTGAATTTGTAGATTTTATAGATTCGGACACATTGCCGGTTCTTGAAAAACTTAACGATGCATATGAATTAATTATCTGCTCTATTGGTACACCTAAAAATATTGCTTTAAAATCATTTTGGTTAGAAAGACATTTACCATTCATCAACAATTATATATTAATCAATAATGGTAATTGTGAAATGAATAAGTCAATAGTCAATATGCATGGTGCCATCCAGATAGACGATATCCCATCTAACTTAGAAGGTAATAGTGAACTAAAGATTTTGTTTGGTAAGGAATTTCCTTGGAATAGGGGATGGTACGGAAAGAGGTGTAAAAACTGGAAAGAAGTAAAGATGATGTTGTTGTAGATAATATCATTCACACATTCGATAAGAAATACAACATGAAGGTTATACTAAGGTTTGCAGAAATAGATAATGATGAAGAAGTAATTAAACAATTTGTGGAAACCGCAAAACGTGTACTATAGCGTTTGCGGTTTTTCCTTTTGTGGTATAATACTAGTTAGTACACTACACCATATGGAGCGATAGATATGCAAAATCTAAACGGACAACGGGCAGTAACCCTTCTTCGAGTAAGTTCAGCTAAACAAACAACTAAAGATGACGATATACCTGCGCAAAGAGCGTTGGTAAGTGAATTTATCAAGAAGCATAAATTGAATCTAGTCAAAGAATATATTGAAAGTGGTGTGTCTGGATTTAGCGTTAAGGCTAAGGATAGGGATGCATTGCAATCAATTAAGCAAATGGCAGACAAGAAAAAGTTTGACATATTAGTAGTCTATAAATCAGATCGTATAGGCAGGACAACTGATGAATCCCCACTTGTAATCAGTTATTTAAATCAAAATGGAATCAGGGTATTTACTGTTAGTGGACAAGAATTAAAAACTGAGACATTGACTGATGAGTTGATCACTTATCTTGAGTTCTGGCGCAATAAGGGTGAAAGCGTAAAGATAAGTGAAAGAGCAAC
>Ga0172382_10009906_pt1 | contig 12893 bp, 13 predicted proteins | sample Leawel138RmetaG_FD_122245 | JGI IMG/M metagenome (GOLD analysis project Ga0172382, IMG submission 122245) | Leachate microbial communities from a municipal landfill in Southern Ontario, Canada - Leachate well 138R metaG | ecosystem: Engineered > Solid waste > Landfill > Unclassified | place...
ATGTTAGAATTTAACCCATCCTAAGATGGGGGCAAAGAAAAGGTTCCTATGAAATACTCACCCGAACGCCGTGAAGCGATACTGGCCAAATTAATGGCTCCCCATAACCGAACGGTTGCTGAATTAGCACAGGAAGAAGGCATTTCCGAAGCGACGCTTTACAATTGGCGTAAACAGGCTCGTGATCAAGGCCGGTTCTTACCAAACCAAGCCAGTACACCGGAAGGTTGGAGCTCGGCAGAAAAATTCAATGCTGTCCTGGAAACCGCCGCCTTATCCGAAACGGAACTGGCCGAATACTGTCGCCGTCGTGGCCTGTATGTTGAGCAAATACGTCGGTGGTTGTGAACAAGCCAATGACGTCAGTGCCAAAGCGTTCGCATAGCAAGCAGAAATCACTAAAGCAGAGCGTAAACGCATCAAGGAACTGGAGCGTGAACTACGTCGTAAAGATGCCGCCTTGGCTGAAACTGCTGCCATCTTGGCCTCCGAATCCAGTTTTTACCGCGTCCTGCGCCAAGCGGGTGAACAGCATCGCCGTGGACGCGCGGCGGCACCACGCCATAAAGGTCCGCCCCGTCGTCATTGTGCCTATGAACCCAATGTTTGCTGGAGTTAGGATGTATGCCAAGCAGGATAGTTTAGGCATTACGCCTTCGCATAGCCGCCCTCGTGTGTATCCAATGATAATGTGTATTCAGAATCGCTATTCCGTACCTGCAAATATCATCCACGGTTTCCAACCAATGGCTTTAACCAGATTGATGATGATTCAGTCACCCTTTTGATCCCCTTACTCAATCATTTGCTCTTCGCTTCCTATGCATACCAGTTGTCTGATTTTTTTATTATTTATAAATTTAAGGGATCAGACTTGGCATGCAGTAATTGGCGTTATTGTTCTAACTTTATGTTTAAAGAAGATATTAGATCGGCCCATTTTTTTTGTTCAGACTGAATAAACGTTTCAGCAATTTCTCCCGTTTCATCAACAGAAAAGAAAACGCCACCTTGTTGTTCAATCCATGTTTTGTTTTTTTTGTTCGTAATTGATGTATTAATTGCTTCCCGTAGTTTTTTTACAATTTCTGGTGGTGTTCCGACTGGAGCATAAATACTTTGCCAAGCAGTCACGCTGCCGTATTGTGGGTATCCGCTTTCAATGATTGTGGGTACGTTTGGGAGGGCGGAAATTCGTTCTGATGATGCAATAGCTAGAGGTTTTAGCTTACCGGAGTTGATGTGTGGGAGGGCGGTAACACTAGTGTCAAAAAAGGCATGTGAATCACCTGATATTACTGATGTTAAAGCAAGAGAACTACCGTTGTAAGGCACATGAACTATATCTGTCTCAGTTGTAATTTTAAAAAGCTCACCTGCAAGATGAGTGGAATTACCGAATCCAGCAGAGGAAAAATTTATTTTTCCTTTGTTTTTATGTATGTAATTAACAAATTCTTTAACATTATTAGAGGGAAGATCGTTGTTAGTAACTAGCACAAGAGGGAACTGGACAACCATTGCAATTGGTTTTAGTTTATTTTGGTCATATGGTAGAGATTTATACAATAAAGGATTGAGCACCATGGAAGTATTGCCAACCAGCAACGTGTATCCGTCAGGGGCTGAGTTGGCGACGCTTGCATTGCCAACTGTTGCATTAGCACCAGGTTTGTTTTGAACAACAACAGATTGACCCAGTTTTTCACTCATGGAAGCAGCCACCATGCGTCCTATTTGATCGGTATTACCTCCTGGAGCATATGGGACTACAATTGTAATTGGTTTGTTCGGAAATTCAGCAACGGCATTTGTACTATAGAAAAGAGTAGTGCCAGCCATTAATATTACGGTTTTGCTAATAAGCTTTTTCATGTTTTGTCTCCTGTTATATTGATATTTTTATTGGTTCAAGTATGACCAATCTTGCAGTTACATCTTTGATTAAATATGTTGTGCCATGGCATAAATGCTGGAGTGTATTTACATAATAAGTTCGATAAGTCGTGGGCCTTGCTCGGATATGCTTTGTTTCAATGCATTAGCAAAACTCTCCAGATTATCGACACGCTGAGCGTGTATACCATGGCCTTTCGCTATTGAAACCCAGTCAAGGAAGGGGGCTTCAAGAGACAGCATTCGACGAGCGTTAGGACCAGGCGAAACGGCACCCATTGCAGCCAGCTCACCATTAAGGATTTTGTATGACCGATTGGCAAGAATAACGACAGTGATATCAAGGCTTTCTCGTGCCATGGTCCACAAGGACTGGACCGTATACATTGCACTGCCGTCACCAATAATTGCGACAACTTTACGGTCAGGAGCAGCTACTGATGCACCTACTGCCGACGGTAATCCATAGCCGATGGATCCACCAGTTATTTCTAGCCAATCGTGAGGTGCTGCTGAGGCAGCATGTTGAGGAAGAAGTCGTCCATTAGTAATTGCTTCATCTACCACGATACAGTTTTCAGGTAAAACCGATGCCAATACCCTGCCTATACCATCGGAGTCTGCTTGTCCGGTTGGTAGTCCGCTTTGCGGGTTTGCCTGCCCCACATAAGCAGGAGGAGTGTGTGTTGCATTGAGTGCTTCACATAATTCTGATAATGCGTTTTCCGCATCATCCCATATGGAGGCAAGGGTAATGGTCTGGCTTCTTATTGGCTGCAGAAAACGTGGTTTTCCAGGATAGGCGAAAAATGCTACGGGTTTACTGGTGCCAACCAAGATAAGAGTATCAATATCGCGTAAAAGCTCAAGTGATGGGTCAAGAGGGTAGGGGATTTTGGGAATATTTACGCGACCTTGGCCACGCTCGCAACGAGCACTCTTGGTTTCACTGAAAAGACGGCATCCTGTCCGAGCGGCAATACGCCCAGCGAATTCTGTACTTTTTGTCCGCATGGCTCGTCCGCCAAGTAGCAAGGCTATTCTTGAAGGGTCAGCAGCTTCGTGAATGATACGGGCGATGGTATCAATTGTGTTGCTGTCGGTTTTAGGGATGGCAGTTTGTGGATGCACACTATATTTTCCGGTTGTACATGTTCCCCAGGCAGCATCTGCCGGGAGAATTAAGGTGGCTATGCGTCCAGGGGTGCCAGTGGCTTGCTCAATTGCAGCAGCGGTATCTGCTGGTGCTGTGTTAGCGGTCATTGTAGTTCGAACCCAGTGAGACATGGGGCGGGCTATACCTTCTATATCCGAAGTGAGTGGTGCATCGTTTTCTATATGATCCAAGGCATGTTGACCTACGATATTGATGATTCCAGAATTGGCTCTTTTGGCATTATGAAGATTTGCCAGTCCACTGACAAGACCGGGGCCTAAATGCAATAACGTTGCTGCAGGTTTTTCAGCAATTCTGTAATAACCATCTGCTGCTCCGGTTACAACACCTTCAAAAAGACCTAGAATACAACGCATTTTTGGCATGCTATCTAAAGCGGCCACGAAATGCATTTCTGATGTGCCAGGGTTGGCAAAACAAACATCAATATTGCCTTCTAATAACGTTTGTACAATTGCTTCTGAGCCATTCATAGTCTTCTCCATTTTTAAAAATTTAATTAAGCTTCAAAGCATTTATACCCTAATAAAACAATAAAGTCTATAAGTATAGACTTATGGATTGCTTTGGTTGTATACTTCGTCAGAAGGATCTAAAGAGGTTCTTTGTGGTGCCTTTTAAAACAAGTATTAAATAAATAACGGAGACTAAACATGCGTAAGAAAACAGGGCATTTATTGTCATTTGTTTCGTGGGGGCTGTTGGGGGTTGCAGTTAGCGGAGGTATTGCTGTAGCGAATGACTATCCAGACAAGCCCATTCAGTTAGTCGTCGGGTATGGTGCGGGTGGTGGTACCGATATGTGCTTTCGTGCTCTAGCCCAGTCGGCAAGCCAAACGTTGGGTCAGAGTATTGTTATAGAAAACAAACCCGGGGCAGGGTCATCTTTATCAATTGCATATATAACCAGACAGAAACCTGATGGATATTCAGTGGCTGCCTTATCTACTGGGGGGGTGCTTAATCAATATCTCATCAAGAGTACCAATTACGATGTCAACAAAGATTTAACTCCCTTGAGTATGATGGCGCAATATCAGGCGGGTTTGCTGGTACGTGCGGATTCTCCATACAAAACTATTCATGATGTCATTGATGCGGCAAAAGCAAAATCAATTTCATACAGCACCGCTGGTGTGGGCACGCCACAGCATTTAACGATGGAAGTTTTGGGTAAACAAACAGGTGCCAAGTGGGTTCATGCGCCTTATAAAAGTGGGATTGAGGCGTCAACGGCCCTGTTAAGGGGGGATGTTGAAGTCATGTCACAAACAGCAGAATGGGCACCTTATGTGCGGGATAATCGTTTGCGTTTGCTCACCGTTTATACGGATAAAAGAATGCCGGAATTTGATTATGCCCCTACATTGAAAGAGGCTGGATTTGATATTGTTGCCCCAAGTATGTTTGGTTTGGTCGGTCCTCAAGGAATAGATCCCAAAATTGTCGAAAAACTGGATAAGGCCTTCAAAATTGCCATCGACTCAAAAGAGTTTCAAAATTGTGCCCAACAATTCGGTTTGATGGTTGATTATAAAACCCCAAAAGAATTTGCTGCTTATATAAAACAGACAGCGGATGATTGGGGGCCAGTAGCATCAGAGCTTAATACACAATAATCATCTAGGATAAAGGTATGAGGAACGTAGATTACAGCTATTTGGAGTGGCCATTTTTTGATGATTCCCATCGAAAAATGGCAGAAGAACTTGAATTGTGGTGTGAAAATAACCTGCAAGACATTGATCACGGCGATACTTTTTTGGCTTGCCGTCAACGGGTACGAATGCTAGGTAAGGCGGGCTGGCTTCGATATTGCGTTCCTTCTGGTGAGAATGGTCGCTGGGGGGGTGTTTTAGATAGTCTGGAGTCACGTTCTTTATGTCTTTTGCGTGAAACCCTGGCACGCTATGACACATTGGCTGATTTTTCATTTGCGATGCAAGGGCTTGGATCTGGCGCTATTTCTCTGGGGGGGTCAAATGCGCTTAAAGACATGTACCTTCCCAAAGTTGCCTCGGGTGAGTCGATTGCAGCGTTTGCATTGTCAGAGCCAGAAGCAGGCTCTGATGTCGCTGCGCTGATGTGCTTAGCAGAACGCGACGGGGATCATTATGTTTTAAACGGGAAAAAAACCTGGATATCCAATGGTGGAATTGCCGATTTCTATTGTGTCTTTGTACGCACTGATCTTAATGCGGGTTCACGTGGCATTAGTGCTTTTGTGGTTAATGCCGATACGCCAGGCTTGGTGATTGAAGAGGATATTCAGGTTATATCTCCGCATCCATTGGCAACCTTGCGTTTTGACCAGTGTCGTGTACCGGCAAGCAACATGTTGGGCAATCTTAATGAGGGCTTTAAATTGGCAATGCAAACCCTGGATATTTTTAGAGGTTCAGTCGCTGCTGCTGCGATAGGTTTTGCACGAAGCGCCTTGTTTGAGGGTGTAAAACATGCACGCAACCGGAAGATGTTTGGTCAAATGCTAGCTGATTTTCAGCTTACACAAGCTGCTTTTGGTGATATGGCCACTGAAATTGATAGCAGTGCATTGCTGACGTATCGTTCGGCCTGGACGCGTGATGTGATTGGCAGGAGTGCAACTAGAGAAACAGCCATGGCAAAAATGGTGGCTACAGAGGCAGCGCAACGGGTTATTGATCGGGCGCTGCAAATGTTGGGGGGGAAAGGCGTGGTCAGTAACAGCCCGACAGAGCGACTGTATCGTGATATACGTTCTTTGCGCATATATGAAGGAGCGACTGAAGTGCAGAAGTTGATTATTGCCCGGGAAACCGTAAAACAAATTGTTCAGTTAGATGCGGTAGAAAAGTAGCTATCCAGCCATATTTCAATGAAGGAAATTAAAAGATGAGGGAAAGTAAAAAGGTCCTTGTTACGGGTGCGAGCAAAGGTATTGGACGTGCGATTTGTGAACGCTTGATGCAAGAAGGTTACAAGGTAACAGGCATTGCACGTACGCGTCCTGAAGACTGGCCTGAGGCGTTTCCGTTTCACCAGGTAGATCTGGCTGATAGTGATGCGGTTGGAAACGTGTTGTTAACACTTAAGCAGGAAACGCCATTTTATGGTCTGGTCAATAATGTCGGCATAGTACCGGCAGGCCCCATTGAAAGGGTAGATAGTGAGCAACTGTCTAAAGCAGTTATGCTCAATATCGAAGTGGCCATAAAGTGTACGCAGGCATTACTGTCAGGCATGCAAACGCTAGGTGTAGGCAGGGTAGTAAATATCAGTTCCCGTGCAGCCCTTGGAAAACCGGAGCGTACTGTTTATAGTTTTACTAAGGCCGGCCTGATTGGAATGACAAGAACCTGGGCCTTGGAAATGGCATCCAGGGGAATTACCGTGAATGCCATAGCGCCTGGCCCGATTGCCACTGAGTTTTTTCAGCGTGTTAATAATGAGCAAGATGAAGGGACAAAGCGATTACTTGCGAATATTCCAGTCGGGCACATAGGAAAACCAGAAGATGTTGCTCATGCTGTCGCGTACTTTATGGATTCCAGATGTGGCTACGTAACAGGGCAAACTCATTTTGTTTGTGGGGGCGTCACTATTGGTGCGGCCTGACTCAGCCTGAATAAACCGGAAGTCTTGTTTTGGTGCCTAAGCAGGTATCAATATCAATATATATAAAAAATGATGGATGCAAGGTATTCATTACAATCAAATAACTGAAAAGAGAAGAAACAATATGAAACGTTGGACTCAACGCCCAGAGGGCTCGAACTGGGGAGACTTTGGATCGGAGGATCAGCTTGGACGCGTGAACCTCTTAACCTCAGAGCAGGTTATCAAAGGGATACAGGAAGTGAAGGAAGGAAAAGTATTTTGCCTTTCACTACCCTTGGATATGCCAGGTGGCATGGTACTGAATCCGCGCAGAAAACCACCACAGCTGGCTGCGACAGAGCGTGACGGTATTCCTTACATGAATTTTCCAATGGAGAATTTGGATGCCAGTTCTATTGACGTATTAAGTGATGACCAAGTGACATTGTCCTTGCAGTACTCTACACAATGGGATGCTTTGGCTCATGTGGGATCCCTGTTTGATATAGAAGGTAATGGAAAGCCAGAAAAAGTCTATTACAACGGCTATCGCGCAGGAACAGATATTCCGGATGCTCCCAACGGTCATGGACATGATGATCATGAAGGTTGCAATCATGGCATGGGCGCTAAAAAATTGGGTGTAGAAAACTTTGCCGTCAAAGGTATGCAGGGACGGGGTGTTTTAGTGGATTTTGTAAAGCATTATGGTCACGGCCGCACCCTGATTGGATACAAAGAGCTATCTGCAGTTTTAGGAAAAGACAATATCACCATTGAGCAGGGTGACATGCTTGTATTGCGTACAGGATTTGCAGAAACGGTTCTGGAGATGGCGGGAGAACCCGATGCAGAGACATTACACAATGCCGGAGCGGTGTTGAATGGGGCAGATCAGCAATTGCTGGATTGGATAACTAATAGCGGCATTGTATGCATATGTGCAGATAACTATGCAGTAGAAGCCTATCCGGCACTTAGTCAGGGAGAAAAAAAATCGTTGTTGCCGTTGCACCACCATTGCCTGTTCAAATTGGGTTTGCCTTTGGCAGAGCTGTGGTATTTGCGTGATCTGGCAGAGTGGTTACATCAAAACGGACGTCATCGCTTCCTGTTAACAGCGCCACCCTTGCGCTTGCCTGGTGCAGTTGGTTCTCCCGTAACTCCAATCGCTACTGTGTAAATTGTATATGATGAAAACGAATTTTACTTCGCTTCTGGCCAGTCACGTTCGTGAGCGACCTCATGCAACTGTTTTTTATGATGTAGAGAAACCAATCAGTTATCTCCAACTGTCAGATCAAGCTGATCAACTTGCCAGGTTGTTGGTAGCTCGGGGTGCCAGGCAGGGAGAGCGGCTGGGTTTGTGGTTGCCAACGTGTATTGACTGGCTGGCTGTGTTCTTCGCATGTGCCCGTATTGGGATTACTGTTATTGCCATGAATACGCGTTTTCGTAGTCATGAAGTGGCTGATTTGTTGTCGCGAGGAGGTTGCCAGTGGTTAGTTATGTGGCCAAACTTCAAAGACCTGGCATTTGATAAAATTTTGCAAGAGGTTGATGATGACCTGCTGGTAGCGTTGAAAGGGATCATTGTTACAGGTGGGCTGCCAGCTGATAATGCCATGCCGAAAAGACCATATATTGATATTAACGAAAAAACAGATCTTGATGGCATACTTGAAATTCAACCCGCTGCAGGCTCATCAGATGCGCTGGTTTATACTACTTCAGGCACAACCTCGTTGCCCAAACTTGTGCTCCATGATCAGCAGTCACTGCTTGTTCATGGTTATAGCGTTGCAAACAGGTTTGATATGAGGCCCGATGATGTGCTCTTGCTTGGTGCTCCACTTTGTGGTGCATTCGGGTTCTCGGGAGCCCTTGGTGTCCTTGTAGCAGGGGCTGCCATGGTTTCCTCACCCGTGTTGAACCCAGTAGAATGTGCCCGGCAAATTCGGCAATTCAACGTTACCCATACCTTTGCCAACAATGAATTGCTAAGTCGCATTCTGGATATTGAGGCAGATAATAATAATGAACCAGGCAACGCATTTTCCTCATTGAGATTGGCCGGATTTGCCAGTTTTGCCCCTTCGTTGGGTGACTTTCCCGAGCGTGCTGAAAAAATGGGCATGAAACTGGTGGGTCTGTATGGTTCAAGTGAGCTTCAGGCGCTGGTCGCCTCTCAGGATCTAGAGGCTTCATTGTCAGAACGGCAGCTTCCAGGGGGCAGGTTGACGGCAACTGATGCAAGGGTTCGTGCCCGTGATGCCGAGACGGGAAAAATCCTGCCCCATGGCGAAGTAGGTGAAATAGAAATTAAATCACCCAGCCTGATGAAAGAATACATAGGAAATAGTGAGGCAACGGCTGAGGTCATTGATGACGAAGGTTATTTTCGGACCGGAGACCTTGGTCATACGGTAAGCGACTGTGCATTCATATTTCATGCCAGAAGTGGAGATTTTTTGCGAATAGGAGGATTTCTTGTAAATCCGGGGGAAATTCAGACCTATATAGAATCTTTACCTGGAGTTTCATCGTGTCAGGTAGTAGGGGCAACTAGCAAAGGAAAGACTGTGCCGGTTGCTTTTGTGATTGCAGAAACGGGACATATTCAACCGGAAAACCAGATTATGGCAGCATGTCGCAGTCATTTGGCAGGTTTTAAAGTGCCATATTTGGTGAAAATCATAGATGCATTCCCTGTGGTTGAAAGTGCTAATTCCAATAAGATTCAGCGAGGAGAGTTGAAAAAGAAAGCTCAGAAACTGCTTGATGAGTTAAACTGACGGGCCTGCCATATTTGCAATATGGCAGGCAAGTATGTCTCCTGAATCGAATTATACGTACAAAAATAACCGTAACATGACTAATGCCAAAATTAACCAAGCTATTCTGAATCGAAGCAGGCAACCGCTTTATTTGCAGTTGGCTGCTGAATTCAAACGCAGCATAGATACTGGTTTATGGCTTGTGGGAGAACGAATTCCAGTACTGGAAGAGTTGATGCGAACTTACCAGGTTTCGCGTATGACAATCCGTCATGCGCTTGAAATTCTTGAAAATGAACAGCTGATCTGCCGCATACGGGGAAAGGGAACTTTTGTCGAGCGGCGGACTCCCCAAACAACGGGTATGGCGATTCCTACTACGTGGGAAGAAGCAGTAGGCCTAAGTGATGTACTGGGAACGCACAGTATTACCGAGTCTGAAAATAAAAATACGGTACTACCGGATTTCGATATGCTGTGCAAGGGGAAACCAGCAACTGCTTATCAATATTTATGTAGGTTGCATAGTAATAATGGAGTCCCATATTGCTATAGTGAAGTTTATATAGACAAGACACTATTTGAGCAACATCGGGAAAAATTCTTGAAAATGGCTGCTGCTTCGGTTATTGCCAGAATATCAGGCCTTGAAATTACCGAGTCACGCCAAAAACTTACTATTATTAATGCCGGTTTCCAGTCTGCAAACGCACTAAATTTAGAAGTAGGGGAGAGTGTTGCTGAAGTACAGCGTTTTGCATGCGCAGATAATAAAATTATTTACTATGCAAGATTGGAATTTCCTACTCGTTTTGTCACACTGGATTTAGACTTACTTGGTACTTCGCGAAAGAGGTAACCGCCTCGGGTCTTCGCTTTCATCTCATCTCAAACTTAGTAAAAATATTCGTCTGAAATATTTGAATTAATAATAAAAAATTTCAGAAATGAGAATAGTTATTAACCCTGTGTAGGGTAAATACGCCTTAAGGGCAGATTAACATTGACTTCAATAATTTCTAATTGAATTGTCAAAATTTCAATAATAGACTGAAGCTCACAAAAAAATTTAAATATTAAATATTAATTACAAAATTATTCATCATAAGGAGGCACAAGATGGATAAAAGCCCCTGTTTTATACCAACAGGACCGGTAGCATTTACTGCTCATGTATTAAATGAAACGTCTGGCTCTTTTTCCAGGCTAATAACATCATCTGCAAAAGTAAACGTCATCGGTTCTATCCAAAACAATAGGATATATCGGGAAGGTGCCGGGATTGTTTCAGTTTTTGAAAATAAGTAAAGGGGTGGTGGATGTTATTTCTTCAACTTGTTATTAATGGTTTGCAGGTAGGGGCCCTATATGCGCTTATCGCAGTTGGTTTTTCCCTGATTTTTGGGGCAACCAAAATCTTTCACTTTGCTCACGGGGCAACGTTTACCATAGCGGCCTACGTTTTTTATTCTTTATATTCTGTGCAAGAAGTGCACTGGGTATTAAGTGCTTTGGTTGCGGGTTTAGCGGCGGTACTGTTTGGCGTCTTTCTTGATAAATGTGTTTATGCGCCCATCCAAAGGCATGAAGGCTCGTTTTTTACGCTTTTTGTGGCATCTCTTGGTTGCGGCATCATTGTGCAAAACCTGATTGGCATCATATTTGGCCGCGGATTTGTATCAGTGACTACCCCGCTTTCGCAAAGTGTTGAATTGTTTCCCGGACTGTTTGTCTCGCCCTTGTCAGGTATTGCCATCATTTGTGCCGTGCTTGCTTTTGCCGTATTGCAAACTTTTCTAATGAAAACGCACATTGGGATGGCATTAAGATCACTTTCTGAAAACCCTGAACTTATCAGGGTTTATGGTTTAAGCCCTCGCCAGTTATCAAGCATCGTGTTTGCTTTAGGTTCTTTGCTGGTGGTTCCTGCCGCCATTTTAAGTGCCTCAAGTTCAGGCCTGAATCCGGCCATGTCACATCACATTATGCTTATCAGTCTGGCAGCAACGATTGTGGGGGGGGTTGGAAGTTTACGGGGCGCCGCCTATGCAGGGCTACTGTTAGGCATGTCTGAAAACATTGCCTTGTTGTACCTGGGCCCACAGTGGAGTGAAGCGGTAACTTTTATTGTGCTTTTCCTGTTCATCATGTTTAGGCCGGCTGGGTTCTTTGGTCGTGCAATCGCTTCATAAGGAGTCAAAAAAATGGCCGCTTATATTATAAATTTGATCACCTTAATGAGCATTAATGCCATTCTGGCGGTAACCCTTAACTTTATTATGGGATACGCAGGCATTTACTCGATGGCACATGCCATATTTTTTGGGGTTGGCGCTTATACCGCCGCATTTGTTGCCTTAAATTTCAGCGCTTCATTCTTTATTGCGTTTCCGATTGCCATTATCGTGGCGGCAATTCTGTCTTTGATATTGGCTTTGCCTGCATTAAGAGTAAGGGGAGAGTATTTTGTTGCCGCTTCACTTGGCCTGCAGGTACTTGGCGTGACAATTTTCTCTGAATGGAAGTCATTCACAGGCGGGCTTGGCGGCATTATTGGTATTCCTCCTGTGGAAATCTTCACGTATGAAGTTATTAACCCCCTTGAGTTCATGCTGCTGTCGCTGGTTTGCCTGCTACTTATTGTTGGTTATATTGCAGTGCTTTCCAAAACCAGCTTTGGCCGGAACCTTAAAGCCATCAGGGATAGCGAATCAGCCGCTTATGCGCTTGGTAAAAATGTCGCCATCATTAAAACACTGTCAGTGGTTATTTCATCATCTTTGGCAGCAGTTGCCGGTGCTTTATATGCAGTTTACCTTGGGTTTATTAACGTTGAAAGCTTTACCCTGGACACCTCCGTTCTGTTAATGGCCATGGTTATTATTGGCGGTGCCGGCACCATGCTTGGTCCAATTATTGGTACGGTAATACTCATGCTCTTGCCCAGTCTATTTAGCTATATGTGGTTTTTGCCCCAGACAGAAATCGGTTCAATCCAGCAAATCGCCTATGGCGCAGCCATGGTCTTGCTAATGATCTTCAGACCCGGTGGCCTGGTAGGCTCTTCTAAAAAGCAGGAGGCAAAATGAACAATAATAGTCAAGACATCCTATTAAGGATTAGTAACCTTGAAAAAAACTTTGGTGGTTTAAAGGTTACTAACAATGTTTCTTTGGATCTGCGTGCGGGTATTGTCACCACTTTGGTAGGACCTAACGGCGCCGGTAAAACAACTTTGTTTAATTTGATTACCGGGCATTTGACACCCAATAGTGGTGATATTTTATGGAAAGGGAAGTCAATTGTTGGCCGGCCTCACTGGAAACTCGCCCGTGATGGAATTGCCCGTACTTTTCAGGACTTGCGCTTATTTAATCAAATGACGGTTGAAGAAAATATTCTGACCGTGATGGAACCTATCTCGTGGGTCTGGCAGCCAGGTGGTGCACGTAAAAAACAGGAAC
>Ga0172382_10009907_pt1 | contig 12893 bp, 9 predicted proteins | sample Leawel138RmetaG_FD_122245 | JGI IMG/M metagenome (GOLD analysis project Ga0172382, IMG submission 122245) | Leachate microbial communities from a municipal landfill in Southern Ontario, Canada - Leachate well 138R metaG | ecosystem: Engineered > Solid waste > Landfill > Unclassified | place...
CAGTGGGAGCACGTGCTGAATGATATACACTATGTTTTGTTAAGGAGAAAATCACATGCCGATGACAGCTGAACGCAAGCGCGAGGTTATCGCGGAGTTTGGCCAAAACGATAAGGACACCGGTCGTCCGGAAGTCCAGATCGCACTGCTGACCAAGAGAATAACTGAACTCACAGAGCACTTGAAAATCAACAAGAAGGATCACCACAGCCGCCGCGGCCTGCTGAAAATGGTCGGGCAGCGCCGTCGCCACCTGCGGTACCTTAAACGGACCGATATTGAGCGGTACCGCGCCGTTTTGGCTCAGCTTGGTCTGCGCAAGTAGTTTACGATCTGCGCCGGACCGGGCTGGTTGCCCGGTTCGCCGGTGCAACAGACATTTCAGCGAGGTACAATCAAAAAATGCATACAGTTAAGATGAAGATCGGTAGCCAGGAGCTTATCCTGGAGACCGGTCGTATGGCCAAACAGGCCAATGGCGCGGTTTTTGCGACCTACGGCGGTTCCGCTGTACTGGCGACGGCGACCGCATCTGAAGATCCCCGGGAAGGGCTCGATTTTATTCCCCTCCAAGTAGAGTACAACGAAAAATACTACGCTGCGGGTAAGATCCCAGGCGGTTTTCTCAAACGGGAAGGGCGTCCAAAAGACAAGGAAGTCCTCGTCTGCCGTCTCATCGACCGCCCTCTCCGGCCGCTTTTTTTCAAGGAATTCATGCGGGAACTCCAGATCGTTCCCACCGTACTGTCGACGGATCAGATCAACCCGCCGGACGTCATTGCCATGGTCGCCGCCAGTACGGCCGTTCATATAAGTGACATACCCTTTGATGGGCCTGTCGGTGCGGTTCGCGTCTGTTCGGTAGAAGGGGAGTTGATAATAAACCCCACATTTGACCAGATTTCCGCCTCAGAACTGGAGATTATCGTCGCCGGGACCAAAGACGGAATAACCATGGTCGAAGGCGGAGCGTCAGAAGTATCTGAAGATCTTATGATCGCCGCTATTGATAAGGCTCGGGACGTTATTCTCGAAATCTGTCGCGTTCAGGACGAACTTCGCGAAGCAGCCGGCAAGGAAAAACTGCCCCTGATCGAAGACGCCCGAACATTGGCCATTGCCGATGAGCTGCGCTCATTTGCCCATCCAAAACTGGCGGAGGCGTGTTTCGTCAAGGGTAAATTTGCCCGGCATGCCGCCATTAAAGCGGTCAAGAAAGAAGCTCTGGAACACTTTGCAGAGCAACTCCCTGAAGAAGAAGACACCGCTCTGGCACGGTCCGTTCTCGGTGATATGGAACAGGAGATAGTGCGAGAGTCCATCCTGGACAGGCACCTCAGGACCGATGGGCGCGATCTTGAAGGCATCCGGCCTATAACGTGCGAAATCGACGTGTTGCCGCGAACCCACGGCAGCGCCCTGTTTACCCGGGGTGAAACACAGGCACTCGCCGTAATTACATTGGGCACCATGTACGATGAGCAGATTATGGATGACATCGACGGAGACCGTCGTGAACGGTTCATGCTGCACTACAACTTTCCGCCCTTTTCGGTTGGTGAGACGGGCCGCATGGGCACCGGTCGCCGCGAAATAGGCCATGGTCATCTGGCCCATCGCGCTCTGGAAGCGGTTATTCCGAGTAAAGATGCCTTTCCGTATACCCTGCGCCTCGTTTCCGAAGTCCTTGAGTCCAACGGGTCGTCCTCTATGGCCACTGTCTGTGCCGGATCCCTGGCGATGATGGCCGCGGGGATACCCACCCGTAAACCCGTCGCGGGTATCGCTATGGGACTTGTAACCGACGGTGAACGGACTGCCGTACTCAGTGATATTCTTGGTGAAGAAGATCACCTTGGTGATATGGACTTCAAAGTAACCGGTACCGCCGATGGTATTACCGCGTTCCAGATGGACATTAAAGTCAAAAACGTCTCTCGAGAGGTAATGTCCACCGCCCTGGATCAGGCGCGCCGCGGACGTCTTCATATTCTCGACAAAATGGCCGAAGCGATCAGCGCTCCTCAAGCAGAACTTTCAGAGAACGCACCGCGTATCATCTCCTTTACCGTTGACCCCGATGAAATCGGACTTCTTATCGGAAGCGGAGGGAAGACAGTCAAGGCTATTTCAGAGAAGTTCGGCGTTCAGGTGAACTTTGAAGACAACGGAACGGTGACGATATACTCCAAAGATAAGGCCGCCGCAGACGATGCCAAAGCCAGCTTTCTGCAGCTGATGGAAGACCCGGAGATCGGCGCCGTCTATCCAGGGGTAGTAAAACGGATCGTAGATTTTGGAGCGTTTATCGAGTTTCTACCGGGGCGGGAGGGTCTGTGCCATATCAGTAAAATGGCACCCCAGCGGATTAACTCTGTTGAAGACGTTCTGTCCATGGGCGAAGAAGTCAACGTCAAGATTATCGAGATTGACAAGATGGGGCGAGTTAACTTGAGTCTCATCTATGAAGGTATGAACGACCCCCAGGAACGGGGTGGGGACCGTGATCGTGGCGGAGAACGTCGTGACAATCGTGGACGACGCGACGGCGGTCATGACCGTGGCGGACGCCGATAAAAAGACAGCTGTGGTGCCCGTACTCGGGCACCAGAAGCTTATACCAACCTATGCTTCCAGTGGGTCTGCGGGCGCGGACCTTCGGGCGGCACTCGACGAGGCGGTCGATCTCCCTCCGGGAGAACGCCTTGTCGTTCCCACAGGGATACGAATCGAACTTCCTGCCGGTATGGAGGGTCAGGTACGCCCCCGTTCGGGACTGGCGGTACGGCACGGACTGACGGTGCTGAACGCGCCGGGAACTATCGACAGTGACTACCGAGGTGAAATTCAGGTCCCCCTCGTCAACCTTGGTTCACAAACGGTAACGATACAACCGGGAATGCGCATTGCCCAACTGGTAATCGCCCCTTATATCCAGGCAATCTTCCGGCAAACCGATCACCTCTCCACCACCGAACGTGGCTCCGCCGGATTTGGGTCAACCGGCACCGGGTAGGGCGCCTATGGTTCGGACCGACAGAACCGCACCCACCCGCATCATGAACCCTCTGATGTTCCGCTATGTGGGCGGTGAATTTTTGCTCTCATTTCTGGTGGCCTTTGCCTTTTTCTTCTTTATGTTCTTCATAAACCAGTTGCTTCTACTGGCCGAGGATATTCTGCAGAAAGATGTACCCTTTTCAGCGGTTGTTCGACTTATTGTTTACTCTGTCCCGTCCATTATCGCCCTGTCCGTTCCCTTTGCCACCCTTGTAGGGTCTTTGATGGCGGTAGGGCGGCTTTCCGGGGACAATGAGATTGTGGCGTTCCGTGCAGCTGGTTTCCCCTTAACCCGTCTTTTTTCTCCGGTTCTCGTTCTTGCTGTTCTCCTGTCGATAACGTCGTTCCTGATCAACGATGTTCTTCTCCCTTTGGGAACGTTGAACTTTGGACGCCTCTACCGGGAACTTCTGTACGCAAACCCCGCCCTTGAACTGGAACCATACACCGTAAAACGGTATCAGGAAGACACTTTGATTACCGGTGCAGTCGGCCCCGGCCAGGTGGATCAGTTCGTTATTATCGACACCGACGCCCAGGGGAACCGCCGGCTTATCACCGCCGAAAGAGCCGAACTACTTCAAGAGGGAGACCCGAATACCATCGGGCTGTCTCTGTCTGGAGTGACGTCGATATCTGCGGTCAGCAAAAACGACTACAACTACAGCATGGCGGGGACTATGCGGTACAACATCCTGCTCCAGGATATAACTGTGGCAATTCGATCACCGGGCCCTCGAGAGATGAGTGCCCGGGATGTACTGGAAGAAATACGCTACAAGGAAGAAGCGTTGAGCCTCCGGACATCGGAGTGGCGTGGCGAACTGGCTCTCCGAAAAGCCGAAAGTCAGACCGCCTGGATGGACTATCTGCGGGGCTCTCTCGACATCGACGTACCGCAGAGAATATCTCAAGATACCGTCAGGATAACGAAGCAGAAACCGTTTGACCGTTCCCTTCAGGTTCACCGTCTGGAGTACCACAAAAAATACAGTATTCCCTTTGCAGCGGTCTCTTTCGTGTTTCTCGCCTTTCCGTTGGGACTCTACTCCCGGCGAAGCGGCAGAGGCGTCGGCTTTGGGACGGGGCTTCTCGTTGCCACCGTGTATTGGGCACTGCTGATCGGAGGACAGACGTTTGGAACGCAGCGGGCCAATGTACCTCCGTTTCTTGCCATGTGGCTGCCGAATATCCTGTTTCTGGTCGTTGGAATAACGGTGTTTTTCCGGAGGTCCCATCGTTGACGCTCTTCGACCGTTTGCTTCTCCGTACTTTTTTGCCGGTTTTTCTTTGGGCCCTTTCTTTTTTCGTTCTGATTATCCAGTTGATGGACCTGTTTTCAAATCTTGTACGGTTTCTCAATCTGGGCGTGCCTTTTTTGCAAATTGGGGCGGTTCAGCTCCTGTTCATCCCGCGGGCCCTTTCGTTTGCGTTGCCAATTTCATTGCTCTTTGCCGCGGCGTATTCTCTTGGTTCTTTTTACAGTAACAACGAACTCATTGCCGTCTTCAGCGCGGGGATATCCGTTCGACGTTTTACCGCTCCTCTTCTTGTCGTTGGAATTCTTCTGAGCGTGGGACTGTTTTTTTTCCAGGAATACCTGGTGATCGACTCATATCGACAAAAAAATGAACTGTCTCGACAGTTGCTCAACATCTCCCGTTCGTACAGCAATACGAATATCACCGTTCGTACAGCCGGTGGTGATTTAATCTATTCCGCCGAGTACTACAACGACTCCACACAGGAACTTTCCCGATTACTGATTCTGGAACGCAACAAATCCGGTAACTTTCTGGAACGCATTGACGCCGCCCGCGCCCATTGGTCTCCATCAGCGTCGCACTGGATCATAGAGGACGGTACCCGATACACTCTGGTCCCTGAAAGCAGCGAAATAATCGCCGAAGCGTTCTCGGTGATCGAAGACGATCAGTACAATTTGTCCCCTGGGTGGTTCCGGCGTTCCGGTGAGTCTGTCGATGAGTTACGCTATGACGAGGCCCTCAGTGGGTGCAGGCTCTGCGGGCATCGGGACAGCCCTATAGACGGGTGTTAACTGATTATTACAGCCGATTTTCCTTTTCACTGACCCCGTTCATCGTCTTGCTTTTATCCAGTGGTTTGGGCGGCCGCTTCCGAAAAAACGTGCTCCTCATGAGCCTTCTCGTTTCACTCATCGCGTCGGTGGTGTACTACGTTACAGATATGGTCATGGAACTGCTGGCCGGAAGTGGTCTGGTGCCGCCTCTGGTCGGGGCGTGGGCGGGAGTGGTACTATTCACCGCTATAGGGATAGTACTCATACGGACAGCACGGACCTGATAAGAGAAGACAGTGACGGACATGGATACTCAGCAACCTATTTTTTTTATATCATCCCAGGACGACCGGACCGACGCCCGTGCGGGTACTCTGCGTCTTCCCCATGGCGAGGTCAATACGCCGATGTTTATGCCGGTGGGAACGGCAGGTACCGTCAAGGCGATGCGGCACAGAACCTTGCACAGCATGGGCTACCGTCTGATTCTCGGAAACACCTACCATCTCTACCTGCGGCCCGGAATGGAGGTAATACAGTCCTTTGGCGGGCTGCACGGCTTTTCGTCATGGCGCCACAACATCCTGACCGACTCCGGAGGATACCAGATATTCAGCCTGGCTCCGTTCAGAAAAATCACACCCGAAGGAGCACAGTTTCAGTCCCATATCGACGGTAGTCGTCATCTGCTTACCCCGGAAGGCGTCGTGGATATCCAGCGCACCATCGGTTCAGACATACAGATGGCCCTCGACGTCTGTACCGGTGCAGATGAAGGGCGAAAAACCGCAGAAGATGCACTGAAGACTACCACCGACTGGGCGATTCGGGCTAAGCGACAGTGGTTGGCGGCTCGGGATGATGGGTATTACGGCCATCTTTTTGGCATCATTCAGGGCAATTTCTTTTCCGATTTAAGAACTGAAGCGGTGGACCGAACCCTGAACATCGGCTTTCCTGGCGTCGCCATTGGGGGCCTCTCCGTGGGAGAGACCTATGAACAGTACCGGGACATACTGTTTCACACGGCGTCTCAGATACCTCCCGAGTATCCGCGGTATGTTATGGGTATCGGTACACCGGAGTACATCCTCACGGCCATTGAAGCGGGAATAGATATGTTTGACTGCGTTTTTCCCACCAGGGCCGGCAGAAATGGCACACTATTTACCACACAAGGCAGGATAAATCTGAAAAATGCACGATGGGGCCACGACGACAGCCCTCCTGATCCTGGTATCGACTCCTTTGGTGGTGACCACTACAGTCTTGGCTATCTTCGCCATCTTTTCAAAGCCAAAGAAATACTCGGTCCAATGCTTGCAACGGAACACAACCTCCGTTACATGAAGTGGTTGGTAGACGAAAGCAGAAGGGCCATTGTAGAGGGTTCCTTCCCGACCTTTCGGGATTCGGTCCTTCAGTACTATCCCGGCAGGAACAGAGCCTGATGAGCTCACGACAGAACACGATTTCAACTATCGTGGTTATGGTATCTACCCTGATCTCTCGGTTGCTCGGGTTTTTACGGATCGCCGTTATCGGAGCAGTCTTTGGCGCCTCAGGAAACGCCGATGTTCTCAACCTGGTGTTCAATATTCCTAACAACTTGAGAAAACTTCTCGCCGAAGGTGCGCTCTCCTCCGCCTTTATACCAACCCTTTCACGAAACCATGTGGAAGATCCGACGTTGCAGCGCTCCCATCAGCTCGTTCGGCAGCTTCTCGGTTTTCAGTTAGTCGTGTTGATACCGGTAATCGTGTTTTCCATAATTTCACCGTCCACAATTATCAACTTTATTCTCGACTTCCCCGAACGGGAACGACAAGTCCTTGCGGCGGATCTCTTCAGGTGGCTCATACTGTATCTTCTGTTGATATCAATCGCCGCCGTGTTTATGGGCACTCTCAATTCTCATCGGTCTTTCCTTGTACCGGCTCTGGCACCCCTCCTTTTTTCTATCGCGGTCATCGCGTCTATTCTATGGCTTCATGAACGGTACGGTGTTTTCTCAATGGTTATCGGGGTTCTGGTCGGTGGCGCCGGCCAGCTTTTGATCCATATTCCTTCAATGCGGCGGCTCGGGTATTCGGGGCGGCCGTTATTCATATTTAATTCGCCGGATTTCAAAAAAGTCCTTCGCCAGTGGCTGCCGGTTGTCTCAACTTCCAGTGTGTTTGTGGTGAACCAACAGATCGCTCTCTTTTTTGCAAGCGGGCTGACCGATGGAAGCGGCTCGGCGATGACAAACGCTTTGGTGTTCTGGCAGCTTCCCTTTGGGATATTTGCGGCCTCGATCACCACCGTACTGTTCCCGTCCATGAGCAGGCAGTTTGCCATGAACGACTCAAACGGGCTTGCCGATTCAATTGTGAGCGGTTTACGGAGCCTCCTGTTGCTTCTGGTACCGTCCGGTGTGGGTCTGGCCGTTTTGGGCAAAGAGATGATCGCCGTTGCGTTACAACGCGGGGCGTTTTCTTTTTCGGCGACCATACTTGCGGCGGACGTCCTTGTTTACTACAGCATCGGACTGTTCAGCGTCGGGGCGTTTAACTTTCTTCAGCGGGCGTACTACGCCTGTGACGACTACCGTACACCTCTGACGGTGGCGGTCGTCGTCGTCATACTGGACGTTGGGCTCAGCCTCTGGCTCAAAGAGACTGTCCTTGGCGTTGCGGGGCTTGCATTGGCCAACAGTATCGCTTTCACAGCAGGGTTTTTGCTCTATCTCAAACCGCTTTACCGGCACGCCGAGGCTTTTTCGTTGCGCCACGTCGTGTCCGTCGTTTTACCTGTTTCCGGAGGAACTGGAGCTGCTGTGGCCGCCGTTTTATTGATCCGCAGGATTTTACCGCTATTCGGAGTATCTTCACTGTGGTGGAGCAGCGGGAGCAGCCTGGTAAACTTCGGCCTATTTTTGGTGCATTCTGTACCAGCCATGGTGGCACTGGTTGGTGTGTATCGTTTGTTTGGATTGAGAGTTCGATCAATCCGACGGGGAAAGACTGCCGTTGCAGCCATTGACGACGATAACGGAGAAAGTGAAGGGGACCTATGATTCAGAAGACAGGAAACATCAGTAAGACAAGAATACAGGAAACAGTACTGACTGGTGCGATCGCACTCGTTATTTCTTTAACGGTTATGGCGCTGCCGGTTATGTCGGTGGCCGCCCAGACCAAAACCACACCCGATCGGGAGGTGCGATCCAGTCTGGAAGAGTGGCAAGACACACTCCAGTACGGAATCAACTCGGAAATCGTGGATCTTCTCCCGACTTTGACGGAAAACAAGGTAGAATCTGTCCTCCCCGAAGTAGTGGCCCTTTTCAATACGACAAACAACAACGACGTCATCTTAGGTACAGCCCGGTATCTGGAAACTCTAAAATCGTCGGCAGGTCATGACAGAGCGATTTCTATCGTTGATGTCTATCAAGACTGGAACGACGAGATTCTGGTTTCTCTTATGGGTTATCTACGGGAAACTGATGCGGATATACCAAATGATACACTGGAGACGCTTGAACAGATCATCAAGACTCGTCCGGCCGGTCCAGCTACGGCTGCGGTACGTCTTTATGCGGCCGCCGGTGCATCATCAGATGATCTGATGAGTCTGTACCGGGAAACCGACGTCTCCGATGATGTGAGGGGACGTATTCTGATCGAACTTGGCGATCGGGGTGACCCGAACGTGTACGATTTTGTTCAGGATATTATTCGGGACGATGAAGAAGCGACGACCACCTTGCAGCGCTACGCACTGGACACGTTGGGAAAACTCGGAGATGAGCGGGCTCTTCCCGTTATTATTCGGCAGTTCAGTTCCAAGGACGCTATGACACGGGCATATGCGGCCGCCGCTCTGGCGGGATTTGACACGCCTGAATCGAGAGATGCCCTGGAAGCAGCCTTAAAAGACGAGTTTTGGCGCGTACGGGTGTCGGCACTTCAGACTATCTCGGAACAGGCAGTGACCGATGCGTTGGAGGCGGTGTTGTACAAAGTCCGACGTGATCCTGAACAGAGAGTTCGGCTGGAAGCTGTCAAGACGATCGCCGCCCTGGACATGGATGAAGGTTGGAGGGAACTGGAAGACCTTGCGGTTCGATCGGCAACGGGGATTACCGTTCGGAGTGCCATAATTGAGCAGCTTCTCACGAAGCGCCCCGGGGAAAGCAAGTCTGTTATTCTCGACATAGTGGATAAAGAATGGGATCAGGAGAACAGTAAAATTCTGGATACTATTGGAAAGGTCGTATCCCGAACGTCAGATCCGGCGGTGACCGATATCGTGCAGCGTCTTCTGGTTCACCCGAATTACATCATACGTATTTACGGAATAAGAGCGGTGGGAAACAACGGGTTACAGAGTTTAAGCGACACCGTAGTTGAAAGCAGCAGGGAAGGGAACCACCGGGCGGTGCGGTCGGCGGCGTTACGATCTTTAGAACAGCTGGGGATACAACCGCCGGGAGACGACAGTCCGGATTGAAACCCGGACTGTCAGCCTGCTGTTACCCCTTTCCACGCACATCTCAGGGGGAACATGCCCTGGCGCCCCGGTTCAGCTAAGATCTGCCGGCTCTATCTTCTCTATCCGGAGGTGATACGGGGTTTCGTTGATTTCGAAATCCAGAACATCTCCGGGCTTGGTGCGGAGTAGCTTGTTGCCCAAAGGTGACTGGTAGTTGATCACATGTTCCTTCGGATTAGACTCCCAGGGACCGAGAATCGTATAGGCCAACTCTTCGTCTGTCAGCATATTGGTAAGATGAACCTTTGTGCCGACAGTCACCTCATCGGTGGAAACCTCTTTTGGTTTAATGATACGCGCCTGTTCAAGTTCGGTCTTGAGGCGGGCGGCACGGTTGTTCAGGCTGTCCTGACGTTCCTTGGCAGCTTTGTACTCGGCGTTTTCTTTCAAGTCTCCGTGCTCGCGGGCAGCTTCAATTTCTTTGGAGTTTTCAGGCACTTCAACTTCCTGAAGGTACTTGTACTCCGCCTGTTTTTCCTCGTATTTACCGGCAGTACAGTAGAGAACCTTGCGTGTGCTCTGCTCGACCACGTCTTCACCGTAGAATCGGAAATCGGGAAACCGGTTTACAATGCGCTGTCGCAGGTCCAACAGCAGTTTTTGATCCATTTCCTTTACATCTTCAACAAGTGTGATGATGCGACTAAGGGACTCTTCATCGGCTTTGTCGATAAACGCCGGCAAGTTGTTGTCCTTGAACAGAAAACTCTGGACCTGCCTGTTGATCTTCCGGTTCAGGCTGACGTCCTTCCGGTTATCGATATCCCGAAATGTCAGGTCGTAGATATGGACCATCGCGATAAGTCGCCGTTCAAAGCTGAGGTCAATTTCATCAAACCACGGGTCGTCCTCACAGTTTTTGACGAGCCACACGAAGGTTTCGCGCATATCCCGGTAGTTTTCATAGACCTTTTCAATAAAGCCCAAAACCAAATCCCGTTTACCGCTGCGATCAAGTTCAAGCAGAATTTCTCGGGAGAGTTGAATCGGAAGGAGGCGTGCGTAGACGGTACCCCAGTCCTTGTCTACCTTTCGTACTTTGGTGAGAAATTTCTTTCGTAAATCGGTGGACTCGATCTTTGCAAAAACCTCTTCAACATTGTCAATACTGTTGTAAAGAGAGGCAAAGTCGATCTCCAAATCGCCTTGGAGAAAGGGAAAACGGTCCACGATTTCGCGTACGACGATAGCCGATGAGATCGTGTACTCGTTGATCTGGTTTCCATTTCGGAGATAATTGGCAAAAAAATCAAACATCTCACGGAAGAATTCACTATCAATTCCTTCGGTCGCATCGATATCAAGAGACGATAGAAACTCGTCCATCGTCTTGACGCGATCGAAGAACGTCTTGTCCGCCTTAAACTTGTTAAAGGTCTTTTCTTCAAAGGTGATCGGCTGATCTCGAACGACGAAATGGTCCGCCTTGTCCGGCAGGGTTCCGAAATCCGGGTTGGTTTTCAGCTCTTCCCGGGCCTTGGTACTCCAGGACGACCATTCACCGGGCGTGAGAATAGCCGGTACCAGTTCGCCCTTTATCTTTTTCATATCCGCTGCGTTATCCAGACTGCGAATAACCGTTTTCAGAGCCCACACGATCCGTTCTTTAACCAGCTTGTGGAGCTTTTCCTTCTTCCAAACCGCTCTTAGCACCCAGATATGGTCTTTTGCCAGAACATCAAGGGCGTTAATCGCCATTTTGAGAGACATCGAGTGTCCCCGCTTCTTGGCAAAGTCAATCGTGATTACGTCACCGGCAATATCACGGATACGTCCGATCCCCCAGCTCCGGTGAAATACAAAGTTCCCCTTGTCAAAAGAGATGTGTTTTTCAAAATCGGCGATCGCTTCGTGAATAGGGCGCCAGCTCTGGTTGATATTGCTGACCCGGATGTACTCTTGAAGGTTGCTGTGGTCGGCGTACTTCTGTTCAAAGCACTCGATAATTTCTTTACGACCCCATGGACTTTTTGGATCGTAGGCGAGCACTCGCTTAAGAAGATCGATCGCCCGATCCCATTCCCCGGTTTTTTTGTACTCCGGATACAGGGCTTCCAACAGCTGTACGGCCCGGTCGGTACTGATAGTTCGTGCGATCTTGGACTCGGCGTGATAGAAGAACTCCGTTTCACCGGGGGCGAGTTCTACCAGCCGAAGCCACATCTCTTTGATGTTGTTGAAGCTCTTCTTGGTGATATAGCGGTGAAGGGCCTTCTTGTAGTACTCAACGGCTGTTTCCGTTTCACCGGCTTCTTCTTTAAGAATGGCAAGTTGCCGCACGATATCCGCTTCTTCAAAGTCGACCCGAATCAGCCGTTCCCAGACGTCGTGGAGTTTGTCCGTCTGGTTTTCATTGTCATAGACATCGGCAAGGATGCGCAATGCAAACCGATTTTCACCGAACTCAAGGATTCGCTGCGTCAGGAATTCGACGATGTTCCACTTGTGGTTATCGCCGAAAATCTTCGTCAGCAAGATCAGGTTTGCGTCATCAACGGACTGCCGGGAAAGATCCAGCAACCCCGAAATATAAAGAGCGATAATGCTGTTCTTGGTGTGCTGCAGGTGCTCTTCACATATCTCTCGCACTTCTTCTGCAAGATCATTTTCTTCGACCTGCTCCAGAATTTCATCAAGCTCCTTGAAATTCCCGACGGTATAGTTATTCAGCGTCGCCCGAGTCCATTTTTCCTCGTTCAGCAGCTCGTTGAGACTCTTTACAGTATTATGCGTCGTATTTGTGGTAGACATCAGCATCCACACTCCGTATTTTGATTTTCACTTCGTCAATTTTTCCCTGCGTTTCTTTTACCGCAACGTAATGGTCAATTAACCAAAAATACCGGTTGATTAAACGTGGTTTAATCAACCGGGCGTCCCCGGTACCTTCTCGCAGCTCCCTTTCCAACTCATAAATCGATTGCTTCAGGCGACCGTACTCGATCGACCGGAGCTCTCGTTTGACATTTAGAACATTTAACAGTACTCCATAGACTGGAATCCACTCCAGAAGCTCCTCATCGGAATAACCTCGATCCTCTACTGCCCGTACAAGCCTCTGAATCATTTCAGAGTGCAACCGGGTTACGTCGACTTTCCGGGGATCTGTGAAGAAGGCCTCCCGAAAAAACGCCTTGGCTTGAGCCGGTTCGTTGACCAGGGCAAGAATGTCGGCAAGCTCCGCAAGGACTTCCGCATCATCAGGCTTCTCCGTGCCGGCGGCACGCAGGAACTTCATTGCCCGGTCGTATTC
>Ga0172382_10009908_pt1 | contig 12892 bp, 12 predicted proteins | sample Leawel138RmetaG_FD_122245 | JGI IMG/M metagenome (GOLD analysis project Ga0172382, IMG submission 122245) | Leachate microbial communities from a municipal landfill in Southern Ontario, Canada - Leachate well 138R metaG | ecosystem: Engineered > Solid waste > Landfill > Unclassified | place...
ACCAACGCCACAGCAACGAGCCGGGCCACCGTTGGCTGCGGGAGCTGATCCGGCAATTGTTTGCGGCGTCCAATCCCGAGGCGGCCGCCAGGCGGCGGGCGAAGCACAAGCGGCCAGAATAATGGTTTGCTCAGCCTTCCACCAGCTTTCCTTCCTTAACCACCGTCACGTCATCCATGGCCACGGTGCAGTCCAGCATTGGAATGTCCAGATGGCAGGCCGTCTCGCGGCTGCCGCCGCCCTCGATGTTGGGGCCGGTTGAAAACATGAAGCACCCTTCGAAGGAACGGGAGTCCATGCCGTTGGTCTGGCGCTTGTCATACATGCCCAAGGCCGTCCAATGCGCGCGGCGGTGCAAGCCCCAGCCCAGGTGCGAGACGGCATAACCTTCCGGATCATTGAACGAAGCCATGTAGTCCCGCAAATACTTGGCATCGAAGCCGCCCTCGATCGACTGGATGTAGCCGTTCTCGATCCGCAGGTCGATTGGCGTTTGCAGATAGTATTTGAACGGCAGGATCACGTCGCCCGCATTCAGCACCACACGGCCGTTGACGGTTTCCTCGGTCGGCCAGGCGGCGATGAAGGCGCTCGGGCAATGGTCCCAATGCCCCGGCTCGTCAGAAAAGCCGTATTGCGACAAATAATCATAGTTGCCAAAAGAAGCCACCAGGTCGGTCCCGGCCTCGGACGTCACCCGCATCTGCCTGGTCTTCTTGAACCGGTCCAGCGCGCTCAGCACGCGCGTCTTGTCCGCCTGCTCGGGCTTGAGCCGGATGAAGGCCTCCGGTCCTTCCTTGACCAGAATGATCCGCGCGCCAGCATCAAGGATCTCCTTCTGTTCACCGCCGCGATACATCCCCATCAAATCGATGATCAACGGGGTTTGTTTCAGCGCATCGATCGCAACGCGGTTGGCGGCCAATGCGGTGGGCACATACGCCGCTGTTGAGTCTCCCGCCAGCCCGATATTCGGTGAATCCCCCAGCTCCAGCACATAATAGATATGGCCTTGCGCCGACAGCGTGGACTTGACGGCGGCCAGATGTTCCGGATGCGTGATCTCGCCAACCAGTACCGCAACCGACTCTCCCCGCTGCAAACGGCACAGCGCCAACAGGTCTTTCCAGGCATCCAGTAAGGCTTTGCTTGCCATGCTTATCTCCACAAATTTTAAAGACCCAACGCGGCTTTCGTGATTGACGAGGCGGGATCCGCCAGCGCGGCGCGCAAGGTGAAATGGTTGTGCCCCGCCGCAAACTCGAGCGTGGGCGCAGAACGGTGAGCGGACCAGGCATCGCGCAGCGCGGTTGCCTGCCGCGCGTATTCCACGCCCTCCTCCTCGCCGGTAAGAAGGTGCAGTCGGCCTTGAAAGTGCGGCGTCAGCCGAACCGGACTATGCTCCTCTACTTCTTGATCACTCAGTGACAGAACCTCGTTCAGGAAGCACTGCTGGATCGGCGCCAGATCAAAAATGCCGCTCAGCGCGCACACGGAAACCAGCGCATGCGGAAAGCCGCGGGCCGCCATCATCGCGGCCAGATGGCCGCCCGCGGAATGCCCGGACACTGAGACTTGCCGCGGATCAATGCCCAGGGACTCACCGTTGCGCATCAGAAACTGAATGGACCGTTCGCACTGCGCCACCAGTTCCCCCATCCTGACCGTGGGAATCAGCGCATAGTTCACAATGGCCAGGTTCACGCCATGGGGCAACACGCCATGCGCCACATAGGTGAAATCATTCTTGTGCAGCATGCGCCAATAGCCGCCATGGAAAAACACATGCAGCGGTCCGCCCGGGCGGGTGACGAACAGGTCCAGCGTTTCCGCCTCGGTGGGACCGAAACGCACATCCGGACGCAGCAGGGGCGCATAGCGCTCCCGCGCCGAGCGGTTCCCCGCATCGAGCGAGGCCAGGTAGGCCTTGAAGTCAAAACCCGGCACTTTCTTGACGTTGTCGTACTCCTGGTCCAGCGCCTGACGCGTCATGCCGCGATAGACCGGCTCGCTTGCCGGATTCATGGCCGCTGCTCCACCGCATCCAGCTGGCGGATGATTTCATCCGTTGCCAGCACGTCGGCATATTTGCTGGCCATGTCGAACAGGTTCACCGCATGGGAAGACGGCACACGGTCAAATACCCCCTGTTCGGCCACCACGACCTTGTAGTTGAAAGAGCTACCGTCAATCACCGTGGCGCGCACGCATCCGCTCGTGGTGGCGCCGGTCACGACCAGGGTGTCAACACCCATGCCGATCAGATAGCTGCTCAAGCTGGTGCCGAAAAAGGCGCTTGGGTGGTATTTGGCGATGCCGATATCGCCCTCCACCGGCGCAATCGAATCAACGAAGCGGTAACCCGCCTCCGGCACCTGCATCACCGCCGGCACTTTGGCGCCGAATTGGCCGCGGTCATAATCGCTTTTCGGCGCGACGTGCGGATAGAAAATCGGCCACCCCTTCTCGCGGAAATACCGGACCAGCCGTTCGATATGCGGCAGGGCCTGCCAGCCATATTCGCCGCAGCTGGTCGGGTATTCCTTGATCGCCTCCATGATCGGCATGGACTTGGAGCCGAGCGTGCGGTATTGCACATCGATCACCAACAGGGCGCACTTCCGTCCAATCCCCGTTGGTCCGCCAAATCCGGTTGCTTCATACAAGGCACGCTCTTGCTCAGGGATGAGCTCGTCCCAAATTTTAGTTGTCATGTCTGCCACTTCATCCATCAATCCAGTGAGAAGCCCCTGCCCCTGGCCGGGCTTCCCCGCCACGCGCCGATGCGCGTTACACCCCAACTTCCAGCGCGTTATAACTGACGATCCAGTCATACCTTTCGCGCACTTTTTCCTTGCCCCATGCCGACTCGATATAGGCCTTGGCTTTTTTCTCGTCACGCAGATCTTCATGGTGGAACACCGCCAGCATGTCCATCGCTGAGCGCGCCACTTTGTAGCAGCGTTCCCGCCGCAAGCTGTCATATTTTTCCAGCGCGGCGGGCATATCGTCAGCGCCATCCAGCACATTCACCAGCACGCTGCTGTCTTCAAAGGCCATGTTGACGCCCTGCCCCAGGTACGGAACCATGGAATGGCAGGCATCGCCCACCAGCGTCACCCGGCCCTGGACCCAGGTCGGCAGCTCTTCACGAACAAACAAGCCCCATTTGTAGAGAATGTCCGCGCCGCTGACCATTTCAATCACCTGCTCGTGCCAGCCTTCAAAATCCTTCAGACAATCCCCCAGCTTGCCCGGATCCGACCAGGACTCCTGCTCCCACTGCTCGCTATCCACCTGGCCCGAGAAACTGACATATTGCCGACCCTTGTGCTGAACCGGGTAGGTGGTGATGTGCGCAGCCGGGCCTACCCAGGTGGTGGCCAGCGGCGCCCGGTGGGACGCCGCAATCCGCTCGATCGGCACCAGACCGCGCCAGGCGATGGCGCCGGTGAACTTCTGCTTGACCTCGCCGAACATTTCACGCCGCACGCGAGAGTGCACGCCATCCGCGCCAATCAACGCATCGGCGCGAACCGACGGCTTGCCGTCGAAGTGCACCAGCACATGATCGTCCGCATTCTCAAAGCCGGTGCACTTGTGATCCAGGTAGACGCAGCCGGGCTGCTCCTTTTCCAAGGCCTCCAGCAAAATGCGATGCAGCTCATAGCGCAGCACCATGTACAAGGTGTGCTCACTGCTGTTGGCGGCGTCCTTGTTGTAGATGGACCAGGACTCCCCCGTGCTCCAGAGCCTCACCACCCGGTCATCCGGCGGCAGGTTGATGGCCTCCAGGGCAGCCGTCAGCCCGAGGCCATCCAGCACCCGCGCGCCATTGACTGATACCCACAACCCCGCGCCAAGCTCACGATGTTCCGGCGCCTGCTCATACACCGCCACCTGAAACCCCTTGCGGGCCAAGCCGAGCGCAGTGGCCAGGCCTCCCATGCCCGCACCGGCAACCACGATTTTCTTCTCTGAATTTGCCTTACCCATTGCTCTTTTCCTTCAGCTTTGTTGATGCCAAGTTCTTGATGCATCCATCACCGCATCAATGATTTTTTTATAGCCAGTGCAGCGGCAGATATTGCCGTGCAGATAATGCTTGACCTCGTCTTCCGACGGGTTTGCATGGCGCTCGAACAGCGCACGGATCGCCACGATCAGGCCCGGGGTGCAGAAACCGCACTGCAACGCGCCATGCTTGATGAACATCTTTTGTACATGCCGCATCACCGGATCATGCTTTGAAAACTCGATGGTTTGCACCACCGCGCCGTCACAGTCAATGGCCAGCGTGCTGCAGCTCGACGTTGGCTTGCCGTCAACCAGCACCGTGCACGCGCCGCAGATTTCCGCATCACAGGAACGCTTGGCGCCGGTCAAGCCAAACCGGTCCCGCAACACGTCCAGCAGCAGATCGCGGTCTTCCAACGACGCCGTCCTTTCTTCGCCATTGAGCTGAAAGGTGATGGAAGATTGGCCCGCGTCAAAGGAATCCGCCCCCTGACCCATCGACGCCTCGCCCGCATTGGAAAACAGCGGCTGGGCGGGATCCTGCTTGAGTTCGTTCCCAACAGCGAGGCTTTCACCTGAATAGCTAGTCATTGCAAACACTCCTTGACGCTCCGCGCGGCCAATACCGCAACCAACTGCTTGCGGTAATCGGCCGTGCCGTACAAGCCGTCCATGATCTCGATCCCGGCCAGATCCTGGCGCGCCGCCTCGATCAACACACTTTCATCCATGTCCTCTTTCCCGGCAAGGCCCTCACACAGGCCGTTCAGGCGCTCGGGCTTACCGGTGATCGAACCGGCCCAGACTTCCCAGCGCGGCCCATCCATCTCCTGGATCCGAACCGCGGCAACCCCGGCCGACGGGCGGTTCAGGTACACCATTTTCCGGTAGGCGCTCTTGCACTTTTCCTCATCCACCGGGATCACGATGGCCGTCATGATTTCATGGTCTTCACGCACCGTGCTGTACTCGCCCTCGAAGAATTCACGCACCGGCACCTCGCGCTCGCCATCTCCGCTGCTCAACACGACTCGCGCATCCAGCGCGGCCAGCATCGGGGGCGGATCCGCGTTCGGCTCGGCAAAGCACAAGTTGCCCGCCAGCGTCCCGGCGCTACGAACCCGGATATTGGCCACGTTGTTGCTCAAGGCCGCATACCCTGGCAGCAAGCGCTGCACCAGCGCCGAGTCGGCCAGTTGCTGGTGCGTCACCAGCGGGCCAATATGCAGCGCGCCGTCTTCATGCTTGATCCCGGCCAGGTTCGGGATTCGCTTCAAATTGATCACATGCGAGGCAAACAGCACCCGTTCCTTCAATCCGATGACGGCTTCCGTGCCGCCCGCATAGAACATGAAATCGTCCTCGTTCTCGGCGGCCACCTCACGGGCTTGCTGCAAGGTGAGCGGATTGTGGAACTTAAACGGCCTTGGCTTCATGGATGGCCTCCAGCTCCCGATGCAGGTTCGCATCAAACTCGCGGAAGATTTCCGCACATTTTTTCTTCACGATCGGGAAACCGAGCGTCGCCAGCTTGCCGGAAATCTGGATGTCCGCCTCAATATCAATCGTGACCTTGCCATCGGCCTCTCCCAGCACCAGTTTCAGCACGACCGACGCGCTCGTGGCGGTTTTCTTGTCCGTCCCGCTCGCTGAAATGCCGACCCGCTCCTGCTCGGCGTAGTCATCAACGACGATTTCACACGGCATATTGAACTTGAACGGCCCGACTTTCTGCTGAATCACCGCGCTGTAGTTTTTCAAGGCTTCCTTTTCCACGACGTCGCCACACCCCGGAATCAGCGTGGCCACCCGCTCCACATCGAACAGCAACGCCCACAACGCTTCCTTGCTGCACGCCACGGCGGTATTGGTTTCGAATTTCATTCAGTTTTCCTCTTGATGATGGATTGCGCGCCATACCTTTTCCGGCGTCAATGGCAGAGACCGGATTCGGACGCCGTATTTCTTTCGAAGGGCATTGGCCACGGCAGGCGCCACCGGCAGAATCGGTCCTTCCCCCATGCCGCGTGCGCCAAATGGACCCGGGCCATCCCCATGTTCGATGAAATGGGTGTGCATCAACGGCGTCTGCTCAATGGTCGGCACTTTGTAGTCGAACATCGTGCCATTGATGATCTGGCCGTCTTCATAGACGTATTGCTCCATCAAGGTATGACCGATGGCCTGCATCGCCGCGCCTTCATCCTGGCCTTCCGCCGCCTTCGGGTTCAAGGCCTTGCCAACATCGGTGCTCATGGCAATGGCCTCGATGTTGATCTGGCCGGTCTGCTCATCCACGCTGATCTCACACACGCCCGCCGCCGTTTCCCAGAACAGCGGCGCCTGGCGCAGTTTGCCGCCCTGGCTGAACGGCGTGACACGGCCCAAGGCGGCGAACTCCCCCGCGGTAATGCCTTGAAAGCGCCGCAGCAGCTCCTTGAAATCCAGGCGCTGGCCCTTGGCCTCGATCCCGCCCTCCACCAGCTCGACCGCGGCGGCATCAAGTTCCAGCACGAAGGCGGCCGCCTCTTTCACCTGTTGGGTGATCTGTTCGCAGGCATCCTGGATGGCCAGGCCGATGATGACAGTTGAGCGGCTCGCGCCGGTCCCCCAGTCATACGGCGCGGATTGGGTATCGGGCTCCTGGATGATGACGCTGCCCAGCGGCTGGTTCAGACACTTGGAGGCAATGATGCGCTGCACGCCGCGCGCGCCCTGGCCAATTTCAGCGGTGGTGACCGACACGGTGATGCGGCCGTCGGCCATCAAGCGCACCATCGCCGCGCCCACGGGCAGGATGCCGGGATCGGTGGCGGCAGCCGCCACGCCACGCGGCTTGTCGGCGCGCTCCGGCCCTTTCATATGCGCCATCAGCTTCAGCGCTTCTTCCATCTCTTCGCCAACGCTGACGTCGATCGGCCGCAGGTCCGCCTTGATCACGCCGTGACGCGGCGCCATGTTCAGGCGGCGGAAATCCACCGGGTCCGTATTGATGGCGTAGGCCATCTCGTCAATCTGCGACTCCGAGGCCCAGACCGCCTGCGGTCCCCCGATCGAGCGGAAAGCTGCCGCCGGAACCGTGTTGGTATACACGGCGCGGGCCCGCAAGCGCAGGTTCGGAATGGTGTAGGGGCCGATGGCGCGAATGGCCGCCTTGACCGCAATGGCCGGGCCGGTATCGGCATAGGCGCCGCAGTTGACGATGGCGTCGATGTGGCGGGCAACCATTTTCCCGTTTGCATCAACCGCCGTCTTGATGGTGATCTCGGTATCAACGCGGCGGCAGGTCTGCATGGATTCCACGGAACTCAATTGCAGCTTGACGGGGCGGCCCACGTACTTGGACAGCGCAGCCGCCAGCGGATCGAGCTTGACCGACGCCTTACCGCCAAAGCCGCCTCCTACATACGGAGTATGAACACGGATCTTGCCGATCGCGAGGCCAAAAACATCCGAGCACACACGCTGGATGGCGGTGGGTGTCTGGCCATTACTCCACAGCTCAAGCTCGTCATCCCGGTAATCGGCGATCACGGCATGGGGCTCCATGGCGTAGTGATAGATGCCCGGGAAGCTGAAGGTTTCCTCCACCGTCTTGAACGCGTCGGCAAATGCCTGCTCGGGTTCGCCCTGCTCGTATTCGTACAAGTGGCAGATATTGCTGCCCGCCACCGGCTTCGGACCGCCCCGGAAATAGTAGTCATTCAGGACATCGAACTGTTCATGGACGCGCGGCGCGTCTTCGTCCAGCGCATCGCGCCCCGTCACCACGAAAGGCAGCAGCTCGTACTCGATATTGACCAACTCGATGGCATCTTCCGCAATGGCTTCACTGCGAGCGATGACGGCCGCCACCGGCTCGCCCGCATACCGGGCGACGTCTTTGGCGATGAGGGGCCGGTCTTTGAAATACAGACCCCAGCGCTCATCAACGCAGAAATCGGGCTGCCAGACCGCTGACGAAAAAACGCCCAGCACCCCATCTAGCGCCTCGGCCTCCGCAGTATCAATGGCCACAATTCTTGCATGAGGATGGGGACTCCGGATCAGCCGTGCGTACACCATGCCCGGCACGGACAAGTCCGTGACGAACCTGGCTTCGCCCGTCACCTTTTCCTGATAATCCGCCCTGGCTTCTGTTTTTTCATTCAACATGTCTGACTACCCTTGCTGATAAATGGCTTATTCGATCTTGATCCCGCCGGTCTTGATCACTTCCAACCATTTTGCGCGGTCTTCCTTTTCCATCCTGGTCAGCTCGGCAACCGTGCGGTGCATCGGAATCGCGCCCTGATTCTCCAGGCGCTCCTTGACCTTCGGCTGCTGCAGGATGTTGCCGATTTCCTTATTCAGCTTCTCAACAATGGGCGCCGGCGTTCCCTTGGGCGCGTAAATGGCGAACCAGGTGTTGGCTTCAAAACCCGGCAATACGGTTTCATCCAGCGTGGGCACATCGGGCAGCTCTCGGGTTCGCTCCAGCGTGGTTGCCGCCAAGGCGCGCAGACTCCCTTTGCGGATATGGTTCAGCACCGCCGGACCTTGCTCGATCACCATGTCAACCCGGCCAGCCAGCAAATCGACGATCATTGCTCCGCTGCCTTTGTACGGAACGTGCAGGATCTCCAGCCCGGCGCGCTGCTTGAACAACTCCGGAAAAACGTGCTGAGACGTACCGGGGCCCGCGGATGCATAGGTGTATTTGTCAGGCGCGGCCTTGATCAACGCAATCAGCTCCTGAATGGTCTTGGCCGGATGGTTGGCGGGCACCACGATGTACGAAGGCAGGTTTGCCAAGGTGGACACCGGCGTCAGGTTGTCCTGGGCCTTGTTCATGTTTTCCAGCAACGAAGGCAGGATCGAGTGCAGCGACACCGCGCCGACCACCATGGTGTAACCATCCGCCGCCGCGCGAGACACGTTCTCAGCGCCGATCACGCCCGACGCGCCGGGGCGGTTCTCCACCACCACCGGCTTACCCCAAGCGCCTTGCAGCCCTTCGGCAATGGTCCGGGCGAACATGTCGGTTGCCCCGCCCGGTGCGTAGGGCGCAACGATTCTGATGGGCCCTTCCGGATACGTGTCAGCCGTGGATGCTTGTGCCCCGGATGCGCCAATTGCCAGACAAGCCACCGCAATCCACGGGAGCACCTTGTTTTTCATCCTCATTTCCATTTTTTCCATCCCTCTTGTGAACGAGCTTCTTTCTTAAAGTTCTGCTTGACAGAATGTTGTTATGCTGAATAGAATTTATAACACCAGGCTAAGATAAGCAGAAACTAGGGAGACTACTGACATGGAAAAAAACGTATCGGTTTCAGCCGTTGATCGTGCGCTGGATATCCTCAACGCCTTTCGGGCGGATGAGCCCAGCATTTCTTTGCATGAGCTGTCTTTGCGCACGGGGCTATACAAAAGCACCTTGCTGCGCCAGCTCGGCACCTTGATTGATCATCACTGTGTGACCAAACTTCCTAGCGGCCAATACCAGCTCGGCGCAAAAGTCCTGAACTGGGCGCATGTGTATACCTCGTCCCTCAATCTCGATCAGCATGTGCCGCCCGCTTTGCATGACTTGGTCGAATTGACAGGAGAAGGCGCCTCTTTCTTCACCCAGGACGGAGATATGCGTGTCTGCCTGTACCGGGTGGACTCTCATCGGGAGTTGCGGGACCATATCCGCCAAGGCGACCTGCTCCCGCTGGATAAAGGCGCGGCGGGACGCGCCTTGCTCAAGTACGCTGCGCCGTGGTCGCCCGGACAACAGCCGCCGGAAGCCATTTTTTCGGTCGGGGAACGGGAGGCGGAAATCGCCGCTTTGGCCGCCCCCGTTTTCAGCGCGGCCGGCTTGAAAGGCGTCATTGCCGTGTCCGGTCCCGCTACCCGCTTCCAGGATGAATCGGTTGAAGCCTGGAAGAAGATCCTGCTGGGATCCGCCCAGCAATTGAGCCGCACACTCGGTGGCGCGTACTTCTACGCTTCCTGACTCCTTTCCCGCCCTCTGCGTTTCGTCGGTAGCCACTCTCCGCAGACGGTAGGCCGCAGCGGCGCGATCCATGAACGAGAAAATCCGCTCGTGGATTGGCGCTCCCGCCCGCCCCGTTCTTCTCGTTTTTAGGCATTGACGGCGAGCCCTCTCACCCCCTATTCTTTTAAATAGAACAAAGTTCTGTCTAACAGAACTTTGATGAGTAATCGTGATTCCAGCAAGAGACTGGAACGGATCGATCTTTCATTCCTTACAACGGAGACGGAGCTACGCTATGCGGACCATCCTGAAAACCTGCGCATTCGCCGCCCTGGCCTTGTCCAGCACAACAACGTGGGCTCAACAAAACTACCCTTCCAGAACCATCACCATCGTCGCGCCGTATGCGGCGGGCGGCAGTATCGACGCCGTTGCGCGGCTCATTGGAAAACACCTCGGTGAACGCCTGAATGAAACCGTGATTGTCAGAAACCTGCCCGGTGCGGGCGGCACGGTCGGTACCGGAAACGTGGCGCGGTCCGCCCCGGACGGCTATACCTTGATCCTGGCCAGCAACGGCCCCAATGCGGTCGGCCCCAGTCTCTATCCCCATATCAGCTACGATAGCAAAAAAGATTTCGCGCCGATCACCATGCTGGCCTTGCAGCCCATGTTCTTTGCCGTCCCTGCCAACTCGCCGCTGCAATCCCTCCAGGATCTGGTGAAACTGGGCAAAAAGGAAGGTGTCAACTACGGCACGGCGGGTGTCGGCTCGCTGGCGCATCTGACCGGCGAACTGTTCAAAGGGAAAGCGGGCCTTGACCTGCAGCACGTCCCATACAAAGGCACGGCGCCCGTGACGGTCGCCTTGCTGTCGTCGGAAATCCCGCTGGCGGTGGTCTCCGCGCTTGACGCCATCCCCCACATCAAGAGCGGCAACATTCGCGCATTGGCCACCTCCACCCGGACGCGGACCGACGCCTTGCCCGACGTGCCCACCGTAGCGGAAAGCGGCTTCCCTGGCTTCCACACCGATGTCTGGTACGGCCTGATGGCGCCGGCGGGAACGCCTGATGCCATCGTCAAGCGCTTGAATCAAGAAGTCACGTCCATTTTGGCAAGCCCGGAGACCCAGGAAGCCTTCGCCAAGATGCACATCACCCCGACCCCCACCAGCCCGGAAGCCTTCCAGAAAACGCTGCTGGAGGACATTGACACCTATGCCAAGGTCGTCAAAGACGCCAATATCAGCGCACAGTAAGAATTGATGGATCAAAAAAAAGCAACCCTTCCGGGTTGCTTTTTTATCGCATTTCAGGTTCGCGGGCGCCGCCCGCGAACAAGCCTCGTGCGCTTACACCTGCGCCAGCGCCTGCTCAATGTCCGCAATCAGGTCATCCACGTGTTCGATCCCGATCGACAAGCGCACGGTTTCTTCTTTCACGCCCGCTTTCTCCAGCTCTTCCGGGGACAGCTGGCGGTGCGTGGTTGAGGCCGGGTGGGTGGCCAGCGACTTGGCATCGCCGATATTGACCAGACGCGTGAACAGATTCAGCGCGTCCTGGAACTTGGCGCCTCCTTCACGGCCGCCTTTCACGCCGAAAGTCAGAATGCCCGAGGCCTTGCCGCCCATGTCGCGCTGGACGATGGCGTGGTCAGGATGTTCCGGCAAGCCCGCGTAGTTCACCCATTCGACTTTCGGATGCTGCTTCAGGAATTGAGCGATGGTCAGCGAGCTTTCGCAAATGCGGTCCATCCGCAATGACAAGGTTTCAATGCCTTGCAGGATCAAGAAAGCGTTGAACGGCGAGATGGCCGCGCCGGTATTGCGCAGCGGGACAACGCGCGCCCGGCCGATGTAGGCGGCCGCGCCAAGCGCTTCGGTGTAGACCACGCCGTGATAGCTGACGTCCGGCTCATTCAGGCGCTTGAAGCGCTCCTTGTGCTCGGCCCACGGGAAATTGCCGGAATCAATGATGGCGCCGCCCAGGCTCACGCCGTGGCCGCCCATGTATTTGGTCAGGGACTCCACCACGATGTCCGCGCCCAGTTCGATCGGACGCAGCAAATACGGCGACGCCACCGTGTTGTCGACGATCAGCGGCACGCCATGCGCGTGCGCGACCTTGGCCAGCGCGGCAATATCCGTCACGTTGCCGAGCGGGTTGCCGATCGATTCGACAAAAACCGCTTTGGTCTTGTCATCGATCAAGGCGCCGAACGAGGCCGGGTCACGGGGGTCGGCAAAACGGGTTTCAATGCCGAATTGCGGCAGGGTATGGGCAAACAGGTTGTAGGTGCCGCCATACAGCGTGGACGCCGACACAATATTGTCCCCGGCTTCGGCAATCGTCTGGATCGCGTAGGTAACCGCGGCCTGCCCGGAAGCCAGCACCAGCGCGGCAATCCCGCCTTCCAGAGCTGCCACGCGCTGCTCCAGCACGTCGGTCGTCGGGTTCATGATGCGGGTATAGATATTGCCCGGCACTTTCAGATCGAACAGGTCCGCGCCATGCTGAGTGTTGTCGAAGGCATAGGCCACCGTCTGATAAATCGGCACTGCCGCCGCTTTGGTGGTGGGGTCGGGCCGATACCCGCCATGCACGGCCAGGGTGTCGAATTTCCAATTTTGCTGGGACATGATGTCTCCTGTTGGCATACTTTAGTTAGGGTGGGTTGGCTCGGCGGAACGCCGGTCTGTATGTAGGTCGGCTACGGCGCGCCCGCATTTCCGCAACACGTTCTTTTAACCCATGCGCCGGGAAAAATCCCGCATAAACCCTGGATGGGTTCGCGGGCGGCGCCCGCTCCCGCAACAGGAGTGGTGCTGCCCACGAATAGGTTCAATAGCCGCTTTGCAAGGGAATGAAAGGATGGATGGATTTTCCACCGGTGTCCACCGCCACCGTG
>Ga0172382_10009914_pt1 | contig 12886 bp, 9 predicted proteins | sample Leawel138RmetaG_FD_122245 | JGI IMG/M metagenome (GOLD analysis project Ga0172382, IMG submission 122245) | Leachate microbial communities from a municipal landfill in Southern Ontario, Canada - Leachate well 138R metaG | ecosystem: Engineered > Solid waste > Landfill > Unclassified | place...
AAAATACAAGGGTAGTATATGATTTCATCAAAAAATCATCAAAATCTGATAATCTTCATTTTTCAGAATATTTCGGAGATGTTGAGTTCATCAAAGAAGACATTGAGTCCTCTACATGGATTTATATGAATAATAAAATCAATTATACTTTGTCCGGTGTATATCAAATTGACAATATCAAAACCATACTATTTGCTCTTAAGTTGTTGGCTCATCATTTGCCGGTTGAAATACACCATATTGCAAAAGGTTTACAAAATGTCAAAAACAATAGTGGCTTGCGTGCGCGACTTGAAATTTTATTTAGAGACCCCTTGGTTATTTTAGATGGTTCACATAACACAAACAGCTTCGAGAATTTATATTTAACAATAAAAAAACATTATCCGTCTCACAAATGGACAGTCATATTTAATGTTATGTCCGATAAAAATACCGACGGTATTTTCAATTATATCAACGATTTAGCCGATGAGGTCATAATACCCGGGCTAAGGACTGAAAGAGCTTATCAGAATAGATTGTTAAAAGAGAAATTCATTGAAAAACAGTTCAACAAAGTAGTTTTGAAAGATTCGGTGGAAGAAGCCATAAAATTCGGAATCAGCAAAAGCAAGAGGATTCTAATTTGTGGCTCATTTTATTTAGCGGGTGAAGTATTAGAATATTTTGAAAGGAGTAAGCCCTGAGCAAAATATTAAAATCTGTTCAGGGCTTGATAAAAATTAGAGAATGACTCCGAGTAGTAAGCCAACGGAGTACAAAACACCAAACATCAAATTATGTTGGGCAGTTTTTACATCGCCTATCATTATTTCTTCAGGTTTGTTCTCATCTGCTTTAGAGATAAACTTAATATTGTCAATAGCAGGCTTAACAGACAATACCACTAAAAGTGTCCAAGGGCTTATGAAGCCGACGCTAACCATAATGATAACACTGGCAAAAGCACCGATAATGAGGAAATAATACTCATAAATAGAAGCCTTAGTACCCATAATAGTAGCCATAGTAGCAACTCTTGCCTCTCTGTCATGCTTAATGTCACGGATATTATTTGCATTAAGGATTGCTACTGTCAATAAACCAATCGGAATACTTACAAAGAAAGTATTGTAATCAAGTTGTCCGGTCAATGCGGTATTTGTACCCAAAACCATCATTGGACCAAACATAAGGAACACAAATAAATCTCCGAGAGCATAATATTTATAAGCAACATTAAAGCCTGTATAAAGCAGTCCCCCCAGTAATCCAATCATGCCAATTATAAATATATTCCATCCGTGATAATACACAAGTATCATACCTAATGTAAATCCGATGGCATACAACAAAAACGCACCCTTAAGCACAGATTTCGGACTTAACAGACCTTCGACGATTATTCGACTGGAGCCGAAAGAATCATCACTGTCAACACCTTTTTTATGATCATAATAATCGTTTGCCATATTTGAACCGGCATGAAACAAGACACCGGCTAAAAGTATTACAGGGATTAATTCCCAATATATTTGTGCCGGATTTGCGGACATTGTCCACATTATACCGACCAGCATCGGAATCACAGAAGCCGGAAAAGAGAATGTCCTTGCGGATTGTATCCATAAACTCATCCGACTACGTTCAGAAGTAGCAGTTATTGATGACATATACCTTCCTAATATTTAACATTAATTACAACTAAAAAGATGATTAACTATCAATAAAAATATTTATTGTAATATTGATTTATTAAGATAAGTGCTTGTATTTTAATAGTTTTTCAACTACATTGCAAGTCTTTTTCTGAAATCTGAAATAGTTTTTTGTAAACCGGTCCTTCTATCCACAACAGCTTTCCAATCCAATAAATTCTCAGCTTTATTTGTATCCGGCTTTCTTACTTTCGGGTCATCAGACGGCAACTCCATGAATTCAATCTTGCTGTTTGAACTTGTAAGTTCAATGATTTCTTTAGCCAATTCGAGCATAGTAATTTCATCGGGATTACCAATATTCACAGGCTCTGTTTCACTGCTGAGCAGCAAGCGATAAATACCTTCAATCAAGTCATCAACATAGCAAACGGAACGGGTTTGACTACCGTTTCCGTACACAGTAACCGCTTCATTTCTCAATGCTTGGTTTATAAAATTGGGAATAGCTCTTCCGTCTTCAATTCTCATCCGTGGTCCATAGGTATTAAAAATCCTTACTATTCTGGTATCAACATTGTGGTAACGATGATAAGCCATAGTCATCGCTTCCGCGAAACGTTTTGCCTCATCATATACTCCCCTGTAACCAACTGGATTGACATTACCCCAGTACTCCTCGTGTTGAGGGTGAATCAGGGGGTCACCATAGACTTCGCTTGTAGATGCAATCAAGAATCTTGAATTTTTAGCCTTCGCAAGACCAAGTGTCTTATGAGTGCCGAGCGAGCCTACCTTGAGAGTTTGAATAGGCAGCTTAAGATAATCTATCGGGGATGCCGGTGAAGCAAAATGAAGTATATAGTCAATTCTGCCTTCAACATAACAATATTCTGTTACATCATGTTCAATAAATTTGAACTTTTTATTACCAAAAAGGTGGGATATATTATCCGGTGAGCCGGTTATAAAATTATCCATACATATAACTTCATCACCGGCTGCTATAAATTTATCACAAAGATGTGAACCGAGGAAGCCTGCTCCTCCGGTTATTAAAACTCTTGCCATAATATAATTTAAATTAACAGGAAAAAACTATTGACGTTCATGACCGAATTTATATGCAATTCCGATGCCTATCACGTGTCTTATTTGAGTATCGGGTCCTTGTGTACCGTCTTTTCTTAATATACTGACCTTGTCATCATATACTATGTCAAGGTTAAAACTGGCATTTATGAAAGAATTCACTTTCATATTAATAGCTGTTTCGGAAGTTACTACTACTGAAGTAAAGCGATTGTAAGCAGAGAACAGGTTTAATCGTGATCTGAAGTTTACGTTCTCAAAAATATCCTTGTTAAAGATGATATTGGCGGAAGCTCCAAGCTGACTGAAGACCTTCTCTCCAGGATTGACACCGTAAGCACCCTGTGCAGAAAGCTTCTCATTCATCACAATAATAAGACGGTTTGAGACTGCAGCCAAGAAAAATTGCCAATGATCATCCGGTTTATAATTAATACCGAGTCCTAAGTTCAGATAAGCGGGAGACATGAAATCGGAGATAAGCAGTGCCTGCTCTGAGTTAGGCTCAGTCTTGGTATAATCATAACCCAAATCAAATTGTGTTCTGAAGTCCAGCAAAGCGGTATATAATAACTTTGGAGTTGCATTATAACCGAATTTTGATATAAAAATCAATTTATCATCACTTTTTCTCAAATCTTCATTGCCCTGCTTAACAACACCATAGCCAAGGTCAAGAGAATTGTCCCAAGACATCTCGTCACTTTTAAAATTAATAAACAAAGATGAAAATGCGGTTACAGATATCATATCTGAACCACCGCCTGCCCAATTTGTTAAACCGACATTAGAAAAGTTCAAGCCTGAAATTCCGCCTTGCTTCCAATATATGGGAACTTCGTTTGTCAAGCTGTCGTTAGTTTGTGTAAAAGCAAGCTGATAACTAAATAAAATAAGCAAAAAAATCAAATTTTTTTTCATATTAATAATCCTTCGTTAGCAAGTTTATTTATTCAATAATAATAATAAGCATTTTGTCTGTTTTCCAAAAGATTTCAGGACTTAAAACCTTCAAATAATCTCCGCCTGATGAAGAGCTTACTTTTTCGAGCAATTTTCTGTTATGAGTAGAAACAATATCAAATTCTTTAAAATTCGACGGCATTGGTATAAGCGTATCTTTTAGTATATCTATCTTTTTAAACAGATTTAAGTCTGCATCAGCGACAGGTACATATCGTCCACCGATTCCCAGGAACCCTTCACCTTCCATTCTTATGATTTCATCGCTTTTAAGTTTCTTCTCATTAGCGACAACAAAATATGCAGTGTTTTTCTCACGCTCGGTTTCTTTCGCTATAGACTCGATGTTTTGTTTTTCGATAACAGCAAAATCTCTTTCATTTCTGATTTGCTCCAACTCGATTTCTAATGTTTGAATCCTGAGAATTTGATTCTCGATAATTTTATCTTTCTCAGCGATGATTACTTCCATCGTTTGAATTTTTTCCATAAGAGTTTTATTCTCTTTTCCCAGCGACTTCAATCGTTTTTCGAGTTTACTTATTTCTTCGTTTCTCGACTTGAGTTGGAAAGAAAGATAGTCAATTTTTTGCAGAATTTCCATCTCGAGATTATAAGATTCCTGTGACTGCGGTGCATTGGACAATTGACTCAGTTCGCTATCAATTTGGTTAATCAATTTGATGGCACCGGAATAATTCTTAAGAATGCTGTCTTGAATTTTTCTGAATTCAAGCTCTTTCAATAATGCTGTATCTTGCTCCGATGTAGAATCATGTTCATCATCAATAATATACATATCCTGCTCTTCACTGCATGAAATAATCAATACAAAGAACACAAAAAGTAAAATTTTCTTCATCACCTTTCCTGTACTAAATTATACTTATTATTAGCAGATTCATCAACCGAGCGAAGGTTGATAACATCAGATTGCAATTCAAAAAGCAAGTCACCGAGCATATCCGATTGTAATATATGCTTGTTGAAGTCAATGCTTCCAATGCCGCTAATCCTCTTATTTGTAGCAATATTTACCGTATAAGTAAATGTATTATCCACCTCATTGACTTCGGTGATAATCAGAAAAACGGCTTCAATACTACCGTCCATACTCTCGCGGATACCTCGGTACGATGTTTTCAATGAACCAAGATTAAAATCAGAGTATAAGGTATCAATACGATTATTGATATCAACTTTATTGTTTAAATTTGAATAATCGTCTGTTTCACCATCCGGCTTACCGAAATTTCTCAAGGTAAGCCAGATTATAAAGACGATGACCGCCATTGTAAGAGCTATAATAATCACCGGAGTAATTATTTTTTTCTTATCATCTCTACTTTTATTCTGTTCATCCATTAAGATACCGGATAATATTTTTAGATTGCTTTTGTTTTTTCAGCTAAAAATCTTCTTTTTTCCTCACTGAGTAAATCGGCAACTTCGCTATATACTCTTCTGTGATAGTCATTTAACCATTGAATCTCGTCCTCGCTGAGAAGTGCTTTGTCTATTGCTTTGGTATCAATTGGACATAAAGTTAATGTTTCGAATTTCAGGAATTGTCCGAACTCACTATTGTCACCATTCACCACCAAGACCAGATTTTCGATACGAATCCCGTATTTGCCGGCTCTGTAAAGTCCGGGTTCATTAGATACAATCATACCGGGTTCGAGAGTCGTCGAATTCTCTTCCATTCTTATGTTCTGTGGACCTTCATGGACATTCATGAAACAGCCGACACCGTGTCCGGTACCATGCAGATAATTACATGCTCTGTCCCAAAGATTTTTTCTGGCAAGTATATCAAGTTGTGAACCGCGTGTTTTAAGAGGGAATTGAGCAGTTGTCAGATCGATATGTCCTTTCAATACAAGGGTATAATCAATTTTTTCCTGTTCGTTCGGTTCACTCAGATGAAACATTCGAGTTATGTCGGTAGTACCGTCGAAATACTGTCCGCCGGAATCAAGCAGGAAAAAACCATCCGGTTTAATCTCTGCAGCAGTTTCGGGTGTTGCGGAATAATGAACAATCGCACCGTTTCCTTTATATCCTGCAATCGTTCCGAAACTTTCACCGAAGTATAAAGGTATCTCTGAGCGTAATTGTCGGAGTTTGTCCATAGCAGAAATTTCAGTAATTTTTTCCTTCCCGACAGTATTTTCTAACCAGTAAATAAAGTTCACCATAGCAACAGCATCGCGACGCATTGCATTTTTCATGCCTTGAATTTCAGTATCATTTTTACATGCCTTCAACAATGTTGAAATATTTGAAGCATTGATAATTGAGCAATGCTTTGGTATTGCATTATAAACCGCCAAATTCATTTTATTTGAGTCTATGAGGACTTTTAAGCCGTCTTCGAGCCCTGACGCACGAGAAATTATATCTTCGTAATTTCGAATTGTAATACCTTCGTTCTTCAACTCCTCAGCCAAAGAATCAGGAACTTTATTCTCATAAATATATAATTCCGCCTCATTTTGACTGATATAAGCGTAGCATACCGCAACCGGATTATAAGTAACATCACGGCCTCGTATGTTAAAAATCCAGTTAATATCATCGAGAGTCGCAACAATATGGCAATCTGCTTCAAGACTCTTTAATTTTTCACGGATACTGTTAATTTTCTCAGTCCTTGTTTTCCCTGCATAAGCAATATCATGCTCGAAAATTTCATTGCGGGGTACTTCCGGTCTGTCTTTCCATATTTTATCAATCAAGTCATACTGGGAATTGATTGAAACACCCTTCATCTTCAGCATCTGTTCAAGTTTCTGAGCTAATGCGACAGTAAATACATTAGCGTCGAATCCGAGTACATCGCCTGATTTTAGGTTAGCCTTTAACCACTCAGGGAAATCGAGTGTTTCCGGAAGACCGAGTTTATGTAGATTAATATCAGAACCTGCCAACTGTTGTTCAGCTTGAAGGAAGTAACGTGAATCTGTCCATAAACCAGCTTCGGTATCAGTGATTACTACTGTTCCGGCTGAGCCGGTAAATCCGCTTATCCATTGACGTGATGTCCAACAATCTGCTACATATTCACTTATGTGAGGATCTGTGCTCGGTATAATATATGCCTTTAAACCATGATTTCTCATCTCACTGCGTAATGCGTCAATTCTTTCTTTAATATTCATCTGCAAATTTCCTTCTACATTCAACAATTTAGCCAATTAATATTTAGTTATTACTATAAACCGAATTTCAAATTTAATAAATATATTTCAAAAAACATCATAATATTATAAGTTTATTTTCATCACTCATCTCGTTAAGTTTTAACAAATATATTGTAATGACAGATATGTAAATTAAAATGTGTGACCAATACTCAATACCCAGTACAGAAATTTGAATTTTTCTCATGTCATAATTTTTTGTTTCTGTCATAAATACTTAAATTCGTAATCATTTTTTTATCCAATAATTTAATTTTATATATGAGGCTGATACTAATACCATTGATATTATCAATTCTGACATATACTGCATCAACACAAGATTGGGAAACCCTCATCGAAGCAGAAATAATCAAAGATGGGACTGGGTACTCCACTCATGACCATTCTTACGGTATCTATGAAGACGGAGCAGGCAATCTCTATCATACAGGTTATTTTGAAGGTGAGATTAAATTTGGTGATTCTACATTGATATCGAAAGGCAGCAGGGACATTTTTATTGCTAAAATAAATAAGAACGGAGGATGGGACTGGGCAGTATCGGCAGGCGGCGAATCGGCAGAATTCAGCCGTGACATCACTTGTGATAATTCCGGGAATATTTATATTACCGGATATTTCTATGGTTCATGTACATTTGGAAATCAATACATTACAGCCTCCGGTAATTCAGATTTATTTATTGCAAAATTGAGTATGAATGGTCAATGGTTATGGGCACGTGCCGGTACGGGAAACGGATTTAATAGAGGCAATTCTATAGTATGTGATAATTTGGGCTACATCTATGTTGCGGGCAGTTTCGAATCAACTATCAGCTTCGGTGGCATGAATCTGGTTTCAAGTGGGCAAAGAGATATTTGCATTGTCAAACTTGATACTGCCGGCAATTGGATAAAATCTGTGAAGGCAGGCGGAAACGGACAAGAAGAATCATTGGGCATAAAATATAATCATTCCGAAAAATTTTTAATTACAACCGGCTACTATACAGCCAATCCTTCGTTTGGGCAGCATAATCTGACCGGCGTATCGGGTAGGGACATATTTGTAGCCCGCATGGATAGAGACTTAGGCTGGACTTGGGTTGAATCAGCAGCTTCAAGCGGTGCCGAAGAATCTAAGGCAGTAGAAATTGACGGAAACGGCAATTCTGTCATAACTGGATATTATACTTCTGCAATTTCATTTGGTGATAACAGCTTGCCTACGGCGCAAGGCAGAGATGTCTTCGTCGCTAAAATAAGCAAAAACGGCCAATGGCTGTGGGCATCATCAGCCGAAGGTAACAGTGATGATGATGCTAATGCCATAGGAACAGATAACAACGGCAACATATACATTACCGGTTCCTTCTTTGATGAAATTAAATTCGGAAATTCTACATTAAACAGTGAAAATGATAGGAATCTGTTCGTTGCAAAATTAAACTCTGCCGGTAATTGGTCATGGGGCAGGGTTGCAACGGGTTCTTCTTCGGTGGATGGTTTAGGTATATCTGTTCAGTCAAACGGTATTTCATACATCAGCGGCTCATTCTATGAAAATGTGAAATTCGGTAATAACAGCTATATCTCACTTGGGGATTCTGACTTCTTTATAGCAAAAATTTCTTCATCAGGCTCGTGGAACTGGTCTCAGGTTAATGGTGCAGTAACTTCGATATTGACTGTAGAATCAATAAGTAATTACATAAATGATGATATAATTATCAGTGGAAATTTCTACGGAACTGTAAAATTTGGCGAGGACACTCTAATAAGCGAGGGAAGCTCAGATTTTTATGTAGCAAGATATTCAAAAATTAGCGGCTGGGTATGGGCTAAATCATTCGGCTCTGTTGGATTTGACGAGACAGGCTCTGTTTGTAGTGACAGCAGTGGAAATATTTATTTGTCAGGAACATATTCCGACACAATTACAATCGGGAATAATACGATTTCTACAAACGGATTCACTGATGCATTACTAATCAAACTCAATTCATTCGGTCAAGTTGTTTGGAGTATATCGGCAGGCGACATCGAATCGGATTACGGCAGAATTGTACATAGTACAACAGATAAAATATATTGGGGCGGTATTTATTCCAAACGCCCTTATTTCGGAAATACGAGATTAACTAACAAGGGTTACGAAGATATATTCATCGCGGTTTTGGATTCTTCGGGTAACTATTTAAATGTATTGAACGCAGGCAGTAATCAATTTGACGCTTTGAATTCCATAGATATAGACAGTGTTGGTTCTATGATTGTAACCGGAGGTTTCGAAGGGACCTGTTACTTTGGAAGTAATAGTGTGCAGAGTGCAGGCGGTGATGATATTTTCATCGCCAAGGCAGATTCATCCGGTAGTTGGCTCTGGGCTGTTAAAGCCGGTACAAGTAATTTCCAGGAGTCCGGTAAATCACTGTGTTTAGATTCCGATGGTAATATTTATATAACCGGTACTTATCGAGCTTTATGCTTGTTTGGTTCACAATACTTAATTAATAATGGTGCAAGCGATATTTTTCTGTCAAAAATTGATAGTGACGGCAATTGGATTTGGAGTAAAGGTCTTGGTGGGAGCGGTGCCGATAATTCGTTCGATTTGAAATATGATAATGGTCGTATTATTATGGGAGCTGCAGCAGGTTCAACATTTTCATATTTAGGGAAGCAGTTTCTTTCTTACGGTTCCAATTCAAATTCTTTCATTGCTTCATTCGACACTCAGGGTAATCTAATTCATGTCAATTCAGATGCAGGAAGCGGAACTTCAGACATTAAATCCGTTTGCTATGGAGCTGAAAATAAAATTATTGGCGTAGGGAATTTTTCAGATAATATCTCATTAGGAAATTTAAGCTCATCAGCTGAAAACCCTGTTGATAAAAATGGGTTTATAGCTTTCTTAGGAATGCCCGACAGCAAACCTGATTGGACGTTTGCAGACAGTACAGGTAAAAGTGCCAAGATTATAATTCCGGCTGATATTGCTCCGAAAGTAAATGGACGAAGCTTCGTTATTGGAGACGCTGTTGGAGTTTTTTATTCCAGGAATAATTTGCTGTATTGTGCGGGTATGTCTTATTGGGACGGTAATGATATGGAGATTATAGTATGGGGTGATGATGCGGTGACTTTAGTCAAAGACGGTTTTGATGATTTAGAAAATTTCAACTTCAAAGTATGGGATGTGCTTGCTTTGCAGGAATTTCCGGTCAAAGTAAGATATGAACACGGACCCGAAAAATTTATTGACAGCGGCGAAACATTAATCTCACAATTCCCAATTATTTATGACACTCTGTCAATCAATTTGAAATCTGGTTGGAATATGGTTTCTTCAAATATCACTCCGATAAATGCTAATCTTGAAGATTTATTTAAAAATATCAAGATTGATGTATCACTGGTGAAAAATTCAATCGGGAAAACGTATATTCCAAACTTTAATATCAATACCATCGGTTCATGGTCATTAAACGAAGGATATCAGATTTATGCTGTTAGAAATACAACATTAAAAATAATTGGCGACAAAGTAGATTTCGGCAGTTTTGAATACAATTTATCTCAAGGATGGAGTATAATTTCCTATATGAAAGACTCTGCTTCTAATCCTGCTCTTGCTTTTGCCGGTCTGATAAATCAGGGTAAACTTATCTTGGTAAAAAATATTGAGGGTAAAAGTTTCATACCTCAATTCAATATCAATACTATTGGAGATTTAATCCCCGGGCAGGCTTATCAAATTTACTTAAATTCCGATACAACTTTTTCTTATCCTGAATGATATAAGCATCAATTACAGCCGGTATAAGTATTAAATACCGGCTGTAATTATAAATAAAATAATGATTAATCTTCTGCTGTAGTCATGTCTCCGACATCAATACCAAGTTCATTTGCTTTATAAACACGTCTCATAATTTTTCCGCTTCTCGTCTTGAGCAGTTTATCAACGATTTCAATTTCATCGGGTACAGCAAGTGAGCCTAATTCTCTTCTGACTTTAAATTTGATATCATTGATGAGGTTTTTATCTTGTTCCACTCCATTTTTCAGGACGACAAAAGCTTTAATTGATTCCCCTTTAATCTCATGCGGTTTGCCAATTACTGCTGCTTCGGCGACAGAAGAATGAGCTACAAGCGCACTTTCGACTTCAGCAGTGCCGATTCTGTGACCGGACACATTCAACACATCATCAGCTCTGCCGAGAATCATTATGTAACCGTCATCGTCTATCGTCGCCAAATCACCAGCATAATAGTAACCCGGGAGTTCCTTCCAGTACTTTTCGAATCTTTCCCTCTCACCCCAACAGGTTCTCAAAGCAGCAGGCCATGGTTCCTCTACAACAAGCAAACCAACAGAGTTTGGCGCTGCATCACTGCCATCTTTATTTATGACTTTAGCTTTAATTCCAAAGAAAGGAAGTCCTGCCTTACCGGGTTTTTGTGATATGCTCGGCATAGTTGTAATCATGTGTCCACCTGTTTCAGTTTGCCACCAGGTATCTACCACAACACAGTTTCTGTAGCCGATATGCTCGTAATACCACATCCATGCTTCAGGATTTATAGGTTCACCTACTGTACCCAGAATACGTAATGAACTTAAATCATGCTTGCGGGGATATTCAGGTCCGTACTTCATGAATAGTCTGATTGCTGTCGGAGCAGTATAAAGTATATTTACACGATATTTCTCAATTATGCCCCACCATCTGTCCGGCATGGGGAAATCCGGTGCTCCTTCTACAATAACTGATGTAGCGCCATTTGACAATATTCCATAAATCATATATGAATGACCTGTAACCCAGCCTATATCTGCCGTACACCAGTAAATATCGTCTTCTCGAAGGTCAAATATTGTTTTTGTAGTGTAATGAGTAAACAAACTATATCCTGCTGTGCTATGTAGAACACCTTTCGGTTTGCCGGTAGTGCCTGAAGTATATAATATGAAGAGCGGATCTTCTGAATCCATCCATTCCGGCTCACAAGCAGGCTTATTATCCGATATAAGTTTGTGAAAATCATACTCATTTTCGATTAACTCGTAGTCGTCTCCTTCTCTCTGTGCAACGATTATGTCAACATTATGATCAAGGCTGTCAACTGCTTCATCTACAATAGCTTTAATCATAATTTTCTTGCCTCGTCGTTGCGTCCAGGTTGACGTTATCACGAGTTTTGACTTTGAATCTTCAATTCGCAATTTAATTGCATGAGCTGCAAATCCGCCAAATACGACCGAATGAATAGCACCTATTCTGGCACAAGCTAACACTGCAATCACCTGCTCGATTGTTTGAGCCATGTTTATGGTTACTGTGTCACCTCTGTTCACTCCGAGAGATTTTAGAGCATTGGCAAATCTACATACCTTCTCTAACAATTCTCCATACGTAATTTTTATTTCATCACCATTCTCGTTCGTATAAATATAGGCAACTTTATTCCGTTTGCCGTTATGGACATGCCTATCAAGACAGTTGTGAGTAACATTCAGTTTACCGCCTTCAAACCATTTATAATCGGGATAATCCCATGAACGTACAGTATCGAATAATTGAAACCATTCCAATTCGCTGACCGCAATATCATGCCAGAATTTTTGTGGGTCTTCGATTGATTCTTTATACAATTGTCTATACTTTTCCTCGCTTATACTTGCTTTATTCACAATGTGTGCCGGCGGATCAATCACATTTTCCGATTTCAACAATACTTGATTACTTATGTCTGACATGGCAGCCTCGATTAAGTTAAACTAATTTATAATTTAATAAATATTAAAATATAAAATTAACATTTTTTGGCGATACGAAAAAGATTTTTTTGATATTTTTTCATTCTATTACATTTTTTTTAATACTTTTACAAAATTGCCACATCGGTAAATGCAAAATTGACAGAAACAAATTAATATTTAAGTAAGATTTACAATCACGAAACTTATAATATTCAATAATACAAATATT
>Ga0172382_10009916_pt1 | contig 12885 bp, 11 predicted proteins | sample Leawel138RmetaG_FD_122245 | JGI IMG/M metagenome (GOLD analysis project Ga0172382, IMG submission 122245) | Leachate microbial communities from a municipal landfill in Southern Ontario, Canada - Leachate well 138R metaG | ecosystem: Engineered > Solid waste > Landfill > Unclassified | place...
ATTCTGCAGCAGGCCCTCGAAGAGCGGGTCCGGTGCGAAACCGCCGTACAGCGTGCCAGGCAGGTGCTCGAGCAGGCGGCGCAGGATCTGCGCAAGGCGGATGAGGCCCGCCTGACGCTCGAGCGAAGCCTGGAGCCCCTGCGCAGCCGGATCACGGCCCTGCAGCTGGATGAACAGGCCGCCCGTCTGGCTGCGGAACAGCACGCGGCCCAGCTTGCCGCCGCGCGGGCGGATCCGAAGTCCCTGCGGCAAGCCCTGGCAGATCACGCGGCCGAGCCGTGTTGGCAGGATCCTGACTGGCTGCAGGCCGAGGTCGGGCGCCTCTCCAATCTGATCGAATCCCTGGGGGCGGTCAATCTGGCGGCACTCGAAGAACTGGCTGCGTTGCAGGAGCGCAAGGGCTTTCTGGAAGTCCAGCACCACGATGTACTGGCGGCCATCGAGACGCTGGAAAACGCGATTCGCAAGATCGACCAGGAAACCCGGGTACAGCTGGCCGACACGTTCGAGCAGGTGAACGGCCACTTCGGCCGCCTGTTTCCGCAGTTGTTTGGTGGGGGGCAGGCGCATCTCATCATGACCGGAGACGAAATCCTGGATTCGGGCGTGCAAGTCATGGCCCAGCCGCCCGGGAAGCGCAACACCAGCATTCATCTATTGTCGGGCGGGGAAAAGGCGCTGACGGCCATTGCCCTGGTGTTCGCGCTGTTCAAACTGAATCCGGCGCCGTTCTGCCTGCTCGACGAGGTCGATGCGCCGCTGGACGATGCCAATACACAGCGCTATACGGAGCTGGTGCGCAGCATGAGCACGCAGACGCAGTTCCTTTTTATCTCGCATAATAAAATTGCCATGCAAATGGCGCGCCAGCTGATCGGTGTGACCATGCAGGAGCAAGGGGTGTCACGGATCGTGGCGGTGGACATGGAAGCGGCGTTGCAATGGGCCACGCCGCTGGCCTGAAGCAAAAGGGGTTTTTATGACAGACTTGCAGATTTTGCTGATCACGATCGGGGTGGTGTTGATCGTTATTGTTGTGCTGTACAACGGTTGGCAAGATTGGCGGGCCCGGCGCAGCATGCGCCAATCCCTGCCCGAGACGGATCACGATGTGCTCATGCAGCCCGCGGCAGAGCGGCGCGAGCCGGTGCTTGGGCCGTCGCCGGCCGATGGGTCGGCCGGTGGCGCCGCCGGGTCGCCGCCCAGCCCGGCATCGCTCGCGGCGCAGCCGGTGGCGTCGGCGGCCAGCCCGGTACCGGCACAGCCTACGGCGCTCGATGAGGCGCCCGATGTGGATGCCACCTCCGAGGCCGTCATCGATATCGCCTTTGCCCATCCAGTGTCGGGCGAATACCTTGGTGCGGCGTTGGCGAAAGGCACCCGCATGTGCAAGAAGCCCGTGCGCTATTTCGCCGGTCGCGCGCAGGGGGGGCACGCCCAGGGCGTGCGGGCCGATGAGCAGTACAGCTCCGTGCACCTGGCCGTGGTGCTGGCCAATCGCAGCGGCCCCCTGACGGACATCGACTGGTCCCATGTGTGGGCTCTGGCGCAGACCTTGGCCGAACAGTTCGACGGTATGATCGAAGGGCCCGAGCAAAGCCAGGTGCTGCAACAGGCGGCTGCGCTCGATGCCCGGTGTGCGGCGCTGGATGCGCAGGTTGGCCTGATCCTGCAATTGCCCCGGCCACAGCCGGCCCGGCAGATCCGGCAGGTGGCGGCCGAGGCCGGGTTCGAGGCACGGCAGGGGGGGCTGACCTGGCTCTCGGAGACTGGCCAGCCGTATTTCACGCTGCAGATCGATGGGCCGGACGATCAACCGCTCGATCGGGTGGATTTGCTGCTCGACGTACCCAACAGCCTGCCTGATGACCAGGCCTTCAGCCGCATGTTGTCGGTGGGGCGGGATCTGGCCGCGCGTCTGGATGCCGAGGTGCTGGATGACCAGGGCCGCACGTTCCACGACAGCTCGGCGGCGACGATCGACCAGCAGATCAACGCGCTCTACCATCGTCTGGATGAGGCCGGCTTCCTGGCCGGATCGGAGCGGGCGGCCCGGGTATTCTCATGAGCGATGCCCCAGCGGATCGGCAGGAACTCGATGCCTTGCGCCTCGAGATCGAGCGTCACAATCGACACTATTACGTTGATGATGCGCCAGTCGTTTCGGATGCCCAGTACGACGCGCTGATGCAGCGTCTGCGTGAGCTGGAGGCGGCGCATCCCGACTGGATCTCGCCCGATTCGCCGACTCAGCGGGTGGGCGCGGTCCCTGCGCGCCATTTTGCGCCGGTTGAGCATGCGGTGCGCATGCTGTCCCTGGGCAACGCATTCGATGACGACGAAATCCGGGCCTTTGATGAACGGGTTTCGGGCACGCTGGGTCCAGCCGGACTTCTGGCCGGTGCGCCGGTCGTGTACATGGCTGAATACAAGTTCGATGGCCTGGCGGTGAGCCTGCGCTACGAACACGGGCTGCTCGTGCAGGCGGCCACGCGCGGTGACGGCCTGCAGGGCGAAGACATCACGGCCAACATGCGTACGGTGCGTTCCGTGCCGTTGCGTCTCGGTGGGCCGCCCGCACCGGCCGTACTCGAGGTGCGTGGCGAGGTCCTGATGACCCGGGCCGATTTTCTTGCGCTCAACGAAGCGCAAGTGGCGCGGGGCGACCGGCCGTTCGTCAATCCGCGCAATGCGGCCGCAGGCAGCCTGCGCCAGCTCGATGCCCGGGTCACGGCCCAGCGTCCCTTGCGCTTTTATGCCTATGGCTGGGGCCAGGTGCAGGCGCCGGCCGGGCACGACTGGCAGCCCCACGACAGCCATGCGGCCATGCTCGACTGGCTGGCGGGGTTTGGCTTGGCCACCAGTCCTGGGCGCAGGCTGTGCCGGGGCGTGCAGGCCCTGCTGGATTTCCATGTGCAGGCAGCGCAGGCGCGCGATCAGCTGCCCTTTGAAATCGATGGCGTGGTCTACAAGGTCGATTCACTGCCTGCCCAGGCGGTACTGGGGTTCGTCGCGCGGGCGCCACGTTTTGCCATCGCCCACAAATTTCCGGCACAAGAAGAAACGACGCTGCTCGAGGGTATCGAGATCCAGGTGGGGCGTACCGGCGCCCTGACACCCGTGGCCCGCCTGCAGCCCGTGTTCGTGGGCGGGGTGACGGTCACCAGTGCTTCTTTGCACAACGAAGATGAGATCCGTCGCAAGGACATCCGCGTGGGTGATACAGTGGTCGTGCGCCGGGCGGGCGACGTCATCCCCGAGGTCGTGGCCCCGGTGCAGTCACTACGGCCGCCTGGCACGGCGCCGTTCGACTTGCTCGCAGCGTGCCCGGTGTGCCCCGTCTGTGGCTCGGCCATCGAGCGGCCCGAGGGCGAGGTCATCCATCGCTGCACGGGTGGTCTGTTCTGCCCGGCGCAGCGCAAACAGACGCTTTGGCATGCAGCCAGCCGCAAGGCTCTGGACATCGACGGCCTGGGCGACAAGCTGATCGATCAGCTCGTGGACAGCGGTCGTGTGCGCACCCTGGCAGACGTGTTCAGCCTGACTGCCCTGGAACTGGCCGCCTACCCGCGCATGGGGGCGAAGTCGGCGGCCAACCTGGTGGCTGCCATCGACCGCAGTCGGCGGCCCCTGCTTTCGCGCCTGCTGTATGCGCTGGGCATACGGCACGTGGGCGAGACCACGGCATTGGATCTGGCGCGCCATTACGGCTCTCTGCAGGCCATCATGGCGGCGTCGGCCGACGACCTGCAACAGGTGCCGGAGGTCGGCCCCGTCGTGGCGGCGTCCATCCGGCGCTTTTTCGACGAGGCCCATAACCGCGATGTGATCGAGGCGCTCTATGCGGCTGGCGTGCAGCCACAAGCCGATGCGCCACCCGAGCGGGTAGCCAGCCTGAGCGGCAAGACCCTGGTCCTGACCGGCACGCTGCCCACCCTGACGCGCGACCAGGCGACGCAGCGCATCCTGGCGGCGGGCGGCAAGGTCAGTGGTTCGGTGTCGCGCAAGACGGCCTGGGTGGTGGCCGGCGAAGACGCCGGCAGCAAGCTGGCGAAGGCCCGCGAGCTGGGCGTGCAGGTTCTGGACGAACCGGGCCTGCTGGCCCTGCTGGGCGGCTGATCGCCGCCGGGCCGGGGCGTCAGTTCGCCGGGGTTTCGACGATCTTGGCCGATTCCATCAGGCTTTTCTGATATTCGGCCAGCGCAGACTGGCGCATCATTTCTTCCAGCTGGGGCTTGGCTTCGTCAAAGGACGGAAAGGCCACCGGGCGGGTGTCCTCGACTTCGATCACATGCCAGCCGAACTGCGTCTGCACGGGCGCGTTGGTGAGGTCCCCCTTGTTCATCGACTCGACCGCCGCGGCGAATTCGGGCACGTAGTTGCTGCTGGGCCCCCAGCCCAGCTCGCCGCCGTTCTGGCCGCTGCCCGGATCGATGGAATCTTTCTTTGCGGCGTCCTCGAAGGTGGTTTTCTTGTCTTTGATGGCCTGGATCAGCGCCTTGGCATCATCTTCGGCCTTGACCAGGATATGGCGCAGCTTGTATTCCTTGCGATCGCCTTGTTCGGCCTTGATGGTGTCGTATTCTTTTTGCAGGTCCGCCTCGGTGATGGGGTGGTCCTTCAGGTAGCGGCTCATGAGGGCGCGCACCAGGATGCCTTGCGTGGCCAGCTCGGTTTCCATGCGGATGGCCGGCTCTTTTTGCAGGCCTGCCTTTTCGGCCGCCTGGACGGCGACCAGCCGGCTGATCATTTCCTGCTTGACCTGGTCGCGCAGCTGCGGGGTGTCCTGCGCCCCCTGCTCGATGAGCAGACTGACGAACTGGTCGAGATTCTCTTGTGAGATCCCCTGGCCGTTGACGGTGGCGATGTCCTTGGCAAGGACCGGAAAGGCCAGGGTACAGGCGAGGGCAGCGACAACAATGCGTTTCATGTGTTTCCTTCAGTAGGTGTGAGGGCCTGGATGGCCAGGGCATGGACAGGATGGGGCATCAGGCTCTGGACGCAGCCGAGAACCTTGCGATGGCGCGCGAGCGCACTCATCCCTTCGAACTGCTTGGACACGATGCGGACGTGAAAGTGCCGTGCGCCGCCGCGAGCGCCCGGGTGGCCGCGGTGGCGGTGTGATTCGTCGGTCAGGGTGCATTCGGTCGGGTCGAGCGCCTGGAAGCGCTGCAGCAGCTCGGCATGCAGGTCTTCGGGCGCCAGGCGGGTGGACGCAGTCATGAGGGGTTTCCTGGTTGATCCTCATTGGCGGGCAGGTCCGCGGTCTCGGTCTGCAGATGCCTGCCCAGCCACAGGGATTGCAGAACGACGAAAATCAGCAAGAGGATCAGCAGGCCGAACACCTTGAAATTGACCCACTGCGACTCGGTGAACCGGCCTGAAAAGGCCACGTACAGATTGAGTGCGCCCGAGCCTGTGAAGAACAGGACCCAGCTGTCGTTGAGCCGGTTCCAGAGGTGTTCCGGGAGATCGATTTTTTCGCCCATCAGCTTGCGCATGAGGTTGCGGCCCGTGAACAGCCGGGCGCCGGCCAAGATGGCGGCAAACAGCCAGTACAGCACGGTGGGCTTCCATTTGATGAAGGTGTCGTCGTGCAGTAACAGGGTCGCGCCGCCGAACACGACGATCACGGTCAGGTTGATCCAGTGGGTGGCTTCAATGGCCCGGTGCGTCAGGCGCAGCCAGGCGATCTGCAGGATCGCCGCGGCCATGGCCACCCCCGTGGCCACGTAGATGTCCGCGACGCGGAAGGCGACGAAGAACAGGATCAGGGGGAACAGGTCGAAGAGCAGTTTTTTCATTCGGCCGGGACGAATTTGAGTGAAACGGAGTTGATGCAGTAGCGCAGGCCAGTGGGCGGCGGGCCATCTGGGAACACGTGCCCCAGGTGCGCATCGCAGCGGGCACAGAGGATTTCGGTGCGCACCATGCCATGGCTGGTGTCGCGTTCTTCGCGGACCCGATCGGGCGCCAGGGGCTCGAAGTAGCTGGGCCAGCCACACCCCGCATCGAACTTGCTGCTCGAGGCGAACAGTGGGGTGCCGCAACATACGCAGACATAGGTGCCGGCCGCGGTAGTGGCCAGGTAACGGCCGGAAAAGGGGCGCTCGGTATGCTTGAGCCGTGTCACCGCGAATTCTTCGGCGGAAAGACGTGCCTTCCAGTGGGCGTCGTCGTGCAGGCTTGATTTCACGAAAACCCGTCCTGTATGCAGTTGGAACCTTTCATTCTAAACGACTTCGTTCGTGCGGGCTTGGGCGGCCGTGCTTTGTTGCCTGGCGTTCGATAATGAAGCAAATTGTGGCTGACTGCGATAAGATGACGCCCGACCCTGCGATCATGGTCAGTCGCTTGCCGAATGATCACTTCGGGGCCTTGGCGGATCATCAGAAACTCTGGAGACACACATGACTTTCACGCGTTTTTTTCGAATGAGCCTGGGGGCCGCAGCCTTATTGGCAGCCCTGCCGTTGGCGGTATCAGCACAAATCAAGGTGGGGGTGACGGTTTCGGCAACGGGGCCTGCCGCCTCATTGGGTATCCCCGAGCGCGACACGATCAACCTGCTGCCCACCGAGATCGGCGGCCAGAGCGTACAGTACATCGTACTGGATGACGCCACCGACACCACCCAGGCGGTCAAGAACATCCGCAAGCTCACCGCCGAAGATCAGGTGGATGTGGTGCTGGGCACCTCGGTGATGCCCGGTTCGCTGGCCATGTCCGACGTGGCGGCCGAAACCGGCACGCCCATGATCAGCGTGGCTGCGGGCACCAAGCTCGTGCAGCCTGTCGACGGGCCGCGCAAGTGGGTGTTCAAGACCACTCAGAACGATGTCCTGATGGCCAACGTTCTGGCGGATGCGATGGTCAAGCAGGGTGTCAAGACGCTGGGCTTCATCGGCTTCAGCGATGCCTATGGCGACGGCTGGGCGCAGGAAATGAAAGCCGCCGCCGATGCCAAGGGCATCGAGTTCGTTGCCGAAGAACGCTTTGCGCGCCCGGACACCAGCGTGACCGGCCAGATCCTGAAACTGCTCTCCAAACAGCCCGATGGCATCCTGATCGCCGCTTCGGGTACGCCGGTGGCGCTGCCGCAGCGCGAGCTGGTCGAGCGCGGCTACAAGGGCCAGATCTACCAGACCCACGGTGCCGCCAACAACGACGTGCTGCGGGTGTGTGGCAAGGCGTGTGACGGCATGATCCTGCCCGCCGGCCCACTGTTGGTGGCGGCGCAATTGCCCGACGACAACCCGGTCAAGGCCAGTGCGCTCAAGTACACGAAGGCCTATGAAGACGTGCACGGCGCAGGCACCATCAACACGTTTGGCGGGCACATGTGGGATGCCGGCCAGCTGATCATCGATGCGATCCCGCGTGCACTGGAAACGGGCGCCAAGCCCGGCACGCCCGAGTTCCGTGCGGCGCTGCGCGATTCGCTGGAGCAGGTCAAAGAGCTGCCGGCTTCGCAGGGCGTGTTCAACATGAGCGAAACCGAGCACGCCGGCATGGATGAACGGGGCCGGGTGCTGGTGCAGGTGGTCGACGGCAAGTGGACGTACATGCCAGGCTTCTGATGCACAGGCTGGTTCGTCCTGATCCCGCTGCCCCAGGGGCGCCATGGATCTGACCATTGCGTTGATCCTCCTGCAGGATGGCATCATGAATGGTGCCATCTATGCCTTGCTGGGCCTGGCGCTGGTGCTGGTGTTCCTGGTCACGCGGGTGATTTTCATCCCGCAGGGCGAGTTCGTCACGTACGGCGCCCTGTCGCTGGCCTTTCTGGCCAACGGCAAGGTGCCCGGCACGGCCTGGCTGCTGGTCCTGATGGGGGTCCTGGTATGCGTGGTCGAGGCCGGCAGCTGCTGGCGGGCCCGCCGGTTCAGGGGGTACGCGCGCACGCTGGGCTGGGCGCTCGTTCTGCCGCTGGTGCTGCTGGCTCTCGCGCCCTGGGCAGCCGGGCCGGATGTTCCCCTGTTCCTACGGGTATTGTTTTCCCTGGCTCTGGTCGTGCCCATGGGGCCCATGATCTACCGGCTCGTCTATCAGCCGGTAGAGCAGGCCAGCGTGCTGGTCCTGCTGATCATTTCGGTCGCCGTGCATTTTGCCATGACAGGGCTGGGGCTGGTGTTCTTTGGCGCCGAGGGCTGGCGTACGCCGCCGCTGGTCGAGGGCTCGGTGCAGATGGGGCCGGTCGCCTGGTCGGGCCAGACCTTCGCCGTGCTGGCCACGTGCATCGTGCTGATCGGCGGCCTGTGGCTGTTCTTCAGCCGCACCCTGTACGGCAGCGCATTGCGGGCGACGGCCGTAAACCGGCGGGGCGCGCGCCTGGTGGGCATCAGCACCCGCATGGCGGGCAGCCTGACGTTCACCCTGGCGGCCGCCATCGGTGCCCTCTCGGGCATGCTGATCGCAGCCATCACCACCATTTACTACGATACGGGCTTCCTGATCGGCCTGAAGGGCTTTGTCGCGGCGATCTTCGGCGGCCTCGTCAGCTATCCCATTACAGCGGCGGGTGCCTTGTTCGTCGGCGTTCTCGAGGCTTTTGCCTCATTTTGGGCCAGCCCCTTCAAAGAGGCCATCGTCTTTACGCTGATCATTCCCGTACTGCTGTGGCGCTCGTTCGGCAGCGTCCATCTGGACGAAGAGGACTGAGCCGATGCGCGTCCGCCCCCTGCTGATCATCGTGCTGGTTCTGCTGGCTGCCTTGCCCTGGCTGGTGCCGGCCTTCTGGATCACGCAGATGAACTATATCGGCCTCTACAGCCTGGTCGTGCTGGGCCTGGTATTGCTGACCGGCATCGGGGGCCTGACGTCGTTCGGGCAGTCGGCCTTCGTGGGCCTGGGGGCCTACACGACGGCCTGGCTGACCACGGCGGGCGGGATGTCGCCCTGGCTCGGGTTGGTGGCGGCGCTGACGCTGACCTTTCTGGTCGCCTATGGGCTGGGCGCCATCACCCTCAGGTTGTCGGGGCACTACCTGCCCCTGTGCACGCTCGCCTGGTGCCTGGCTTTGTATTACGTCTACGGCAACCTCGATTTCCTGGGGCGCTACGACGGCATTTCCGGGATCCCGCCGCTCAGTGTGGGCGGATGGTCTCTGGGCAGCACCGACGCCATGTACGGCTTGATCTGGGTATTGTTGCTGCTGTCGATGTGGGCGACGCACAACTTGCTCGATTCGCGTCCCGGGCGTGCGATCCGCGCCTTGCGCAGCGGGACCATGGCCGAGTCCTTCGGGGTCAGCCTGGCGCACTGCAAGATCGTCATTTTCGTCTACGCCGCACTGCTGGGCGGCCTGTCGGGTTGGTTGTATGCGCATATGCAACGGGCGATCAGTCCCAGCCCTTTCGGCCTGAGCTACGGCATCGAATACCTCTTCATGGCGGTGGTCGGGGGTTCGGGCAGCGTCTGGGGCGCCGTGGTGGGGGCGGCCGTGATCCTGATCGTAAAGGATCAGCTGCAGGATCTGATGCCCAGCCTGGTGGGTTCAGGAATGAACGTCGAACTGCTGGCCTTCGGGGTGCTGATGATCCTGGTCCTGCAGTTTGCCCGCGATGGGATATGGCCGCTTCTGGCCCGGCTGGGGCGCGCCGGGGAAGGGCTGGATCCGGTTCGCCTGGCGATGCTGCGCGCGCCGGCGGCCGATCTGCCCAGTCGCGCCCGGCCGCAGGCGGGCGAGCCTGTGCTCGAAGTCGATCAGGTGCGCAAGGAATTCGGCGGCCTGGTGGCGGTCAACGACATCAGCTTCACCTTGCGGGCGGGTGAAATCATGGGGTTGATCGGTCCCAATGGCGCCGGCAAGAGCACGACCTTCGATTTGATCAGCGGGGTCCAGGCGCTGACGGCCGGGGCCGTGCATTTCATGGGGCAGCGCATCGACGGCCTGGGTGCGCGCCGGATTGCGGGCCTGGGCCTGACGCGCAGCTTTCAGCACGTGCAGCTGATGCCCGACATGAGCGTGCTCGAGAACGTCGCGCTGGGTGCGCATCTGCGGTGCAACGCCGGGGCCTGGGCAGCTGCCTTGCGCCTCGATCGCGCCCAAGAGGCCTCCATGCTGCGCGAGGCGGCTCGTCAGCTCAAGCGCGTGGGGCTGGACGACGTCATGGACCGGCCTGCCGGCAGCTTGCCGCTGGGGCGTCAGCGCATCGTCGAGATCGCGCGGGCCCTGTGCAGCGACCCTATTTTGCTGCTGCTGGATGAACCCGCCGCCGGCCTGCGCTACCAGGAAAAGCAGGCACTGGCCGAAGTCCTCGATCAGCTGCGTCAGGAAGGCATGAGCCTGCTGCTGGTCGAGCATGACATGGATTTCGTCATGGGGCTCACCGATCATCTCCTGGTCATGGATTTCGGCACTCGCCTGGCTGAAGGCCCGCCCGCCCGGATACAGTCGGATCCGGCCGTTCTGGAAGCCTATCTGGGGGGGCTGGATGATACCTGGGGGGGGCCCGGTGAAGCCCCCAAGGAGCCCGTGTGAGCACGCCGTCCATCTCTGGCCAGCCGGTTGGCGGCCCTCCAGCGGCCGCCCCCGGGCCGGCCGATCCGCAGCCCGTGCTGTCGGTGCGCGGGCTGTCGGCGCATTATGGCAAAGTCGCGGCACTGGATCCCGTCGATCTTACCGTGGGCAGGGGCCAGATCGTGACGGTCATCGGCGCCAACGGGGCGGGCAAGTCCACGTTGCTGGGCGCCATCATGGGGGCGTTGCCCAAGCGGGGGCACAGCAGCGGCGAGATCTTTTTCAATGGCGAGGCCGTCCAGGGGCGCGACATCGAAGACCGCGTGGCGCTGGGCATGTCGCTGGTGCCCGAGCGGCGCGAACTTTTCGCCAGCATGACCGTGCGTGAAAATCTGCTGTTGGGCGGCTTTCGCCTGTACCGTGCCGGGGTGGCCGACTGGCGTGCCACCCTGGACGAAGTCTATGCCTTGTTTCCACGGCTGCGTGAACGGGCGACCCAGGCGGCGGGCACGCTGTCGGGCGGAGAACGCCAGATGCTGGCGGTTGGCCGGGCCCTCATGGCACGTCCAGCCCTGCTCATGCTCGACGAACCCAGTCTGGGGCTGGCGCCGCGGGTGGTGCGCGAGATTTTCCAGACCATCGCCCGGCTGCGCAGCACCGGCGTATCCATTCTGCTGGTCGAGCAAAATGCGCGTGCCGCTTTGCACGTGGCCGATCATGGCTACGTGCTGGAAACAGGTGCGGTCGTCCTGGAAGGGCCAGCCGCCATGCTGGCCGATCATCCCCGGGTGGTGGAAAGCTATCTGGGCCTGGCCGGCAGGGGCGTGCAGGCCGATCCGTCGCCTTGATGGCGGTGCTTTTCAGGGCCGTATTTTTCAGGCGGACCGATCCTTCAGGGCATTCTTGACATCCATGTAATCACGGGATTAGTCTTGTTACAAGTGTTCCGCGTGGCTGCCCTGGCCACTGTTTCGTGGTGCTCGTTTTGCGCGGGATGTCGGTTTTTTTGACCCCCAAGCAATATTTGAACGGAGACGAACCATGAAGAAGCTCTTGATGACCCTGGCATTGGCCGCAGCCTTTCCTGTGGTGGTTCAGGCGGCGGACGACCCGCTGCGCATCGGTGTGCTCAACGACCAGTCGGGCCTGTATTCCGACTTTGGCGGGATCACGTCGGTGACGGCGGCACAGATGGCCGTGGATGACTTCGGCGGCGAAGTCCTGGGCCGCAAAATCGAGGTGCTGTCGGCCGATCACCAGAACAAGACCGATGTCGCCACGTCGACCGCGCGCAAGTGGTTCGACCTGGATCACGTCGAGATGGTGGCCGACCTGACGAACTCGGCCGTGGCGCTGGCCGTGCAGGGTCTGGCGGCTGAAAAAGGCAAGATCACCATTGCCTCGGGGCCTTTTTCTGCGGCCCTGACCGGCAAGGCCTGTACCCCGACGGGTTTCCACTGGGCTTTCGACACCTATGCGTCTGCCGTGGGCACGGCCACAGGCCTGGTACAAGAGGGCGAAAAGACGTGGTTCATCTTGGCGGCCGATTACGCCTATGGCAAGCAGCTGGCGGCCGACTTGACCCATATCGTGGAGAGAAATGGCGGTGAAGTGGTGGGCGATGTCTACCACCCCGTCGCAGCCCCCGACTTTGCGTCGTTCCTGTTGCAGGCCCAGTCTTCCCATGCCCAGGCGGTCGCCTTGGCCAATGCGGGGGCCGATACCATCAACAGCATCAAGCAGGCTGCCGAGTTCGGCATTACCCAAGGCGGGCAGAAGCTGGTGGCCCTGGGCATCGTCATCAGCGACGTGCATGCCCTGGGGCTGGACAAGGCCCAGGGCCTGGTGGCGACCACGCCATTCTACTGGGATCGCAACGATGCCAGCCGCGAGTTCTCCAAGCGCTTCGAGCAGAAGACGGGCCGCATGCCCGGCATGGTGCAGGCAGCCGTGTACTCATCCACCCTGCATTACCTGAAGGCCGTGAAGGCGGCCGGCACGGCCGACAGCAAGGTCGTTGCCCAGAAGATGCGTGAGCTTCCAGTCCATGATTTCTTCGCCCAAGATGGCGTGGTTCGGCCCGATGGCTGGATGGCCCACGAAATGTTCCTTATCCAGGTGAAATCGCCCGAGGAATCCAAGGGGCCATGGGATTACTACAAGATCCTGCGCACCTTGCCGGCCAGCCTGGTGTCGGTGCCGGCATCCGAGAGCGAATGCCCGCTGATGAAGCCGTAGGCGACCCGTACCCGGCCCTGCTGGGGCCGGGCCGGGTTCATGGCTGGCCGGCGGCCGCCTGTCCCCCCGCGGCGCGGCGCTGGCGCCAGTGCAGCCACTCGCCGACGATGCCGCGGCGAAACGCCATGACGCAAAGGATGAAGATGACGCCGATGACCATGGTGACGGACTCGCCGAGCACGCGG
>Ga0172382_10009917_pt1 | contig 12885 bp, 12 predicted proteins | sample Leawel138RmetaG_FD_122245 | JGI IMG/M metagenome (GOLD analysis project Ga0172382, IMG submission 122245) | Leachate microbial communities from a municipal landfill in Southern Ontario, Canada - Leachate well 138R metaG | ecosystem: Engineered > Solid waste > Landfill > Unclassified | place...
CGCGAGCCTCGACGAGGTCGCGCACGCCGAGCAGGTGACATTCGCTTTCCGCCTGGCGGAGAACGAAGCCGATGCCCTGGCCGCCCGCATCGACACGCTGTCCCACGGGCAGGCGCTCTGGCATAACGGCTGACCGTCCCCCACCAACGGTTCCGGCAAACAGTTCGGCGCCAGCCAATGGTTCCGGAACCGCGCACCACGGACCCAGGCGCCCGTCCAGCGCCAACCGGGCGTGGCATCATTACCGGTCGCCGGTGATCTCCGACCGACACAGGTCGACCCCCTACCCACAAGTCGGCCCCGACCGAGACAGGCCAGACGATGCGCAGCCCCTGCTACCGCCTCGGCGCTGCCGAGGCATTCGGAACCCCGTCGGCCGTTCTTGCGGCCGGCTACCTCGGGTATGGCGCGCTGGCCGCCGATGCGGGGCTTCCGCTCTGGCTCACGCTGCTGTCGAGCTTGTCGCTGTGGGCGCTGCCCGGCCAGTTGATCATGATCGAGATGTCGTCGGCCGGTGCGCCGCTGGTGGCGATGGTGCTCGCGGTCAGTTTCTCGGCAGCCCGCTTCATGCCGATGACGGTTTCGCTGCTGCCCGCCCTGCGGGCACCCGGTTCGGGGCGCCGCCGGGAGTTCTTCGCCGCGCACCTGGTCTCGATGACGGGCTGGGTGGCCGCGATGCGCCGGGCACCCGAACTCCCGGCGAGCGACCGCCTGCCGTACTTCTTCGGTTTCGCCGCCACGCTGTGGCTGTGCTCGGTTGCCGCGACCGGGATCGGCCACCTGGCCGCCAGCAGCCTGCCGGCCGCCACAAAGAGCGCGCTGGTGTTCATGAACCCGGTCTATTTCCTGCTCATCCTGCTCGACGATGCCCGCACACGGGTGATGATCCTGTCGCTGATCGCGGGCGCGATCGCCATCCCGCTGCTGCATCGGGTGATCCCGGAGTGGAGCGTTCTGATCGGTGGCCTGGCCGGTGGCAGCCTGGCCTTCGCCCTGCACCGCCTGCTCTCGCGCCATGACTGAAGTGCTGATGGTCGCCATCTGCGGCGCCGCCACCTATCTGTGGCGGGGCCTGGGTGTCATCGTATCGGGCCAGATCCGCACCGACAGTGCGATTTTCACCTGGGTCGGCTGTGTGGCCTGGGCGATGATCGCCGGCCTGACCATGCGCATCCTGCTGCTGCCGAGCGGGGTCCTGGCCGAAACCACGCTGCTCGAACGCGGCATCGGCGTCGCGATCCCGCTGCTGGTCTTCTTCGTGCTGAGCCGGCGCAACCTGTTCCTCGGCGTGGGCTCGGCCTTCGTCACGATGACGCTGCTCACCCTGCTGAATGGCGCCTGAGCGGGCACAGTCGCCCGCCGCCTGCCGAGCTGGTGCCCCCTGCTTCCTGATACCCGCTGTTTTCTGATAACCGCTATTTTCTGATACCCGCTGCTTTCTGATGTCCACTGCTTCCGGATCCTCGCTACAGACCATGCCGCGCTGGCTGGGCGTTCCGATCCTGCTCGTGATCGCCGCGACTTTCGGGGCCAACCATGTCGCGGCACGGCTTGCCTTCGACCATGGCGTCAACGTGACGACTGCGGTGGCCGTGCGCTCGTGCGGTGCCGCCCTGTTCGTGCTGGTGCTGCTGCGCCTGAGCGGCACCGCGCTGCGGATCCCGGCCCCGACGCTGGCCCGCGGCCTGTTGATCGGCGTGCTGGTCGCCGTGCAAAGCGCCTGCCTGTACTCGGCTGTGGCACGCATCCCGGTGGCGCTCGCCCTGCTGGTGTTCAACACCTTTCCGATGATGCTGGGCATGGTCTCGTGGCTGGCCGGTGGCGAACGACCGACGCGGCGCACGCTGCTGGCCATGCCGGTGGCCCTGCTCGGCCTGGCGGTCGCGCTCGACGTCGCCGGGCTGGGCGCTGCCACCCGTTTTCGCGAGATGCTGCCCGGTGTCGGCTTCGCGCTGACCGGCGCCCTGTCGTTCGGTGTCGCGCTGTACCTGATGGGACGCTGGCTGCCGAACACCGACGGCCGGCTGCGCACGCTGATGTTCATGGTGGTGGTCGCCGCGCTGGCGCTGGCGGTCGGCCTGATCGGCGGCACCGGGCCGGGCAGCGGCTTCGCCTGGCCAGTCGACGGCCGCGGCTGGGCCGGCCTGATCCTGCTGACCCTGTTCTACGGCGCCGCGATCACCGGGCTGTTCGTCATCCTGCCCCGACTGGGTGCGGTCAACAATGCGGCGATCATGAACTTCGAACCGGTGGCGGCCCTGGTCATGGGCTGGGCAGTGCTCGGCCAGACCGTCGCGCCGGTGCAACTGGTCGGCGGTGTGATCGTCATCGCCGCCATCGTTTTCCTGACCACCGGGCAGCGCTGAACTGCGGAATACCGAGGCCACCGGGCCCGGCCTGCGATTCACACCTCCCCGCCGCCCCGGTTTCAAGCAGCCACGCGAAGCGCCTGTGCCGCGGCCACCATGTGCTGCAGCGCAGGGATCACCTCGGCCCACTGGCGGGTCTTCAGGCCGCAATCGGGGTTGACCCACAGACGCTCGGCGGGAATGCGCTGGGCGGCTTTCTGCATCAGCGACACGATCTGCCCCTGGCTGGGAATGTTGGGCGAGTGGATGTCGTAGACACCGGGGCCGATCTCGTTGGGGTACTTGAAGTCATCGAACACGTCCAGCAACGCCATGTCGGAGCGGCTGGTCTCGATGGTGATGACGTCGGCATCCATCGCGGCTATGGAGGCGATGATGTCGTTGAACTCCGAGTAGCACATATGCGTATGGACCTGCGTCTCGTCGCGCACCCCGTTGGCGGTGATACGGAAGCACTCGACGGCCCAGTCCAGGTACGCCTGCCACTGCGACTTGCGCAGCGGCAAGCCTTCGCGCAGCGCGGCTTCGTCGATCTGGATGATGCGCACGCCGGCTTGCTCCAGGTCGAGCACCTCGTCGCGGATGGCCAGCGCCAGTTGCCTGCAGGTTTGCGAGCGTGGCTGGTCGTCGCGCACGAAGGACCAGTTGAGGAGGGTGACGGGGCCGGTGAGCATGCCCTTCATCGGCTTGTCGGTCAGCGACTGGGCATAGGTGATCCAGTCGACCGTCATGGCGCGCGGGCGGCGGATGTCGCCAAACAGGATGGGCGGCTTGACGCAGCGCGAGCCGTAACTCTGCACCCAGCCGAACTGGCTGAAGACATAGCCGTCGAGTTGCTCGCCGAAGTATTCGACCATGTCGTTGCGCTCGGCCTCGCCATGCACCAGCACATCCAGGCCCAGGGCCTCCTGCTCGCGCACGCTGCGGGCGATCTCGCCGCGCATCGCGGCCTGGTAGCCTGCGGCGTCCAGGCGGCCGGCCTTGTACTCGCTGCGGGCGTTGCGAATCTCGGTGGTCTGCGGGAAGGAACCGATGGTCGTCGTCGGATACGCGGGCAGTTGCAGGATGGCCGCCTGCTTGCGGGCGCGCTGGGAATAGGCACTCTGGCGCCGACCCATGCGGTCGTCGATGCGCGCCACGGCTTCGGCCACCTGCAGACTGTGCACGCGCGGCGAGGCGCGGCGCGCCGCCAGCGCGGCGGCATTGGCGGCCAGCGCGCCGCTCACCGCATCGCGGCCCTGGCGCAGCGCGACAGCCAGCACTTGCAGCTCATCGAGCTTCTGCACGGCGAAAGCGAGCCAGGGTTCGACCTCGGCATCGAGCTTTTCTTCCAGCGCCAGATCGACCGGCACATGCAGCAAAGAGCACGAGGGCGCGATCCACAGGCGATCACCCAGACGTTCAGCCAGTGGCTCCAGCCAGTCCAGCGTGGCGCCCAGGTCGGTCTTCCAGACATTGCGGCCGTCGATGACGCCCAGCGACAGGACCTTGTGCGGCGGCAGCATGCCGAGCAGCGGCTGCACGTCGTCGCGGCGCCGGCTCACATCGACGTGCAGCCCGGCCACCGGCAGGTTGGCGGCCAGGTGGCGGTTCTCCTGCAACTCGCCGAACCAGGTGGCCAGCAGAATCCTGATGCGACAGGCCTTGAGATGGTGATAAGCCAGATTGAAGGCGTGCTGCCATCCGGCGTCCAGTTCGATCACGAGGATGGGTTCGTCCACCTGCACCCATTCGGCACCGGCGCCCGCCAGGCGATCGAGCAGTTGCGCGTAGACGGGCAGCAGACGTTCCAGCAGGGCCAGCTTGTCGGAATCGTCCTTGGCCTTGCCCAGCGCCAGATAGGTGACGGGGCCGATGATGACCGGCCTGGCTTTCACGCCCTGCGCCCTGGCTTCGGCCAGTTGGTCGAGCAGGCGCGTGGCGTCGAGCCTGAAGTGGGTGTCAGCGTTGAATTCGGGAACGATGTAGTGATAGTTGGTGTCGAACCACTTGGTCATCTCGCCCGCGGCGATGCCGCCGCAGCAACCGGCATGCTCCTCGACCCCTTGTGCCGAGCGGCCGCGCGCGACACGGAAGTAGTTGTCCAGAGCGTCGCCATGAAAACCTCGTGCACGCTCCGGCAGATTGCCCAGCGTGAAGCACATGTCCAGCACCTGGTCATAGAACGAGAAATCGCCGACCGGCACCCAGTCCAGGGCAGCCTGCGCCTGCCAGTGGCGCTGCCGCAGTCGGGCGCCCGCCGCTTTCAACTCGTCGCGGGCCGTTTTTCCCTGCCAGTACGATTCCAGCGCGAACTTCAGTTCGCGCCGCGCGCCGATGCGCGGAAAACCCAGATTGTGCGTACTGACCATGTTCATGACTCCGGCAAATGAAGGTTCAAGACGATCGAGGCGCGATCGAAGAGCCATCATCAGCAAACCGGTTCATGAAGTAAAATGGTCTTTTTTCAATAACCCATCGATTTCATTCATGTCATGCTGGAACGGATCCACCTGGCCATCGTGCTCGAAGTGGAGCGGCAGGGCTGATTGACCGCTGCGGCCGGCGTGCTGTGTCTGACGCAATCGGCGCTCAGTCATTCGATGAAGAAGCTGGAGCAGCAGCTGGGTACCGCCGTGTGGCTGCGCGATGGCCGCCGGCTGCGCTTGACCCAGGCGGGCCGGCACCTGCTGGGCGTGGCGCGGCGTGTGCTGCCGCAACTGGAACTGACCGAGCAGCGCCTTCGCCAGTACGCGGCAGGCGAGCGCGGCACGCTGCGCATCGGCATGGAATGCCACCCATGCTACCAGTGGCTGCTGAAGGTCGTCGCACCCTACCTGGCTGCCTGGCCCGATGTGGATGTCGACGTGAAGCAGAAGTTCCAGTTCGGCGGCATCGGCGCGCTGTTCGCCTACGAGATCGATCTGCTGGTCACGCCCGACCCGCTGTACAAGAGCGGCCTGAGCTTCGAGCCGGTGTTCGACTACGAGCAGGTCCTGGTCGTCGCCCACGGGCACCCGCTGGCCGCGGCGCCTTACGTCAAGCCGCGCCAGCTGGCCGACCAGGTCCTGATCACCTACCCGGTCGAGCCCGAACGGCTGGATGTGTTCAGCCTGTTCCTGCTGCCGGCGGGCATCGCCCCGCGTCGCCACAAGACCATCGAGACGACCGACATCATGTTGCAGATGGTCGCCAGCGGCCGCGGCGTGGCCGCCCTGCCGCGCTGGCTGGTCCAGGAGTACGCGCCGCAGCTCGGCCTGGTACCGGTGCGCCTGGGCGCGCGCGGCATCGCCAAGCAGATCCACCTCGGGGCGCGCAGCGCCGACCTGGGCACCGACTACCTGCGTGCCTTCATCGAGCAGGCGCGACAGTTGCCCGCGGCGGCGACACCTCGCGGGTGACGATCCCGCGCAGACCCTGCGCCGACCCTGAGGAGACCCTGCGCCCGATCAGGATACCGGCACAGCATTCGGCGATAATCGCATCATGGCAGCCTTCAACACCGAAACCGTCACCGCGGTCCACCACTGGGACGACCGCCTGTTCAGCTTCCGCACCACGCGCGACCGCGCGCTGCGCTTCCACAATGGCCACTTCGTCATGCTCGGCCTGGAAGTCGACGGCCGCCCGCTGATGCGCGCCTACAGCATCGCGAGCGCCAACCACGAGGAGCACCTGGAGTTCCTCAGCATCAAGGTGCCCGACGGACCGCTCACCTCACGGCTGCAGCACCTGAAGATCGGTGACAAGGTGCTGGTCAGCCGCAAGCCCACCGGCACCCTGGTCGTGTCCGACCTGCTGCCGGGCAAGCGGCTGTGGCTGCTTGCCACCGGCACCGGGCTCGCCCCGTTCATGAGCATCATCAAGGATCCCGAAGTCTACGAGCGCTTCGAGAAGATCATCGTCGTGCACGGCGTGCGCCGGGTCAGCGAACTGGCCTATCAGGACTATCTGGCCAGCGAACTGCCGCAGGACGAACTGCTCGGCGAACTCGTGCGCGACCAGCTGGTCTACTACCCGACGGTGACCCGCGAGCCCTTCAGCAACCAGGGACGCATCACGGCCCTGCTCGAATCCGGCAAGCTGACCGCCGATCTCGGCCTGCCGCCGATCTCGCCGGCCGAAGACCGCTTCATGCTGTGCGGCAGTGTCGCCATGCTGGCCGACCTGCGGGCATTGCTCGATGCCCGCGGTTTCACGATCTCCCCGCACACCGGCCAGCCCGGCGACTACGTCATCGAGAAAGCCTTCGCGGAGAAGTGATCGGCGTCGTCGGTGCTGCGCCGCACCTCGACGATCTCGAGCCGCGGCGTGCGGCCATCCGGCAGGCGCAGTTCGGCACTCGTGCCGCAGCGACGCCCCAGCAAGGCCCGGCCGACCGGTGACAGCACCGACACCCGCCCCTGACCGGCATCGGCCTGTTCGGGCAGCACCAGGCTGACCGTGCGCAACGCCTCCTCGGCACCGAGCCGATAATCGGTTTCCCCGCCCAGCGCCGCCCGATCAGCCGGCAGCTCCGGCTGGGCCACGATCCTGGCCAGCTCCAGCAGCGAATCGAGGGCCTCGGCGGCATCGTCGAAGCGATCGAGATGCTCGAGGGTGTCCAGAAGATTCCTCAGCGCGCCGGCATCGGCGCTCCCGAGGACGATATCGTCACGTTCCGTGCGCTTCATCAGATTCTCCTTGCAGCCCGGCCGCGCACCTGCCGCGCCCGGGGGGCGGCCGGCGGTGTGCGAATGGGCGATATTGCCGACCGGCCGCCAATGAGGCGCGCCGGGACGACCGTGTCGATGGCGTTATGTGCAGACGGGCAACCCGGCGGGCCGAACCGGCCCTGCCAGGGTCGGGACGAGGCCTACCGGGTCAATACCGGAAAGGCAGGGGTGCTCCGGAGGAGTCGAAGCCTTAGCGACAATGGAATCTGCTGTGCCATATGACCCGACCATAGCACGCAGGATTTTCCTGTCAATGGATGGCCGGCACCTGCCGGCCCGGCCCGCGCCCGACCTCTGCGGGCTCAGGGTCGGGCTTGCGCGAAGGCCGCCAGCAGCGCCTCGGCGCCCTGGGCGCCGCTCACTGCGATCCGTCCGTCGATGACGAAGAACGGCACGCCGCTGACGCCGAGCCGGCGCGCCTCGACGTCGTCTTGGGCAGCCTTGTCCGCCCCCTGGGCGAACGCCTCGCGGATCGTCTCGGGCGACAGGCCGGCCCCGGCAGCCAGCGCCTCGAGGGTGGCGGTCGAAGTCAGGTCGGCGCCCGCCACGAAATAGGCCTCGAACAGCGCCTCCACCACGGCCTGCTGGCGCTCGCCGTCGGCCGCGCCGATCAGCGCATGGGCACGCAGTGTGTTGGGCTGACGGCCGATCTTCCCGAAATCGGGCGCCAGGCCCACGGCATGCGCCGCCGCACTGGCCCGCTGGTAGATGCTGGACGGGTCGGCCGTGCCGAACTTGCGCTGCAGGTAGTCGGCACGGGCCATTCCGGCTTCAGGCAGGTCGGGATTGAGCTGGAACGGATGCCAGCGCACCCGCGGCGCCGGCGCGCCGGGGTGTTCGGCCTCCCAGCGCTCGAGCGCCTGCTCGAGCTGGCGTTTGCCGATGTAGCACCATGGACAGACGACGTCGGAGATCACGTCGATGCGCAGGGTGTCACCGGCAGGGGCGAGGATCGGGTGGCTCGAATCGTTCATCGGGTGCTCCGGTTTCCGGCTGCAGCGGGTTTCCGAGCTCCGCCGGGGGCTGTCCGGCTCCGCCGGGCGATGTTCGATCCTACCCGCTTTTCCGGCCGTGCCTGCGCGATGGCCGCTGCGCCTGCGCGGAAAGCCGCTATCCTGCCGCCATCGCCCCTCACGCCGCCCGGACTGCCTGACCCGATGAGCCTGACCGTACTCGATGCCGCAGCCACCGCCGCCCGCCTGCCCTGGGACGGGCTGACCGAGACCTTGCGCCAGATGCTGGCGCGCCGTCGCGCCGGCCAGGCCGTGGCACCGGAACGGCTCGCCGTGCCGCTGGCCGGGGGCATCCTGCTCGCCATGCCGGCCACCGATGGCGAGTATGCGTCGACCAAGCTGGTCACCGTCTGTGGCGACAATCCGCAGCGCGGGCTGCCGACGATTCTCGGCGAGGTGGTGCTGATGCGTGCCGATACCGGCGAGTGGCTGCTGCTGCTCGACGGGCCGACCGTGACCGTGCGGCGCACGGCTGCGATGTCGGTGCTGGCCGCGACCGAACTCGGCGCGCCGCGCAAGGCCTCGGTGCTGATCGTCGGCAGCGGCGCCCAGGCCCGCGGCCATCTCGACGCCTTTGCCGCCACGCTCGGCGTGGGCCGCGTGCGCGTCTGCTCGCGCCAGCCCCGCAATGCGGCGGCCTTTGCCGCCTGGGCCCGCGAACGCGACATCGACTGCCAGGCCATCGACTCGCCGGCCGCCGCACTGGCCGACAGCGACATCGTCATCACCGGCACCACCAGCCTGCTGCCGCTGTTTGCCGACAACCCCCGGTTCACGGGCTTCGTTGCCGCGGTCGGCGCCTTCCGCCCCGAGATGTGCGAGCTGCCGCCAGCACTCGTGCGGCGAGCCCGGCTGTACATCGACGACAAGCCGGGCGGCCTGCACGAGGCCGGAGATTTCATCCAGGCCGGCGTCGACTGGTCGCAAGTGGTCGCGCTCGAAGACGCGATCGCCGGACACTCGCGGCCCTCGGGCGGGCCGGTGGTCTTCAAGAGCGTCGGCCAGGCCCTCTGGGATCTGGCCGCCTGCCGGCTGGCGCTCGCCACGGCCGCCGCTGCCTGACGGCCGGGGCCGCCTGGACGCCTGATGCCACCTCGCGCGTTCGAGCGCCTGGGGGCAGCCAAGGTGCGGGGGGCTTGGCCGGCGACGCCGTGCCATTCGACGGGAAACCCTCCGGGCCACGGCAATCCGGTTGCCAGTTGCCGGTTGCCGATGGCGAGCATCTTGCCAGCTCTCAGGAGGTCGTCATGCCAGCCGGGTGTGCGCAGCCCGACGTGCTGCCGAGTCAGGTTTGCCGCCGAGCCGGACTGAGGCGGTTTTGCGTTCGACCCCAGGCCACCGTCTGCCAGGACGCGGGGCGAGGCTTTCGGCGCACGCCTTGTGCGCAGCCGAGGAGCGCAGGGCTCGTGGCCACGCGCGTCAGCGCGCACCAATAATCTGACTTGCCGCCGACTGTTTGAGCGAAACGAACGGAGCGAAGCGAAGGGAGTGCAGCGAGTTTCGGCGGCAGGCTACGAGCCCGAAGCACCGCAGGGCACCCCTGCGCCAGCAGGGGCAAGCACCCGGCGTGCGCCGAAAGCCTCGCCCCGCGTCCTGGCCCGCCACGCCTTGTCGCTCGAACGCGAAGCGGTATCAACCGGCGTTATCGCCCGAACACCTGCTTGAGCAGGTCGGTCGTGCGCGCAGCCGGGTTGCTGCGGATCTGCCGCTCCTGCTCGCCAACCATTCGGAACAGACCGTCGAGCGCCTGATCGGTCACGTAGTCGTCCAGATCGAGCGACAGGCCGCCCGCCATCGGCAGCTTGTCGAGGCCGCTGACCAGCGACTTGTAGGCGCGCGTGGCGCCGACCGAATCGACCTTCTCGGCCACCACTGGCCGGAAGGCAGCGAACAGGCGGTCGCGGGTGCGGTCGCTGAAGTAGTCGGTCGCCGCCGTGTCGCCACCGGTCAGGATGGCACGGGCGTCGGCCAGGCTCATCGAGCGGATCGCATCACCGAAGAACTGGCTGGCCAGCGGCACGGCGGCCTCGGCCGCACGGTTCATGCTGAGCACGAAGGCGTCGACCTGGTCCTGCATGCCCGCCATCCGGGCAAGGTCGGTGGCCTTGCGCAGTGACGACGGCACCAGGATGCGGACCGCCTCGTTGCCGAAATAGCCGTCGGGCGCTGCCAGGCTGGTGATCGCCCGCTCGGTGCCGGTGGCCAGGGCTTCCTTGATGCCGGCGATGTCGGTGCCGCTGTCGCCACTGCCGGTCGCACCGGTGCCGCTGCCGGTTGCGTCCGAACCGCTGCCGGCACCGCCCTCGCTGCCCCCCGTCAGGCCCGCGCCGCGTCCCTTGATCAGGTCGTCGAGCCGGGGCAACTGAGCCCGGGCGGCAACGGCTGGCAGCATCCCGATCGCGACCATCACAGCCCCTGTCAGACGCCTGCGCCCTTGCTTCATCATCGTTCTCCAGTTCGATTCGATGCCGGCAATCATGCTACCGCAAGCGCCGCGGGCACCAGACCGATATCATTCGTCAGACAGGCCCCCGGCCTCACCCCGAATGCACATGGCGAACGAGATCCAGTTCGGCGGCGAACCCGCCTCTCCGTCCCTCGAACCGACGATCCGGCTCGTCGCCTCCTGTCGGCTGCCCACCGAGTGGGGCCTGTTCGAGATGCACGGCTTCGAGGAGCAGGCCAGCGGCCGCGAGCACGTTGCGCTGGCGATGGGCCAGATCGCCGATGACGGTCCGCCGGTGCTGGCCCGCGTGCACTCCGAATGCCTGACCGGCGACACGCTGTACAGCCTGCGCTGCGATTGCGGACCGCAGCTCGAAGCGGCCCTGGCGGCAATCGCCGCCGAAGGCCGCGGCGTGCTGCTCTATCTGCGCCAGGAAGGCCGCGGCATCGGTCTGCTGAACAAGATCCGTGCCTACCGCCTGCAGGATGAAGGCGCCGAAACGGTCGAGGCCAACCTGCGACTCGGTCTGGGCGCCGACCTGCGCCGCTACGACATCGCCGCCGAGATGCTGGTGCAGCTCGGCGTGCGCTCGCTGCGCCTGATGACCAACAACCCGCGCAAGATCACGGCGCTCGAGAAAGCCGGCATCACGATCGCCGAGCGGGTACCGCTGCTCATCGAACCGAATCCGCACAACGCCGGCTACCTGCGCACCAAGCGCCAGCGGCTGGGCCACCTGCTCGGCAACCGCCTGCTGCCGACCGACGACACCGCGCCATGATCACGCGCTGCGATGCCCTCGTCGTCGGCGCGGGCATCATCGGCGCTGCCTGCGCCCGCCGGCTGGCCGAAGCCGGGCTTTCGGTGACCGTGCTCGAACGCGAAGCGGCCCCGGCCACCCAGTCCACCGGCCGCAGCGCCGCCGGCATTCGCGTCCAGTTCAGCGAAGCCGTCAACATCAGGCTGTCGGCGGCCAGCCTGGCCGAGTATCGCGAACTGCCCGAAGCCGCCTATCGTCCGATCGGCTATCTGTTCTACGTGCCCGCCGTACAGTGGCCCACGCACCTTGCAGGCCTTGCGCTGCAGCACTCGCTGGGGATGCCGGTGGAGCAGCTCAGCGGCGAGCAGGCCTCGGCGATCGTCCCGGCGCGCATCGACGACATCGCCGGCGCCACCTGGTGCGCCACCGACGGCGTCATCGACCCGCACGGCGCAGCCATGGCCTTTCTGGCCGGGGCGCGCCGCCACGGCGCCGTGCTCAAGACCGGAGCGGGCGTCGAGCGGATCGCCAATGCCGGGTCGGCTGCGGCACCCCGCTGGCAGCTCGGCACCACGGCCGGCGACTTCGAAGCGCCGGTCCTGATCAACTGCACCGGTGCCTGGGCCGGCCGGTTCGCTGCGCTGACCGGCCTCCGGGTGCCGGTCGACGCGGCCCGGCGCATCGTCTTCGCCACCGGACCGCGCACCGGCACCGACAGCCAGCGCAGCTACCCACTGACCGTCGACGTCGGCACCGGCTTCTGGTTCCGCTCCGAAGGCCCGCGCATCCTCTTCGGGCTGAGCAATCCCGACGACACCGGCTTTGGCGAGGGCATCGACTGGCCCTGGCTCGAAACCGTCTACCCGATCGCCGTCGACCGCTTTCCCTGGCTCGAAACCCTGGACCTCGACCGCAAGGCAAGCTGGTGGGGCTATTACGAAGTCACCCCCGACCACCAGCCGGTGGTCGGACCGATGCCGGGTGCCCCGGGCTGGTTCAATGCCTGCGGCTTCTCCGGGCACGGCGTGCAGCAGGCCGCCGCGATCGGCCGCGTCGTCGCGCAGCAGGTCGAGGGGCAAACTCCGTTCATCGACGTGTCGTCGCTGGCGATCGAGCGCTTCGACGGCCCAGGCGGTGCCGCGTCGCAGCGGGAGTCCTTGATCGTCTGATGCCGGTTTGCGTTCGAGCGCCTGGGGCTGCGCACAAGGCGGGCGCCGAAAGCTTCGCCCCGCGTCCTGGCAGACTGTGGCCTGCGAGCGAACGCAAAGCGGTATCGGCTCGGCTCGGCAGCAATCGGGTTACGCGCGCCTGGCTGGCGTGACGACCCCCTGAGCGCGATTCACCGACATTCCGGCAAGGCGCCCGCGACCGGCAACCGGACCGTCACGGTGCCCGGATTGCTGCAGTACCTGGATCGCCGCGCCGCCCCGATGCCTCGCCCCTCGGACGATTCCCCGTCGAATGACACGATGTCGCCGGCCAAGGTGCGGGGGGCTTCGCCTGGCCGGCGCCTTGTGCGCAGCCGAGGCGCACAGGGTTCCTGGCTGTCGCGCGCAGCGCGACGCCATCCTCATTCTCGCGGCGTCCTGTCTGAGCGCAGCGA
>Ga0172382_10009920_pt1 | contig 12883 bp, 10 predicted proteins | sample Leawel138RmetaG_FD_122245 | JGI IMG/M metagenome (GOLD analysis project Ga0172382, IMG submission 122245) | Leachate microbial communities from a municipal landfill in Southern Ontario, Canada - Leachate well 138R metaG | ecosystem: Engineered > Solid waste > Landfill > Unclassified | place...
ATATTGATTCCCGAAGTGGAGATGGATTTCGACAGAGATGTGGCGCGCCGTTTGCTGGAATGCCACAACAGCGGCAAGTCTCACTATATTGTGGTTGTCGCGGAAGGCGCCGGCAACACGGTTGAAATCAGCAACCGGATTGAGGCCCAGACCGGCATCGAGTCCCGGGTGACCATCCTTGGCCACTTGCAGCGGGGAGGCAGCCCTTCCCCGCGCGACCGTATGATGGCAAGTCAGATGGGGACCCTGGCCATTAAGAGCCTTGTTTCCGGCGACTATGGACATGTGGTGTCCTATCGGCAGGGCCGGGTGATCACCATCGAGATCGAAGAAGCCTTGCGGATGACCAAAACCATCTCCCGGGAGGAAATAGATAACGCTTACCAGATTGCTATCTGATCCTGCGGTCTGTCAGAAAGATTTGACTTGTTCTGATCTCTCAGGCGCGGATGGCATTCATCTTTCCAGAACCATTCGGAGTTCGGTGCCAAATGCCTTGGTTCTTTCCCTTTTGTCAAACTGGAAACCATAGCGGAGGTAAAAACGAATCGCCTTTTCATTCCCTTTGAGCACCCAAAGGATCACCTCCTGCTTGTCCGCAAGAAGTTCCATGGTGGCCTTCATAAGCTGGAGGCCAAGTCCCCGCCCCTGATACTTTTCAAGGACATAGATCGCGATGACTTCGCCGGTCCTGCCGGGACCGGAGCCATCGCTTTCACCAAAGCAGGAAAAGCCAATGACCTGGCCGCCTTCTTTCAGAACAAGGGTATTCTGCGGCCAGCTGTGGGCCCAGGATACGGTTTGCTCGAGCGTCAGCGTGTCCACGTATTGCGGAGGCATTATGCCTGAATAGGTTTCCTGCCAAGACTTCCAATGAACATAAGCCTTGCCGTCCATTTCTTCATCTGTCTTCATGGGTACGATTTCAATGAGATCTGTCATGGCCTTATCCTGAAAATTCAACGTCCATGCGCTTCTATGGCAATACTACTTCAGAAATCGGGCGGAATCAAAAGCCGTTTCTCACTTAAATTAAAAATTGAAGCAGAAGGGATTCTCGATTTTGCTTTCAGGAAAAACTTGACTGGCGGACCTGTACATGGCCTTGGCGTGGATGGCATCATGCCAGATAAAACGTCTCAGCACTTTTCTCAAAGACCACAGTTCACCATCGCTGCCCTTGCAAACTGTGTTGAGCAAGTAACCGGCTCTGCTCTCAAGCTCAAGAAAACCTTCCTTCCGACCCAGGAAAATATCTTCATTTTGGGAAAGGGGAATGCCAATTTCGCCAAAATAATAGTGATTAACGTTTTTTGTATGCCGGTACATGGCTGAAGCTGTCGCAGGAAGCTCCCCGTAGAAGGTCTTGCGCGATTCCTTGATCTGACGGTCCTTGTCCGGGATGGAGGAAAAAAGCGACAAAAAATCCCGCGCTGACTTCAGGACCAGGGCTTTCAATTCTCCATACTCCTTGGCTGACAAAGGTAATTTCTCAGAATCAAAGAGGATGTCGCTGTCCGCGTCCTCTATGGCGAGCTCACTTTGTTTGCTCCGGGAGATTCTATAGTTGAAGACGGCATGGGGATGCAGGTCCTCCCCGCTCCACCGATGGTAACGGGCGAGCTCAGCGGGAATTTTCCCCAGGGCTTGATCCAGGGTTTCCCCCCGCGTAAAAGCGCCGGGAAAATCCTCAAGATGAAGGAGATGGCCCTTGCTGTTGTATTCATGCACAAGCCCAAGGACTGGATTCCTGTCATTCATGCTTTGCCCTCCCTTATCTTTCGTCGCTGACCCGGACCAGCCTGCCCTGATTGCTGCATGGCTATTCTATGGTGGATCCAGCGACCAGTGATTCATATCCCGCAGGGGCTCTTCCATCATACTTTCAAAGTAAGGGGTGAAAAATGCATCGGGAAGCTTTTCCTGCCACAAGGCAAGCCCCGGACCAAGATCTGTCAGGGTACCGGAAAAATAACGCCGGTTCGCATCAAGAGCGAAATCCTTCAACTCTTCCTTATCTTCCTGACTGATCTTGTTAGACCCCAGCACATCCAGTACCTGGGATTCTGTGGTTTGATCGAAAAATTCCATGGCATAGTCCGAAAAACGGAGCAAATTTTCGTCTGTTATTCCCTTTTCGGCAGCCCATGCCGACACATCGACCGGGATGGTTTGATAGGACATGGACCGGTCCGGAGCAATATCCAAAAGGCCATATTGGTTGGGCGTGACCGCCAGGCATGAGGTGACAATATCGGTGATGCCATCCAATTGCTTGATATGCTGCATGTGCATATGGCCGCTGAAATGCAGCTTCACCCCGTATTCCCTGTACAACTCGAGAAGTTCATCCGCGCCTAAAATCTGATATCCGAACGGAAACCGCTTGTTGTGAAGAAGCAAATTCTGATGGCTGACTCCGATGACAGTGGCTTTCGACTTTTTGGCCTTCCGAAGCTGGTCCTTGACCCATGAAAGAGTCTTCGCCGAGATGAAGCCCTTGGCCCCATAACCATTGACATCAATCATCAAAATCCAAAGATCCTCCGACAACCTGACGGCATAGCTAAGCGAAGAATCATCCTTTGAAAAAGCCTGCTGCCGCCCCATACTCTCATAGATTTCAGCGAAGTCATCGCTGGATATTCCGTCGATCGCCGTCACATCATCGTCTGAAAACCGGTAGGCGGCCCCATCCACATCATGGTTTCCAGGCATTACAAATAGGCCTATACCAGCCTTTTTTATGGGCCGCAGAAGCTCCACAAGCTCCCTGTGACTTTCTTCGTCTCCATTCAGGGTCAGATCGCCGCTCAGGATGACGGCATCCGGCGGAGCTTTCAAGATCTGCCAGACAAAAGCCTGGACGATCTCCGGTGTATAGTGGGTGACCTTGCCGTCCGACTGTTCGATGATGGCCATGAAGCGCTCTCCATAATCTGTCATTTCCGGGGAGAGATAGTGCAGATCGCTGGCAATCACAAGGGATAAGGCCTTGGACCGATTCAGGTTTTCCGCTTGAAAGTTCTTGATGCCGGCACAACCGGACAGAAAGAAGAGAAAGGCTGTGACTGCCGCGACAAATGAAGTTTTTCGTCTAGTCATGATATGTTGCCCATTAAAGACATCATTTCCACCCCGCCTGTATCCAACAGCTTACACGCTTTCTGGACGTCAGGAAAGGCCACGATGGCTCCCATCTGTCACTTGCTTGCCGGATCTGGCATTTTCACGAGCTGCAAAGAAGCTTGAAAGGACCCTCTTAAGTGTGCTTCTTCCGTCTCGATCATTACCGAATGAACGGAATACTTGACAAAAGCCCGTGCTTGCCGTCTACTTAGTGAGTATTCAATATAATTATTCTGTTTCCCACATTATGCGAATCGTTGAATGTCGGTAATTGGTTGAAAGTTGTATGTTTTTATAATGGATACGCAATACTAATTGAAGGGGGCACACAAATGAGTAGTGGAACAGTCAAATGGTTTAACCATGAGAAGGGCTACGGATTCATCGCCAACGATGACGGCGGGGATGATCTGTTTGTACATTTTTCAGCGATCGAGTCTGACGGCTACAAAACGCTTACCGAGGGACAGAAGGTCACTTTTGATACCGAAACGGATCCTAAGAATAATAAGCTGAGAGCAACTAATGTTCGTTTAGCGTAAAGACGATTTTGGCGTACCGCGTAAGCGGTTCTTAGTTCGAAACAGTTGATACTAAACATTGAAGAGGACGATGCCGTTCAGGAAATGAACCGCATGTGTCCTCTTTTTTCAAGGAAAATCCACCTGTCTCTATAAGTGACACAAACAGGATGCCCAATGAGGCCAGATGATTAAAACTGTCTTTCCCTGCCATGCGAAAAACGGCTCTGATCAGATCGATCAGAGCCGTCCTCCCCTGGAGTCCCCAAGCATTTACTCGCTTAGATTGGCACACCAAGCGCGCGCAGCTCCTCGTCGGTCAACTGCCGTCCCAGCAAGAAGTACTTGTCTACAATCTTATCCGCCAGAGCCTGATCTATCTGGATACCACGGATAAAGTAACGATCCTTGGACCAGAGATTACGTTCCCAGGTAACACCCGCCAGAGAATACTGATCAGGCGTATACAGGTTACCGTCAGCGCGATAACCACCGGCAACAATCTTTGCTTCTTCCTCTTCAAGCTCTTCGAGGGTTTCGAATTTTTTCTTTTCGTCTGTCATGGTTGCATTCTCCTTAACACAAAATGATGGTGGGTCCGTAGAAGCGAAATAGCCACGAACCATGAAGCCTCTTCCTTTATCTTGAATCTCCTTGAAAGACAGTAACCTGGATTTCTCATTTGCCTCTGTATTACTCTCTTTTCTCTGCCTTTGACCACTCAATCCTGACAACAATATATCGGTATGAAGCAATCGGGCGCAGTGTCAGTCATCATGGGACATGTCATGTGTTTTGTCATGCTTCAGCAAACCATGCGCATATTCAGACAGCTTGGAACACCAGTCGATATCGAGTTATTGACGGACCATGCAGAGCTGTTTCTGACGGTACCCTCACTGGGGCGGCTGGCTGGATTATTGCGCGCGGAACCATGTTATTCAATTAGCAACTGAATACTCCAAATGGAAAGCGCCTTTCCACGCGCGAAAAAACGGCTCTGATCACATCGGATCAGAGCCGCCCTCCCTTAACAGGACAGAGCTTTGAAGCCTTCAATGGTTCTAGAAATTTACACCGAGGATGCGGAGTTCGTCGTCGGTCAGCGGGCGTCCGAGCTTGATGAACATGTCCACAATCTTCTCGGCCAGTTCCTGACTGATCTTGACACCGCGGACGAAGTAACGGTCCTTGGACCAGAAATTGTGCTCCCAGGTAACGCCCGCCTGAGAATACTGTTCGACCGTGTACTTATCTGAACCAACGTAATACCCGCCGGCTACGATCTTTGCTTCTTCCTCCTGAACTTCTTCAAGGGACGCGAATTTTCTTTTTTCGTCTGACATGGTTCTGTTCTCCTTAAACTAAGATTTGATGGGGGCTATACCAGCAATATAGCCAAGAGTTGTGACGCTTTTTCCTTTTTTTTGAATTTCCTTGAAAGATAGTAACCTGGATTTTAAACCGATACCACATCACTCTCTTTCTCCAGCCTTTGAGTATTCTGTCCTGATGCCAATATATCGGCTGGCGGGTATCGTGAAGAGTGTCAGTCATCATGGGGCATGTCATGTGTTTTGTCATGCTCCAGAAAAATCTGCTCAAAGTCAGACAGCTTTGAGCGCCGGTCGATATTGAGTTTTTGGTAGACAGTAGAAAGATGATTCCTGACCGTACCGTCGCTTAGGTAGAGTCTTTCAGCGATCTCACGGTTCCGGAGGCCGCCGGCAGCAAGCAATGCCACTTCTCTTTCCCGGTCCGTCAGGCTGTTTGCCAGTTTCTGCTGGGACATGGTTTCCCATAGCTCACGATCCGCTCCCTGACTGATCCTCTCGATCAGACGTTCGGGGAAGAATTGTGAGAAAGCGCTTGCCCTGACAGAGAATGGATAGAGGATTTGATCCTTCTCCGCGATCTTGAAGGTTTCCTCCACCAGCCGGGTGCCCGTCTCAATTTTGCCAAGCTCCGCATAGGAAAGAGCCAGAAGCAGCTGGCTGTCAATCCATTGGATCACGCCTGCCTGTTTGAGTGGTTCAGCCAGGCTTTCCACGATGCTGATAAGCCTGGCATATTGCTTTTCCTCAAAGAGTCTGCTCAGAAAAGCCACCAAAAGCACGCCATCCTGCGGGAAAGTCAAGGAGGCAGTTGGATCCTCGACCGGACCCAAGCCGGGGCGGCCGGCCAAATGAAGCAGCAAGTTGAGAGATGTCTTCACTCTCTGGCGAAAACAAGCGGATATGCTCTTCTCTTCAGCCGATTTCAGCACTTTAATCAAGTAGTTCAATGAATCGTTGAGCGTTCGCTGATCCTTGCGTGCAACTGAGACATAGCCCTTGAGCAAAGCGGCGCCGGCCAGGACAGCCGGTTGCCCGAATGTTCCCGCGGCCGCCTCCGCTTTGTAGGCACAGATAAGCGCATCGTCAAACTGGCACCTCATCAAGGCCAGCTCACCCCGAAAGAGCAGATCGGCGCCCGCTCCCAGTCCCTGAGAGATCCCGGTGAATAGCTTGAAGGCTTCCTCAAATTCCTCCGCCATCTTGTCCGCGGAACCGGGCACAAGATAGAAAAGGCTGATCATGGAAAGATATCCGTAGAGGAATGAGCCCCCCGGCTGGGAAATGGCAGACGGGCCATCAAGCAGTCCGGCCGCCGCTTCAAAACTTTCACGCATCCCGCAAATATGTGGAAATTCACCCAGGGCGCTTACCAGGGCGATCTCACCCAGCAGATGACTGTCGCCACTTTGTTCAACCCGCAGCCTAAGTTGTTCGACGAGGAGCCGGCCCGTATCAATATTGCCGACAGCAAATAACTGCCGGGCAAAACAGAGCAGTGAATGCGGATATTTAAACAGAATGCCTGGCGTACACTGTTTCAGGATCGACTCGATCAAGCGGGCATAACTCTCATCTCCCTCAAGGTGATTGTAGAGCGCCACATGATCCATCCGCAGTATAAGTTCGTTGTCCTCTGATTCACCATAGCACCGCAGTTGGTCGGCCGTCTTGCCCAGTGAACCATAGTAATCCCCCGCGCGCCTGAATATATTTCTTCGCTGTGCTGCAGATATGCTGTCCAGCATCGACCGGAAACAGCGGGAGACCGTCGGATGCGGATAGTATTCATGAGTGATGGGACTGTATGTGATGAGCGGTGTCGATTTAAGCTTGATCAAGATGCGGGAAAACATAGCGGGGTCGTCCAGTACGAAACCGACCGTTTCGTCAGTGAAGCGGACAAAGGGATTTAAACGCAGCATGGCGTCAATTAATTCACTGCCGTAACGGTTGAGAATGAGTTTGTTCAGGTAGGTCTGAATCTCATTTTCCGAAAGATCGGCCGTGGAGTAGATGCACTTTTGCAAAAGTGAGTAAACAGCCAGATTCCACCCACCGGTCATTTCGAAAATGCGCTCGGCTTCCTCGGTAGTAATCTCAATTTTCTCAGCCCGGAAATAGCGCATGATCTCCGTGGGTTCCATTGTGAAATCTTCTGTGTTGATCAGCAGGGCGGCGCCCGGGTCGTAAATAAGGCCCTCCCACAGGTGGGAGGTCAGGAAGACCAAGTTCAGGCTTTGCCCCTGATGATGGAGGATGGCGGTCAGGAGATTGGCGGGTAAAAGGGCCTGCAGGATCTGAAAGTTTTCGAATACAACAAGGCATTCTTCGATCGTCTTTTCATGAATGTGGATCAGATTCATGATTGCCAGGGCATTTACCGGCCGCGGCACGCCGTGCGCTGCCAGCTCCTTGGCAAACGCGGGACAGATCTTTTCAAACTCCCCGCACATGTCGTCATAGCAGCGACGCGCGATCAATTCTTCGCAGTCGATCCAGAAGGCTCTCAAACCGGACTCAGCAACCTTTTGAGCCACGATGGTGGTTTTTCCATAGCCTGCCGGCGCCACGACCACTGTCACCGGTGTCCGGCTGATGCGCTCGAGTTTTTCGAGCAGCCCGTTTGGAAAATAAAAGGAGTTTGCCATTAATTCACTTATCTTCTTCGGTCGTGATTTGCTGCCTTGCAACCAATTCCGCAAAGAAGCCTTTCAGCGCGATCAGTTCCTCATAGGTGCCATCTTCCGCGATCCCCCCTTTGTCCAGAACGATAATACGGTCGCATTGTTTAATGGTTGACAGCCGGTGAGCAATGACAATCCGGGTGCAGCGCAGGGCCGCGAGCGCGTCTGAAACACGCTTTTGTGTAATGTTGTCAAGAGCGCTGGTCGCTTCATCCAGGATGAGCAGACGAGGCTTGGGCGCGACCGCCCTGGCGATGAGGAGCCTTTGCTTCTGGCCGCCGGAGATCCCGCCGGATCCTTCCGAAATGATGGTGTGCATGCCCATGGGCATCTGCCGGATATCTTCGATCATTCCCGCAAGTTCAGCCGCCTCTTCCGCCTCTTTAAGCCCAAGCCAGGGGGCGGTCACCACAATATTGGAGTAGATGCTGCCCTGGAAGAGCTTGCCGTTCTGGATGACACAACCGATGTGCCGGCGAAGTGAGCCGATATCCACTGCGGAAATATCGTGTCCGTCATAGTAAATGGCGCCTTTCTCTGGCGTCTCAAAACCCAGAAGCAGGCGGACAAGTGTCGATTTCCCACAACCGGTCGGGCCGACGATGGCCAGATATTGGCCGGCACGGATCCTCAAAGAAAGGTTGTCCAGGACATAAGGCATATCTTCGGTATAGCGGAAGGAGACGTTGCTTATCTCGACATTGCCTGAGATGTGAGGCAGGATTTTTTTGTCCGGCCTTGTCTCCGGAAGGGCCTTTAGAATTGGTTCAGCGATTTCGAGGGTCGACTTGATCCTGGCCACCGTGGACGCGTTCCCTGCCAAAACCATGAAGGCTCCGGAGAAAAGCCCGTAAGTAGCTGTAAATGCCATGTAATCCGAAGGACTGACCCCGCTGGTCACCGCTGAGTAGTAGAGCGCAATCGTTCCGACCAGGGAAACCGCCAGGGTGATGACGCCTGTAATTTGTAAAAAGAAGGGCGGCCGGTAGCTCAGCCTGGCCATTTCGGTATAAGAGGAAGCCCACTGGGCAAATGACCGGCGCTCTGCACCGGAGAGCTTGATCTTCTGGACGGCCGAGAAGAGGGCGTAAATCCGACCTCCTTCAACCGCAGCGGCCTCCATCTGCGCTTTCGCGATACGCATCTGAAAGAAGATGGCGACAACGGTCACCGTGAAGGTCAGCAGGATAATCAGAAGCGCCGGTACTACGAGGGCTGGCGCGTAACGGAAGATCTGCGCAATATAGGCGAATGAGAAAAGAGAGGTAAGGCCGGCCCCTAATGCGGCGTCAACCAGCATGGAACAAAGATTGTTGATGGTCTGGACCCGTGACGAAAGTTCTCCGCTGGCGTAGCGACGGAAGAAGGTGGCCGGCAGCGACAGGACACGCATCATGGAGGCCGCTTCGACAGACAGGCTCATCTTGGTCTGAATGCGGCTCATGACCAGACTTTTTACGATGGCCAGGATCACACGCGCCAGCATGGAGCCGACCAGCAAATTGAAAGCTGCCAGGAGCAGGCTGACCTGGCCGCTTTCCAGCACTGTTGAAAACAAAATATCGTTGGCGTAGGGCAGGATCAGGCTGACCAGGGTGACCGCCAGGGTCGCCAGGACAATATAAACAAAATCAGCGGCATTCAGTGTCCGGATGATGAACCAGATCAGATCCTTGATGGTGAGTTTTTTCAGAGGGAGCGGTCTGTAGAAACAGAGGGCTTCCTCCGCGAGCCCGGCGGCCAGCTTTCTATTCAAGTGGACGCGTTTCCCCCGGTTTCGGTCAAAGTAGTAATAACCTCCCAGCCGGTCCGGGAGCAGTGCAAGCGGCCTGCCGTCTGTGGTCTGGGCCAGAATAGGGCCGACAGAATCTTTTTGCCAGCCTTTTTCCAGTTTGACCACACGCCGCATAATCCCCGTGGGTCTTAAAAGATAGTCCAGCTGATCATTGAAGTCGGTGATGTCATCGGGAAGCTCATCGGCAGTGAAACCGAAGAATTTAAGGATTTCCTCCATTGCAGTCCTGGCCTGGCGGGCTTCATCCGGCTCGCCCGGCCTTTTGTCCATCACCACTCCAGCCATGTCCTCAAAAGCCTGACGGAAGGCTTCCTGGTCCACTTTGGCACGATTTCTCAGTTGTTGATCAATCCAGCTCATGGAATGGCTCCTTACTCATTTGACACCAGCTGTGTGTAAAGCCCGCCTGAAGCGTACAATTCGTCATGGGTACCCCGTTCGACGACCAGCCCCTGATCCATAACGATGATTTCATCGGCATCCCGGATGGTGGACAGGCGGTGGGCAACCACGATACTGGTGATACCACGGTCTCTGATCGATTGGACCACGTGATATTCCGTTCTGGCGTCCAGGGCACTGGTCGCTTCATCCAGAATGATGATGGTAGGGTCGGTAGCCAGCACTCTGGCGATCTCCATACGCTGTCTCTGACCTCCGGAAAAATCACGGCCCCCTTCGGAGACAATATAGTTGTAGCCTCCTTCACGATGCATGACATCTTCATGCAGCTGGGCATCGCGGGTAGCCAGTATCATCTCAAAATCCTCAATGGAACGATCCCACATCTTGATATTGTTGCGGATTGAGTCGTTGAAGAGGACAATATCCTGATCAACCACGGCAAGGGAACCGGTCTTGACGCAGCGGGGGATCTCAGCCGCGGGCTTCCCGTCAAAAAGAATTTCACCGCTCCAGGGTTGATAGAGGCCGGAGATCAGCTTGGCCAGGGTAGACTTCCCGCAGCCGGAGGGGCCGACGAAGGCGACACTGCCTCCGGGCTTGAGCTTCAGGCTGAAGTCTTTGATCAGGGGCTCGGCCAGGGCTGAGTAGCCGAAAGTGATATTCCGAAGCTCCATCGACCCTGACAGCTTGGCGTAGGTTTGATCCTCGTCCATGATTTCCAGTTGGTCGGGGACATCAGTCGGATAGTTCAAGACATCCTCAACACGCTCCATGTTGGTCCGCATTTCCTGCAGCTGCTGGCCGGCACTGATCAGCTTGTCCGCGGGTGTGACAACAGAAGAAAGGAAACCCTGAAAGGCCAGGATCATACCGATGGTGAAATGCCCCTGCATGATCATGTAAGTTCCCAGAACCAGTACGGTGATATCCGCAAGGCTGGCAATGACATTGGGCAAAGCGCCCAGATATTGGTTCAGCTTTACGAACTTGACCTGCTGGGTGTTGACCGATGCCTGGTAACCCGCCCACTGCTCAAAGTAGCCGTTCTCCGCCCCGCTCGACTTGATGGTCTCGATCATCTCGATACCGGATACCGTCGCGCTGGCAAGTTTACCCGCGTCGCGGTTCATCACCCGCAAAATGTTGATCCGCTTTTGTGAAATCAGGCGTGCCGCGGCGGTCTTGACCAGCATGCTTGCGAGGACGGCTGCAGTCAAAATCACACTGTAGCGGATCATGACCACGAGGTAGAAGATCACCATACCGAATTCCAAAAAGAGCGGCGCGAAGGTATTGACAAGCGTTGAAGATATGCCCGCGTTGCTCCCCTGCCGGTTGGCGATATCGCCTACCCTGCGCTGGGAGAAAAATTCGACCGGCAGGCGCAGAACATGCCAGACGAACTTGCTGTCCGCGACAAGGGCCATTTTCCCTTCCATCTTGAAACGGTATCTGGACTGGAAAAACTGGACTATGATCGATATGAGCGCGATGGCGGCCATGGCGGCGACAAAGGGAATCAGCCATTCAGGATTTCTCCCGGTCAGGAGCCGGTCCATAAAAATGCGTGAGAATATGGGATTGATTATGCCCATTAATGCCGTCAGCAGGGCTGTCAAGGCGACGAAGACAAAGGCAGCTTCTGAGCCCCGCATGCGTTTTCGGGCATAGGCCAGCATACTCCTTGGTTTACCTTCCCGGACAAAGCCCTCGCCCGGGATCATCCCGATCAGAATACCGGTAAAGGACCGGTCGAACTCTTCCTTGGAAATTTTCACAAGACCACGGGCCGGATCATTGATCACGGCCTTGTCTCCGGCAAATCCGTTCAAGACAACGAAGTGGTTGAAATTCCAGTGAATAATACAGGGAAATACATCGGCCTGACGCAGCTGATCCGGTTCCGCCCGCAGGATTTTCGCATCCATCTTGTAGTTGCGCGCAGCCAGAAGGAGGTCCCGGGCGTTGGAACCGTCACGCGAGACGCCACTGTCCTTCCGGACCTCTTCCGGAGGCAGCCACTTACCATAATAGGCCAGAATCATGGCAAGACAGGCGGCTCCGCATTCAAGGGCTTCCATCTGCATGATGACCGGTACTTTGACAACTTTGATCCGCTTTGGCATTGACTCACCTTCCTGCCTTTGACTGATGTTGAATCTTAGTTGATTAAGAAATTGATCGGTTTGGTATATTCCGTTGTGATGGTGACCCTGGCCAGACCGTCCGCGGCCTGGGGAGCCGCGATCCTGACTTCGATATTCCAGTCAGCCAGCGTCAGCGCATCCTTGACATAATCACTCTCATAGAAGGCTTCAACTTCCGCCTTGGACAATGGGACGCTGCCGACCTCCGTCACCTGGTACTCCACACCATTGATGACCGCCCGGTCGCCGACGGAAACCGCTCCGGCTTCCTCCTGAGCCAGATAGCAGACAGCTGTCTCATCCTTGATGAAGGCTTCTGCACTTAAAGTGGTTGGAAGTTCCCCCAAAATCCCCCAGACCAGGAAGGAAATCAGGAGTATGCCCGCCGCGGCCAGGACCAGCCAGACGCTCAGCCTGGATACGCGCAGGTAGTCATTCAACTGCTCCGGCGAGGAAATTCGTTCAATCGACGAACTGCGAAAGATCGATCGGTCCATCTTATGCCCTCCTATCAAAATCCTTGTAAATCGTCACGATATTTTCTCCCTCCTCAAAACGGTAATCCACTTCGTCCATCAGCTGTTTAACGATAAGGACGCCGAGACCTCCGCTCTGCCTCTCCTCTGCTGCAAGAGTGATATCCGGTTCGGGTACTGAAAAGGGATCATAGGGTATCCCTTTATCCCTCAAGCTGAGCGACACACCTGTCTTGTCCGTCTGGCAAGTAATGCGGACTCTCTTGCTGCCGCTGTACTGCACAATATTGGAAAAGAGCTCATCCAGCACAATACGGATCTGCTCCCGCTCCTTGGATTGACAAAGATTTTTATCCAGGCACCTATCGACGAATGCCAAGACCCGGTCC
>Ga0172382_10009923_pt1 | contig 12878 bp, 2 predicted proteins | sample Leawel138RmetaG_FD_122245 | JGI IMG/M metagenome (GOLD analysis project Ga0172382, IMG submission 122245) | Leachate microbial communities from a municipal landfill in Southern Ontario, Canada - Leachate well 138R metaG | ecosystem: Engineered > Solid waste > Landfill > Unclassified | place...
ATATACAGAAGGTATTAGCTACACCCTATTATATGAAGTAACCGGTGGCGATCCAGTACCTGAAGTATCGATTGAAGTTGCACCTTTATCAGGTGTTACATTAGATGGTGATGTCGCAACATTTACAGAACTTGGCACGTATGTCTTTAGCATTACGGCAGAAAATAGTGTTGCAACGATTACTAAGACAATTACTGTAAAGGTTACAGATTCATTAGTATTCTTCTCAGAAAACTTTGAAGAAGAACCTGACTATACCGCAACAACTATTGGAACGGGTGCATTTGATTATATGGATGGACAGGCAAACTTTACAACAGGGACAACATCCGGACAAGTATTCTTACACGTGCCAGTTGGAAATATTGATAATTCATTTGTGATCACTGAAGATGTTACTGTTCGAAGTAATACATTTTCTAATGTGATGTTTATATATGCGAATAATGGCTTTGGTACAACGGATATTGCATTAGGTGTTGCTATTGAGAATGGACAAGTACGTAGCCATAATGGTTCTTCTTGGAGTTTAGTTCCAGACGCACCAAATGTATTAAATCAAACAATCGAACTTAAAGCAATCGTCAATATTGACAAGGGTGAATTCGAATTATTTATTGATGGTTTGAGTTATGGTGTATTACCATTTAGACATCCGGATTTAAGTAATCAAATGACGCATTTATATGTAGGTTCTGATAAAGTAGGTACAGATTTTAGTATTGACAATATAGAATTGTCATACATCTTAGCACCTCAAATGACTGTGGATGTCACAACTGCGAATGTTGATATTGATACAGATCCGACATTTGAAGTCCTCTATACCGTTACGGATCCTGTCATTACACCATCTGTTTCAATCACTGGTGAAGATAAACCAGGCTATGAAATTAATGGTGATATCATTACATTTACGAATATAGGCACATTTGAATTTACAGTGACAGCATCTAATGGTATTTATGAAGTATCTGAAACGATTGTTATCACTGTAGAAGGCTCAAATTTCGCACCAATTATTGCAGTTAATGAAGCAGAAGCATTCCTAGACTTTGATGTTGAGCAAACTTATATATTAGATTATGATGTAACAACAGGCAATCCAACACCAAATGTTGAAATTACAGCGAATCAAACAGAAGGATTTACAATGACAGGTGATGAAATAACCTTTACAAAACCAGGTATTTATGAATTCATGGTGAAGGCTACAAATAGTATTGGTAGTGATGAACAAATGATTACTGTACATGTAAATGATGATACGTTTGTCATGATGGAATCATTTAATGAAGCTAGAGATTATGAATTTACAACAACAGGTGCTGGTGATGTAAGTTATGATAATCATAGTCTACATTTAACCACCGGTATTGCTCCAAACTCAGTATTTATAAGTATTCCATTTGGTGCGCCATTATCACAATCATTTACGATATCACAAACAGTCACAGTAAATACAGCGGCATTTTCAAACATATTATTTATTTATGGTGATAATTCAAATGCATCAACACACATCGGTGTCGCAATTGCTGTTGAAAATGGTGTATTAAAATATCATGATGGTGCATGGCGTTCTGTTGCAGGATATGATGCGATATTAGGTCAAACACTTGACATGATGGCGTATGTTGATATTGATGCACAAACTGTTGATTTATATATTGATGGTGCATTCGTCATTCAATTTGGATTTAGAACACCATCACTAGCAAATAACTTAACACATCTATATTTAGGATCTGATAAACAAAATGCGGATTTTGAAATCGATAATTTAGTGATCCAATATATTGAACAACCTGAACTAGTGCTTGATGTTGATACCATTTCACTGGATATCGATGTGACACCAACGCATACTGTTTTATATACATCAAATGAACCAGTTGTCATAACAACCACACATGAAGAAGGTGTTAGTATAGATGGTGATGTATTAACATTTACAGCAGTTGGAACATATGAATTTATCGTATCTGCTTCTAATGGCATTAGTACAACATCTAAAACATTTACTGTTGTTGTCACATCAAGTTTATATGCACCTGTATTAACGATCAATGAGACTGAGGTTGCAATTGATCTGACATTGGATGATGCCTATCAATTAGATTATACTGTGGATGCAAATCCAGCAGCTACAATTGATGTTTCAGTTGATATAGAAACTGGTTATACACTTGTAGATGGCCTATTCACATTTGAAGCTGAAGGTGTATATGTTGTTACTATTACAGCTACAAATGAAAAGGGTAGTGTATCAGATATTGTAACAATTACAGTTTCAGAATCTGGTTATGAACCAGTACTAACGGTTTTACAACCGAGTGTTGCAATTGATTTAGTAAATGAAAATAGTGTAACACTTGATTATAGTGTTGATGCGATACCAAGTGCATCAATTGATATTGAAGTTGATCAATTATCTGGATATACACGCATAGATAATGTGCTTGAATTTACTGATGCTGGTACGTATGTTGTAACAATTACTGCAACAAATGCGTTTGGTCAAGACACTCAAACAATAACAATCACAGTTACTGATTCACGATACCTACCAATGATTACTGTAAGTGATGATGCACCAGAAGTCGACTTATTCTTTGATAATGTATATACATTAGATTATTTAGTTGATGCCAATCCGGTAGCTGATGTTGAAATATCAGTCGACTTGGAAACAGGTTATCAATTAGATGAACAAACTTTAACATTTAGTCAAGTAGGTACGTATGTTGTAACAATTACGGCAACAAACATCAAAGGTAGTGTGACAAAAGATATTACAATCTTAGTTGTTGAAACACAAGCCGTATCATATGAGTTTACATATGAATTTGATTCAATACCAGCAGATATGACATATGGTGGTACTGGTACAGCAACTGTAGAAGATGGCATATTGGTACTTGAAACTGGTGCAGCAAATGGACGTGCAATATATGGTGGTACGTTTGACAGGTTGCTTCAAGGCACATATGCTGCAGAAACACGTGTTAGATTAACCGCACCAGTATTTACAAATATTATGTTGTTATATTCTGGTACAAGTAATGTATTAGGTATTGCCGTACAAGATGGCATATTAAGATATCAAAATGGTTCGACATGGTACAACTCAAATATCGCAATTCCTTATGATGAGTTTGTAACAATTAAAGCTGTAACAACTGTTGGTTCTGGTACGTTTGATTTATATGTCAATGGTACTAAATATAGTGATTTATCATTAAGAACTAAAGGTGCAGCAGAAGCAACCGTTAACCGATTTGCAAGTCATGGTATTGATAATAGAATTGGCCAAAAAATGGAAGTTGATTATTTTAGAGTTTATCAAGTATCACCTGAAATTTATATGACCGAAAGTGCACATGTTGTTGTCTTAACTATAGATAATACACTTATGTTAGACTTTGAACTTGGTCAAGGGATACCAACAACCTACGAATTAACAGCTGATATAGAAACAGGTTGGTCATATTTAGATCAAATGCTAACATTTACAGAAGCTGGATTCTATACATTTACAATAACAGCTGAGAATGCTTTTGGTTCAACAACACAAACATTTGAAGCTGATGTACAACTTGGTGATAGTGAACCTGAAATTACTGTTAATGAGTCTACTAAGACCATAGATTTAGCAGGTCCAACGAATACATACACACTAGACTTTACAACCAATGTTACAAATCCAATATCAACCCTTACAATTAGCGTTGATCAATTAGATGGGTATTCATTGGATGATCAAACCATCACATTTGTAGAACCAGGTGTATATGTGGTCACGATAACATATCAAAATGAAAACTCAACGGCAACTGAAACTATTACAGTTACAGTCATAGAAACAGCTGCTACAAACTATGAATATGCGAATGAATTTGATGTGATTCCAGCATCAATGACACTAACAGGTACGGGTTCTGCAAATATTGTAGATGGTACATTAGTACTTCAAACAGGTGCAACCAGTGACAAAGCAACCTATGCAGATTCATTTGAACGAGCACTTACGGGTACGTATGCAGCAGAAGTCAGAGTTAAATTAACAGGTACAAGTTTCTTAAACTTAATATTGTTATATTCTGGTAATAGTAATGTATTAGGTATTGCAGCGCAAGATGGTACCATTCGATATCAAAATGGATCGTCATGGGTCAATTCAGGTATTGCTATTCCGCAAGATGAGTTCTTCACACTAAAAGCTGTAACAAGTGTTGGATCAGGTACATTTGATCTATATGTTAATGGTCATAAATATAGTGATTTATCACTTAGAACAAAAGGTGCAGCAGAAGCAACTGTTACACGCTATGCATCACAAGGTATTGATGGTAGACAAGATCAAATGATGGTATTAGATTACTTTAGAATTTATCAAATTTCACCAGAACTATATGTAGAACCTGCAACAACCGTTACTTTAAATGTAGATAACACATTATCGTTTGAAGTCGGTCAAGGTTTACCAACGAATGTTTTATTATCAGCAGATGTTGAAACTGGATGGAGTTATAATGATCAAGTGATAACATTTACCTCAGAAGGATTCTATAATTTTACAGCAAATATTTCTACAGCTTATGGTAGCACCGTTAAAACATTTGAAGTTGAAGTGTTAATGGGTGATACTTTCCCTGAAATAACTGCGAATGAGACACAAGCAACACTGGATTTATCAGGTCATACACATCAATATCAATTAGATTTTACAACCAATGTGACAAGTCCTGAGTCAACACTATCAATTTCTGTTGATCAACCAGATGGTTATAGCATCGATGGTCAGAGCATATGGTTTAATCAAACTGGTGTATATGTTGTGACATTAAGCTATGAAAATACAAATGGGGTTGCTACAGATACAGTAACCATAAATGTGACTAAATCAGCATTCACTAACACCGTCTTATATGATACATTTGATGTTTCTGGTAATTTAAATGCGTATACACTTTCAACTTCTGGTACAGGTCAAATCAGCTTAGTGGATGAGGTTTTAGATGCTGACGGTGGCGTATTATCACTAACAACTGGTGAAACTTCAGGGGCAGCATTTGTTGATATGTCCTTTGGTAATCCATTAAATGGACTAGTAGTATCTGAAGCACGTATCCAAGTTGGATCAACAGCATTTTCAAATGTGATGTTCATCTATGCCTCTGGTACAGCAATTGTTGCACCAGTAGCATTCGATGCAGGCCATGTTAGATATCATGATGGTAGCTGGAAGACAACAGGCTTCTTATATGAGGTTGATACTTGGTATACAGTAAAAATGGTTATTAATGTCACAGCTCAAAACTATGATCTGTACATTGATAATGTATGGATTGGAACATATGGATTTAGAACTCCAGCATCATCTAATGATATGGTTAGATTTAGAAATGGAGCAGACAAGGTAAATAGTAGTATTTTATATGATTATATTGCTGTTTATAACATCATATGAGAAGGAATAATTTAATGAAAAAAACAATAAAATCAATCGTATTAGGACTTACATTATTTGCATCAGTCTTGATTTTATGGGGATGTAATGAAAACATTCAAATAGCAACAGACACATATTATTTAATCAATGAATTTGGTAGTGCACCGATTTATGTTGAAGGCAAAGCAGAAGCGGGAGATCTCTCAGGAGATTTCCCCGGCGTTGTCCGTGTTGCACACGATTTACAAGCAGATATTTTAAGTACAACCGGTGCAAATTCTGTAATTACTGATCAAAAAGGCGATTTACTTGGTAAAGAAAATGTAATCATTATCGGTACCATAGAAAAAAGCCAAATGATCAAAGAACTTGATCTATTAGGCAAAATAGATACGAGTAAATTGACAGATAAATGGGAATCTTACATTATTCAAGTTATACATGATCCATTTGATGATGGACGTGTTGAACGTGCGCTTGTTATTGTAGGATCAGATCGTCGTGGTGCCATTTATGGTACGTACAAAATTTCTGAAATGCTTGGAGTTTCACCATTTAAGTTTTTTGGTGACAATGAACCAACGCCCATTGAAAACTTTGAATTACCAGGTGATTACTATAATTTTAAAGATGAACCAACAGTTCAATATCGAGGCATTTTTATCAATGATGAAGAAGAACTAGCAGCTTGGAGTCAACAATTTGATGAAGGCAAATCGATGGGACCAAACATGTATCATCATATTTTTGAGATGTTACTTAGATTAAATGCGAATTATATTTGGCCGGCAATGCATGGTGCATCGGATGCATTTAATGATCATCCTGAAAATGCACGTTTAGCGGATTATTATGGCATTGTTGTAGGTACATCGCATGTTGATATGATGCTTAGAAATAATAATAATGAGTGGAGCTCATTTGTAGCGCAATACAAAATTGAACACAACTATACAAAAGAAATTAAATATGATTATACAGTGAACCCAGAAATACTAAGAGAATATTGGCGTACAGCTGTGGAATGGAATAAAGACTATGAAGTTCAATATACTTTAGGTATGCGTGCTGTGCACGATGAACCAATTCCAGCTGAAAATATCAACCAAGCACCATGGTATGGAGATCGTGTTGCATTAATGGAAAACATTATTGAAGACCAACGTCAGATCTTAAGAGAAGTTTTAGATAATCCAACACTTGAAGATGTATTTATGGTTTTTACACCGTATAAGGAAGTTCAAGAAATTTATAATCAAGGACTTGAATTACCAGAAGATGTTACCATTATTTGGGTCAATGATAATCACGGGTATATTCGTCAATTACCAAATGCACAAGAGCGTGAACGTGCAGGTGGCAATGGTCTATATTATCATAACTCCTATTGGGGTCCAGATAATGAATCTTATATGTGGTTAAACTCAATGCCACATGCATTTTTCAGACAAGAACTCAGTAAAGCAATTGCATATGGTACAACTAAAAACTGGATATTAAATGTTGGTGATATAGTTCCTGGACAAACATCTCTTGCTTATTTTATTCAATATGCTTATGATGCAGATCGCTATAATGGTGAAAATGCTTATCAATATGCATATGATTTAGGTAAAAATGAATTTGGTGAAGCATTTGCATCAGACATTGAAGGTATTTTACGTGATTATGGGTTATATACCCATGTTAGAAAACTTGAAATGATGGCTGTTGACTTATATACAAACACTAATTATTCAGATGAATATCAAAAACTAATGAGTCAGTACAAAGATTTACTAGACCGAGCAGAGTCTGTATATGAGCGATTGCCTGATCACAAAAAAGATGCATTTTACTTGTTGATTTTATATCAAGTACGCAGTGCTTATAATTATAATGCACAATTTTACTATGCAACAAATGCAAACAGTGCAGTCCAAGCTGGTAAAGCCATTACAGCATATAATAGTTACTATCAAACATTAGATTATTACGATGCACAAATGTATGAAAATAGTTATTATAACAATGTTGTATCCAATGGTAAATGGGATGGTATTTTAGAACCAAACTATTACATACCACCAGTTGCAGCTGGTATTGCAGAAGGTGGATTTGCGCTTGAAACCTATCCGTTTGAAGGTGGGGTTATCGTTGAAGGTGAAAAGGTAGAAAATGATGATTCAGTATTAACATTTGGTAATTATGCCAAAGGTAGAAAATTCATCGATGTATTTGCTAAAGGCGCAATGGGCGTTAATTTTACAGCGACTGTATCAGATCCATGGATTCAATTAACAAAAACATCTGGACATCTTGATGATAATGAACGTATTTGGGTTGAAATTGATTTTGATAATCTAAGTTATGGGACACATTCAGGCACAGTTACAATACAGTATAATGGTGTGACCAAAGTGATAGATATAGAAGTTTCAAATCAAGACTTGACCCTTGGTGAAAAAGTTTATGTTGAACAAGATGGTTATGTCTCTATGGAGGCTGAACATTTTACAACTGTACATAATAATCATGTCCAAACTTGGGAAACATTAAAAGATCTTGGACGTATTCAAGGAGATATGATGCGTACAGTTTCACCAAATCTTGTGGGTACTTCTGAGTTAGACTACTTAGAAAACGGTGCATACTTATCTTATGATGTTTACTTTAATCAAGCCGGTACCTTTGATATGGAAGTCTATCGTTTACCAACTTTAAATGCAAACGGTCGTTTACGTTTTGCCATACAGGTAAATGATGACAAACCAGTACTTTTAGAAGGTCAATTAGATGCCGAAGTAGGTAATTTAGATTGGCAATATGGCTTATTTAACCAAATATTTAAACATAGATTAAGTATAGATATTCCAAATGCTGGTATCCATACAATCAAGATTTACAGTATTGATCCATATCTTGTATTTGATAAGTATGTGATTTATACAGAAGGTTATGATCACTCTAATTTAGGACCGAATGAATCATATAACACATATTATAATAATGATGTTCAATCAAGTTATTATGATGCATACTATGAAACTAAATACTTACCTGAAGTCGATTATAGTTTGATTGATCAATGGGGTAGTGGGTATGTCGTAGAACAAAATAACAAGGTTTTAATTGAATCAGAATATGCACAAGAAGCATCAGCGTATGCTTATACAACAAATCCATTAAATGGTGGTTGGTTGTTAACAAGTCATCAAGGTGGCATGGCAATGCGTACGAAAGAACTCAACTTCAACTACACAGGTTTACACAGTATTGCCCCAACATTAAATTATCAAGTTGCATTTAATAACACTGGACAATATAACGTATGGGTACGTGTTGATGCACCGCATTACTCAGCAAATTCATTTGGCTTTGGTATGAATGGTATTCAAATATTTGAAGTACCAGGCGGTCTATATTCTTACCAAACAGAGGAAGCATATATTTGGAAACGCGTCGGCACAATGAGTGTTAGCCAAACTGGTGTACAAACCGTTCAAATCTATGCAATGGCTGATGGTCTCAGTATCGATAAAATCTACTTAACAAAAGGTAGTGAAAATCCAGAAAATGGCGTAGTAACATCACTTAGAATGGAAACCTTTAATTCAAATAATATGGTGCTTACAACAGATGAAATGATACTAAGAAATCAACTCAAAGCAGTCATCGACAATTTTGGTGGTCTTTATAGTATTGCACATGGCGAGGCATTAGGTAGTTATCTGACAGATGATGTGAATCTATTTAGAGCATCATTACAAACAGTTTATAATTTATATAATGCGACAACACCACTAGAAAATAGTAGTGTTGAAGCTGCAATCAACGATTTATCCAATAAATATATGACGATGCTTGAAAATAAACAAAAAACAGATGATACACAAAACTATTTATTATATGAAGACTTTAGTCAAATGACGCCTGGCTTAGTACCTTTTGGAATCGAACAAGATTTCATTGTGGGTGATGCAGGGTTTAGAATATATGAGATAGATGAAGTCAAACATTTAAGCGTTCGAACCTTCCATGAAAATAGAGCACGTACTCAGTCTGTATTATTAGCATATGATTTTTTACAGCCAGCAACCAGTGAGTTTATTATAGAAACACGAGTACGCTATAATGATGCAAGATGGGGTAATATGCTCTATGTATTAAATGAATCAGGTGAGATTGCAATCTCTATTGCATTTGAAAATTCAAATGGTCCATCTAGAGACATTGTTATCTATAATGGACAAAATAAAGTTGTAGTCGGGCGCTTTGAGTATGACGAATGGGTTGATTTAAAAGTCACAACAAATATTTTAACAAATACATTCACAGTTGAAATAAATGGTGAATCAGTCAATCAAGTATTTGCATACAGAAACACTTCATCAAGTTTAGACAGATATCAATTTGGTGTGCAAAATTCAGTCGATTCAAAACTTGATGTTGCATACATCAAAGCATACTTAACAGCGGATAGAGTGATTAATGATATTGATGAATTAGTCAACTTAATAAGCTTTACAGATCCAAATAAATATGATGATCAATTACTGATGCCAATCATACCTGAAGGCTATGAACTCGAAATCATTAACAGCTCACAACCTGATGTCATTGATCTTTATGGCAACATCAAACCAGATATTATTGAACAAGTTGTTCAATTAACGATTCAAGTTAAAGATCTTCAAACAGATGAAACAAGACAAATCTCAGATATAGATATAGTTATACCAGGGGTTAGTGTCTTAGAAGCCAAGCAAGTATTATTAGCATTCATAAGTGAAACAAATCAAATGACAGAAAACTTACCAATTGGTAATCAAGTAGGTACATTTGATGAAACAATTTTCCAAACGCTAGAAACACAAATGATTGAAGCAAATAATTTATATAATCAAACAGACATTTATTATGCGGATGTATTAATGATCATGTCAGATATCAATGTCACCATGGATGCACTCTTAACATCTAGAATTATGAGTGAAACTGTTGATAATCAACAGTTAACATATTATGCATTGGATCATTTTGACCATTATATGGCAAACGTATTACCATATGGATTTACAAATGTCGGTACGGGCACATTTAGTGTTGATTTATTCGAAGAAAATGAAAATACATATTTAAGATATAACACAGGTGCACCTGGAACAATTACCAACTACTTACAATTTACAGAAGCTTTATCAGGTACAGTTTATATTGATGTAAAAGTCAAAGATCTTACCAATTCTGCAAGTCAGTTTACGAATTTAATTTACTTAATGAATGATACAGATTCCAATAAATATGGCATTGCAGTAGCATTTGAACGAAGTGGTGGACAAACGTATCTACAATATCATGATGGTAGTGGTTGGAAACGCACTGGTAATATTGGTTCAAACGTTTATACACCAGGCATGGAAGTAGAAGTATCGCTCATATTAAATATCGATGAAGCAACTTACGATATATATATGGATGGCAATCTCATCTATGAAAATGTAGGTTTTAGAGCAACAGATATTAGAAATAACTTAACACGTTTAATGTTTGGTACAAGTAGACAAAATGAAAATGTACTGTATGACTACATTAAGGTGTATCAAGTATCCGAAGTGGAGGTTACATCATGAAAAGACTAATCAGTTTAATCTTAATAATGGTAGCTTTACTGGTGCTTTCTGCATGCAATCAAACAGGTGATCAGTCAGACGATACAAAGTGGCAGATTGCTGCCAACACAAACCATACCTATATTTATGAAGAGGTTTATGTAGGTTCAAACAAAGATATATTATTAGATTGGTATTTAAAGATTGATGATGGTGCGTATGAATTGTTAAAAACAGATGCTAAAGCAGTTTATTTTAAAACTGAAGTTATCGGCACTTACACATTTAAAGCACAAGATGGTGACCAAACATCTAATGAAGTCGTGATTAGATACGAAGACCTTTTTGGTCAGACATTTGGGCAATCACCATTAATGGAACGACCATCAAGAGGTATCGATTACTCAATGGACGATGGCACCAAGCAAACGTTGATCCACCAATCTCAAAATCGTACAGCTGACCAATATACATATTTTAAAAATATATATGGTACCCGATATATTATTTCGGCAGACATCGATATACTTGGCATTAATGGTCAAGAACCATATCCAAAAGCTGGTTTGCTTGCTGCACAACTTAATGATAGAAAAATACTCTTTGCATTTGATGCAAGAGCACATTTAGATAATGATGATGTCATTGTTGTAAACCACACAGCAACCCATGGTGGCACTTGGGATTGGCCAGGGAATATTTACCGTTTAAGAGATATTAATTTTAGAACCAATAGTGGTGGACATGTGACATACAAATTAACCGTTATTAGAGAAGATACAACGTTTTACTTCTTTTTAGATGGTGTATTAATTATACAAGAAACATTTCCGGATTTAGAACAAGCAACGGTTGCAGGCACATATACGATGGGACAATCCGTCGCTTATACGAATTATTATGCATATCAAGATGATCCAAATGATGATAATGATGCATATAGTTTAGCTGTCCAAACGATGCTTAATAGATAAAATAAGTGTAATCCAGGGCTTATACCTTGGATTACACCACTTTAATTAGAGGATGAATAAATGAAATCAAATAAAATTAAAAAAATCTTAATCTTAATCACTGGATTTGTCTTAACATTCATGGTTGCATGTACTTCTGGAGAAACATCCATTGAAGCGACGAGTGTTCTTTTTACAGAGGATAATATCACATTAAATTTAGGCGAAAACTATCAATTACAAGCTGTGATATCACCAGAAGATGCAACTGATAAAACGCTAGAATTTGGTGCAACAACAGAGTTCTTTACAGTTTCATCAAGTGGTTTAGTCGAAGCATTAGCTGTTGGCACAGGTACAGCTTGGGTAAAAACTACAAATGGCATGACAGATACAATAACGATAACTATCATTGATGAATCAGATATTCCTGTTGAAAACATTATTTTAAGTATCAGTACACTACAACTTTATGTAGATGATACATATCAAATCACAGCGACTATTATTCCCTATAATGCAACAGATAAAAGGCTTTCTTATGAATCGAACAATACCGATGTTGCTAATATTTCACAAGATGGCATTGTAACTGCTTTAAGTGTTGGTGAAGCTACAATGACCATACGAAGTACGAGTAATGTAACAACAAACTTAAATGTTATTGTCTCTGAAAAACAATCAGCATTAACGTCAAATACTTTAGGTAATTCAGATTATGGATTCACCTATACTGCCGGATTTAATTTAACACATGCCGATGACGAAAACCCTTATGTAGAAACAAATAACTCAGGTGAACAACGCATTTATTTTGAATCGTTTGATCGCATAGATTATATTGTTTCAACCAAAATTAAATCAAAGAACACATCAACA
>Ga0172382_10009924_pt1 | contig 12877 bp, 9 predicted proteins | sample Leawel138RmetaG_FD_122245 | JGI IMG/M metagenome (GOLD analysis project Ga0172382, IMG submission 122245) | Leachate microbial communities from a municipal landfill in Southern Ontario, Canada - Leachate well 138R metaG | ecosystem: Engineered > Solid waste > Landfill > Unclassified | place...
CATGCGCGGGTCCAGAATCTTCAGAGCGATTCTTCTCATTGTTTCGTGTGTGGAAGGCGTTGCGAAATGGCTGCGACCAGCGTACGAGCTGCCTGCAGCTTGGGCTGAGGGGAAAATGCGGTCTGGCCTTTGTCATCGAACAGTACAAATTCGGTGAAGTCGGCGTCCATGACGTTTTGTGCCAGGTTGCCCACCAACAGCGGCACCCCCTTGCGCTGGCGTTTGGCTTCCGCGTGTTCAGTAAGGTTTTCAGTTTCGGCCGCAAAGCCGACACACCAAGGGCCATTCTGCATGGCGGCCACATCGGCCAGGATGTCAGGGTTGGGGGCGAATTCCAGTTGTGGAGCCGCCCCGGACGCTGTCTTCTTGATTTTTTGATTACCCGCATTGACAACATGCCAGTCTGCGACGGCCGCCACTGAGATGAAGACGTCGCTATCAGGGGCGTGCTGCATCACTGCGCCATGCATCTGCCTGGCGCTTTCCACGTTGACCCGGGTGACCCCCCAGGGTGTGGGCAGGGCAGTCGGGCCGCTGATCAGAATGACTTCGGCGCCGGCTTCGCGTGCGGCCCGGGCAATGGCATAACCCGTCTTGCCGGAACTGCGATTGGTAATGACGCGCACCGGGTCGATGCGTTCAGACGTGGGGCCCGCCGTGATGAGCACCCGGCGGCCGGCCAGCGGTTTAGGTTGAAAGAATGCAATCATTTCCGCCAGGATCTGATCGGGTTCTATCATGCGGCCGCCGCCGGTTTCGCCGCAGGCCTGTTCGCCTTCGGCGGGGCCGAGGATATGCACGCCGTCCTGCCGCAGCAAGGCCACATTGCGTTGAGTGGCGGGATTCAGCCACATTTCGCGGTTCATGGCAGGGGCCACCAGCAGGGGGCTGCCTGCGCGTGCCACGCATAAGGTCGAGAGCAGGTCGTTGGCCATGCCGTGCGCCAGTTTGGCCATGAAGTCTGTGCTGGCTGGCGCGATGAGAATGGCGTCGGCACCGCGGCTCAGGTTGATGTGAGCCATGTTGTTGGGAATGCGCGCGTCCCAGGGGTCGATGTGGACGGGACGGCCCGACAGCGCCTGCATGGTGACCGGCGTGATGAAGTGGGTGGCGGCCTCGGTCATGATGACGTCGATGGTGGCGCCTTGCTCTATGGCGCGCCGAACGAACTCGGCGATCTTGTAGCAGGCGATGCCGCCGGTGAGTCCGAGAACGATCCGTTTATTGGCAAGTTCCAGCATGGCAGTTTAGGGCGTAGTGGCGTGGCGCCTTTGCCGGCGCCAACGCAGTATCTCGTCAAGAAGCAGCAGTATTGCGCCTATGGTAATGGCGATATCTGCAACGTTGAAGGCAGGAAAATACCAATCCTGCCAGTAGAACAGCAGAAAATCCACCACATGCCCGTACAGAAGTCGATCCATGGCGTTGCCCACGGCGCCGCCCAGTATGCAGGTGAGTGCGGCACAGAACACGCTTTCTTTGGGGTGCTTCCAGAGCAGACGTGTGATCACCACTGCGGCGATGAATGCGATGGCTGTAAAGAACCAGCGTTGCCAGCCCTGGCCGTCCGCCAGGAAACTGAAGGCCGCGCCGGTGTTATAGAGCAGCGTGAAATCAAAAAAAGGGAACACCCGCCAGCGTTCGCCGTAATGCAGGGCGGTGTCGAACCAGACCTTGGTGACCTGGTCCGTCGCGATGATCGCAAGCGCCAGCAGCAACCACCCCACGAAGCGACCAGGCCGGAACGGGTGTCGGGCCGTGCTGGAATCCCCTTGTGGGGACTTATTGCCCGGCCTGCTGCTGGGCGCCGGCTCAGGCATGTTCGCGAGCTTCGCCGTTGCCGAACAGATTATCCGAACAGCGGCCGCAAATCGACGGGTGCTGGCTGTTTGCGCCTACATCGACCCGATGATGCCAGCAGCGCTCGCACTTTTGAGCATCGCTGGGCTGGACGTCAATGCGCAGCGCTTCGTCGCTGGAGGCGTGCAGGGTTGCGCGTGAGACGATCAGCACAAAACGCAGGTCATCGCCCAGCGATTGCAGCAGTTCGAGGTCGCGTCCATGAGCGTGGATATCGATTTCCGCAGCTAGCGATGAACCGACTTTACCCGTGCTGCGCACTTCTTCAATACGGCGCATGGCTTCAGCTCGAATGTCGCGGATGCGGTCCCATTTTTCCAGCAGGGCAGCGGCATTGGCGGCTTCGGGGTAGCGATGCCAGGTTTCGGTGAAGATGGTCAGGGGGTTGGACTGTGCGTTCAGATTCTTCCAGGCCTCTTCGGCCGTGAACGACAGGATGGGGGCCAGCAGTTTGAGCAAGCCGTTGGTGATGTGCCAGAGCGCGGTCTGCGCCGAACGCCGGGCCTTGCTGTCGGTGGCGGTGGTGTAGAGCCTGTCTTTAAGCACGTCGAGATAGAACGCGCCCAGGTCTTCGGAGCAGAAAACCTGCAGCCGCGATACGGCCGGATGAAACTCGTAACGCTCATACCAGGCCAGTATGTCGGCCTGCATGGCGGCAGCCATGGCAACGGCGTAGCGGTCGATCTCGAACATTTCGTCTAGCGGCACGGCTTGCGTCGCATAGTCGAAGTCGCTGACGTTGCCCAGCAGGAATTTGAGGGTGTTGCGGATGCGCCGGTAGCTTTCCACCACTCGTTCGAGAATGGTATTGGAAATGGACAGTTCGCCGGAATAATCGGTTGCGGCCGTCCAGAGACGCAGAATTTCCGCGCCCAGCGTATCGGAAACCTTTTGCGGGGCCACGACATTACCCACGGACTTGCTCATTTTGCGGCCCTGACCGTCCACCACGAAGCCGTGGGTCAGCAGGGCTTTGTAGGGCGCGCGGCCATACAACATGCAGCCCGTCAGCAAGGATGAATGAAACCAGCCCCGGTGTTGGTCGGAGCCTTCAAGGTAAAGGTCCGCCGGCCAGGCAAGTTCGCCTGCATGCGAACCCGTCACTTGCTGGTCGCGACCGCCCAGCACGGTGGCGTGGGTAGTGCCTGAGTCGAACCAGACGTCGAGCGTGTCGCGATTCTTTTCGTAGTGTTCGGCGTCGGCACCCAGCAATTCTGCCGGGTCCAGTGTTTGCCAGGCTTCGATGCCGGCCTGCTCGATACGCTGGGCGACTTCTTCCATGAGTTCTGGCGTGCGCGGATGCAGTTCACCGGTTTCCTTATGCACGAAAAAGGCCATGGGCACGCCCCACTGGCGCTGCCGTGAAAGCGTCCAGTCGGGCCGGTTCGCTATCATGGCGTGCAGCCGTGCCTTGCCCCAGGCAGGGTAGAAGGCGGTGTCCTCAACGCCCTGCAGGGCCATGTCGCGCAAGGTGGCGTCGCCGTCTGTCGGCTGGCGGTCCATCCCGGCAAACCACTGGCTGGTGGCGCGGTAAATGACCGGCGTCTTGTGACGCCAGCAGTGCATATAACTGTGCTTGAGCGTTTCCACCTTGAGCAGCGTGCCGGCCAGATTGAGGGCTTCAACAATAAGGGGATTGGCCTTCCAGATGGTGTGGCCGCCAAACAAGGGCAGGCTGTCGGCGTAGTGGCCGTCCCCCTTGACCGGGTTGATGATGTCGGTGTCGACCATGCCGTGTTCTTTGCACGAAACAAAGTCTTCAATGCCATAGGCCGGCGCCGAGTGGACCACGCCGGTACCTGAATCCAGCGTGACGTAGTCGCCCAGGTACACGGGCGACAGGCGCCGGTAGCCTTCGTGGGCTTCGTACAGCGGATGGCGGAACTCCAGGCCGGCCAGGGCCGCACCGACGGTTTCAGCAATAATCTGCCCGCTCAGGCCCCATTCGGACAGGCAGGCTTCGACGCGATCTTTGGCCAGAATCAGCAGGGGACCGGTGCTGCGGGGGGTATCCAGGCGCACCAAGGCGTATTCGAATTCTGGATGGACGTTGAGCGCCTGGTTGGAGGGGATTGTCCAGGGGGTGGTGGTCCAGATCACAATGGCGCCGGCGTCGACCTGAGGCAGACCAAAGGCGCTTGCAACTTTGGCAGTGTCCTGGAAAGGAAAGGCGACGTGTATCGAAGGGTCGTTGCGGTCGGCGTATTCGACTTCGGCTTCGGCCAGCGCAGAACCGCAATCAAAGCACCAGTTGACGGGCTTGAGGCCGCGGAACACGAAGCCCTTCTGCATGATGCGCGACAGGGCGCGCAGTTCATCAGCCTCGTTGCTGTAGTTCATCGTCAGGTAAGGGCGATCCCAGTCGCCCAGCACACCCAGGCGTTTGAACTCGCGGCGCTGGTTATCGATTTGTTCGTGCGCATAGGCACGCGCCTTTGCCTGCACTTCGGCAACCGGCAGGTTCTTGCCATGCTGCTTTTCTATCTGGATTTCGATAGGCATGCCATGGCAGTCCCAGCCAGGCACGTAGACGGCATCAAAGCCCGCCATATTGCGGCTTTTGACGATGATGTCCTTCAGGATCTTGTTGACGGCGTGGCCGATGTGGATGTTGCCGTTGGCATAGGGGGGGCCGTCATGGAGAATGAACTTGGGCCTACCCCGGCTGGCTTCCCTGATGGCCGCGTAAATTCGCTTTTCTTCCCATTCGTCGACCCAGCCAGGCTCTCGTTTGGCAAGGTTGCCGCGCATGGGGAAAGGGGATTCAGGCAGGTTGAGGCTTTTTCTATAGTCCATGGAAAGCGAAATGATCTCGGGCGCGCCGCGCATCGTCGTCGATGGCGGCAATCAAGGTGGGAAGATCCGGAAACTTTTCTTCGTCGCGCAGGAAGCGGATGAATTCTACAGAGCTGAGTTTACCGTAAGCGTTGATGTTGCAGTCCAGCAAATGTGTTTCTAGCACGCGGCGCCCTTGCTGAGTGACAGTGGGGCGTACCCCCAGGCTGGCTACGCCTGGCAGCGCGGTGGGGGCCAGCCCGTGCACGCGCACGACGTAAATGCCGTCGCGCAGAGCGCAGTTGTCGGGCACACGATGATTGAGGGTGCGGTAGCCTATCGTGCGGCCTATCTTTTGGCCATGACCGACGTGGCCGCTGATGCGGTAGCGGTAGCCCAGCAGATCATGGACGCGGTCCAGATCGCCCTGGGAAAGGGCCTGACGTAGTTCCGAACTTGATATTCTGCGCCCGGAAGGGTCAGGCACATCAGCGATGGCTTCGACTTCGAAACCCAGTTGCCGGCCCATGCGATGCAGCAGGTCGATGTCGCCGCCCCGCTTGTATCCGTAGCGGAAGTCTTCGCCCACCAGCAGCCAGCGGGTGTTCAAGCCTACTGTCAGGAGCTGACGAATGAAGTCTTCCGGTGCCCTGCCAGACAGCCAGGTATTGAAGCGCAGAAGTACGACCTGCCGTATGCCATGTTGGCACAGAAGCTGGACCTTGTCGCGCAGCGTATTGATTTGGGCGGGTGCCAGTTCAGGCTTGCCCGCGCGGGCAGCGAAGAACGCGCGCGGATGCGGGTCGAAGGTCATGACGGTGGGCGCCAGCCCGTGGCCGTCAGCGTGCGCCCGGACGCGGTCAAGGATGGCCTGATGGCCCAGATGTACGCCGTCGAAATTGCCAATGGTCACGGCGCTGGGGCGCTGTGTGTCATGGCGGGGAAGGCGTCGATATAGGTGGCAACTCGGTTTCACAGGCGGGAGTTTACAATTTTGCGACGTTCAACTCAGGAATTATCGTGGTCGACTTCAGAAATGGCATCTGCCGCCTCGTCATATTGATCTCGGGCCGAGGCTCGAACATGCAGACCATCGTCAATACTATTGAGCAGCGTACGTTGCCCGCACAGGTCTGTGCCGTGGTCTCGAATCGGGCCGACGCCGCCGGCCTGGACTGGGCACGTGAACGAGGCATAGAAGCGCGTACATTACCGCATCGCGATTTTGCCACGCGCGACGAATTTGACCAGGCGCTGGCGACCGTGATCGAGGAATACGAGCCTGACTATGTGTTGTTGGCAGGCTTCATGCGGGTGCTGACGCCGGCATTCGTTGCCCGCTTTGAAGGGCGACTGCTGAATATCCACCCGTCATTGTTGCCTGCTTTCCCTGGCCTGCATACGCATCAACAAGCGCTGGTGCTTGGGGTGCAATGGCATGGCTGTACCGTACACTTCGTCACGGCGCAACTTGACCATGGGCCGATAGTGGCTCAGGGGGTAGTGCCTGTGCTTGCCGGCGATGACGCCGATACTCTGGCATCGCGTCTGCTGACGGTCGAACACAGCTTATATGCCGAAGTGGTGTGTTGGCTTGCGGAAGGCCGCGTGTCGTTGGACGAACAACAAAGCGTGCACGTAGATGGGGTCGCTACACGCGCATTTCTGCCGGATGGCACGCTCACGGGCGGCCCAGGCAAGGAGCATTCATGAATTCCCGAACATCCAGGCCCTCGAAAGGGACGTCGCCCTCGGCGCGCCCCCGAAAATCTCAGCGACCGGCAGGTGCCGACAGAGCTCTGCGTGCAGTAAAAAGTGCGCATGCTGGTGCTGCACGCCCTTATATTCCGGCTATTGCCCGCATTGAGCAAGTACGAACGGTGCTGGGCGACATTCTGCAATGGCAGCACCCGGCGGACCAGGCGCTGTCGCATTGGATGCGCGCCCAGCGCCATCTCGGTGTGCGTGATCGCGCCGAAGTCACCGAAGCGGTTTTCAATGTGCTGCGCCACCTGCGCCGTTATCGCAACCTTGCCGAAAGCGGCAGCGGCCCCGCAGCGCGGCGCCTGGCCATTCTGGGTCTGGATGCAACCCTGCCGGACGGCATACTGCATGCCGGGCTGGAAGAGCCTGAAAAGGCGTGGTTGGAACACATCCGTCGCATCGATTTGCAGGCCATGCCGCGCGCAGTGCGCGAGAGCCTGCCCGATTGGCTGGATGAGCGCTTGTCGGCCTTGCCTGACAGCGACGCGCTGGTGGCGGCATTGAACCAGCCCGCGCCGCTGGATATCCGCGTGAATCCCTTGAAAGTATCCAGAGAGGATGCGCTGGCGGGTATCGACAGTGGCCCGGCGGAACGGTATCAGCCGCTTCCAACGCCCTACAGCCCCTGGGGTATCCGCTTCCAGGGGCGGCCCCCCGTGTCCCGCTGGCCGGCTTTTGAAAGAGGCGAAATCGAGATCCAGGACGAAGGCAGCCAGATTCTGGTGTCCTTGATGGCGCCCAAACGGGGTGAAATGATCATCGATTTCTGTGCGGGGGCAGGGGGTAAAACCCTGCTGCTTGGGGCGCTGATGCGTTCCACGGGCCGACTTTATGCCTTTGATGTATCGGCGGCACGCCTGGCGCGGGCCAAACCCCGTTTTGCCCGCAGTGGCCTGTCGAACATCGTGCCCGTTGTGATCCAGCCATCCTCTGATCAGCGTGTCAAGCGCCTGCGCGGCAAGGCGCAGCGGGTACTGGTCGATGCGCCGTGTTCCGGGTTGGGTACCTTGCGGCGCAACCCTGACCTGAAATGGCGTCAGCACCCGGAATCCATCGTTGAATTCCAGCGCTTGCAGCAGGGCATCTTGAAGGAGGCTGCGTCTTGTGTGGCGCCCGGAGGACGGCTGGTCTATGCCACTTGCTCGCTGCTGCCGGAAGAAAATCAACACCAGGTGGAAGCCTTTCTGCAGGCGAATGCCAATTTTGAACTGCTTGATGCCGCGGCCATCGCCGCTGACCGTTGCCCCGGCCTGGATCTGGAGGGGCCCTATCTGCAGTTGCGGCCGGATATCCATGGCACTGATGGGTTTTTTGCGGCGGTCATGCAAAGGCGTAAACCGGAGTAGGCTGGCAACGCGTTCTGAGGCCTGGCCGGTATCCTGATTGCTGGTTGTCAGCACCGGCCGGGCCTCGTGGCCTTGGCGCTGTAACCCTGCGTGACGCCTGAAGCGCGGGGAACTGTAACGTCACTATCCCTGGACGTCCATCCAGGGTAAACTTTTCAGGATTCTTACAAACGGGGCAATGTACCTACCCTATATGGACCAAGTCTTTTCTTATCTGGCCGCTGGCCTTCTTCAGTTGTCGTGGTGGCAGGTTGCGCTTGTGACGCTGGTGCTCACGCATATCACCATCGTGTCCGTGACCGTCTTTCTGCATCGCAGCCAGGCGCACCGCGGCCTTGATCTGCACCCGGCAGTGATGCACTTCTTCCGCTTCTGGCTATGGCTGACGACAGGCATGGTCACCAAGGAATGGGTTGCCATCCATCGCAAGCACCATGCTTATGTCGAACGCGAAGGCGATCCGCATTCCCCGCTGGTCTACGGCATAGGCAGGGTGTTTTTCCGTGGCGCCGAACTGTATCGCCATGAAGCCACCAATGCTGAAACCATGAAGCGCTTCGGCCACGGCACGCCCGACGACTGGATGGAACGCAATCTGTATTCGCGCCACAGCAGCCTGGGCATACTTATCATGCTGGGTCTCGATCTGGCGTTGTTCGGTGTGCTGGGTCTGACGGTCTGGGCCATCCAGATGGCATGGATCCCGTTCTGGGCAGCAGGCGTCGTGAATGGCTTGGGGCATTTCATCGGTTACCGGAATTATTCCAGCCCCGATACCAGCACCAATGTATTCCCGATCGGCATCATCGTCGGCGGCGAAGAACTGCACAATAACCATCACGCCCACGGCACATCCTGCCGCTTTTCCGCCAAATGGTGGGAATTCGACGTCGGCTGGCTGTATATCCGCATTCTGAGCTTCCTGCGGCTGGCGACCATCCGCCGGGTGGCGCCACGACTCAAGGTCGAGCAGGGCAAGAGCGCCGTCGATCTCGACACCTTGCAAGCCATCATCACGCACCGGTACGAAATCCTGGCCAAATATACCCGCATGGTGCGCAAGGCCGCTGCGCAGGAAATGGCCAAGGTGAAGGCATCTGCCAGTGACGCGGGCAATGTGGCGCTATTGCGGCGTGCTCAGAAGCTGCTCGCCCGCGACGACGACAAGCTCGCACCGGCGCAGTTGGCTGAAATCGAATCCGCGCTGGAACATCATCAATCGCTTTCCACGCTGGTGCAAATGCGCGCAGAACTGGCTCGCCTGTGGGAAAGCTCCAGCGCCAGCAGCGAGCAATTGCTGGCCGACCTGCAGGCATGGTGCCAGCGCGCTCAGCAAAGTGGCATCGAAAGCCTAGAACAATTCGCCCTGCGTCTGCGCCGCTACGCGGCATGATGGAAGGGCTGAATCCAGAGCAGCAGGCGGCGGTCCAGCTTCCTGCTGAACACGCACTTGTACTGGCAGGGGCGGGTAGTGGCAAAACACGCGTCCTTATTACCCGTATCGCCTGGCTGGTTCAGACCAGCCAGGTCAGCCCGGGCGGCATTCTTGCCGTCACCTTCACGAACAAGTCTGCCCGCGAACTGCTCACCCGGCTATCAGGCTTGTTGCCCATCAACACCCGGGGCATGTGGGTAGGCACTTTCCACGGCTTGTGCAACCGCCTGCTGCGGGCGCACCACCGCGATGCCAGCCTGCCACAGACCTTTCAGATTCTCGATAGCCAAGACCAGCTGGCCGCTATCAAGCGCCTGCTGAAAACCTCGAATATCGATGACGAAAAATTTCCTCCGCGTGATGTCCAGCGTTTCATCAATGGCGCCAAGGAAGAAGGGCTGCGCCCTGATCGGGTCGAGGCGCATGATGCTTTCCGCCGCCGCATGGTCGAAATCTATCAGCTGTACCAGGCTCAGTGTGAACGGGAAGGTGTAGTCGATTTCGCAGAGTTGCTGCTGCGTGCCTACGAGCTGCTGAAAAACAATGCGCCGGTGCGCGAACACTATCAACGCCGATTCCGCCATATTCTGATCGACGAGTTCCAGGATACCAACACCCTGCAGTATCGCTGGATCAAACTGCTGGCCGGGGGTGGCGCTGCGGTATTTGCAGTGGGCGACGATGATCAGTCCATTTATGCATTTCGTGGCGCGAACGTGGGCAATATGGCCGATTTCGAGCGCGATTATGCCCATGGCAATGTCATCCGCCTGGAACAGAACTACCGTTCCTATGGCCACATACTGGACTCCGCCAACGCCCTGATTGCGCATAATACCGGGCGCCTGGGCAAGAACCTCTGGACAGAGCAGGGGCATGGCGAACCGATACGGGTTACCGAACAGCCCTCAGACTTGCTGGAAGCTCAGTGGGTGCTGGAAGAGATCCGGGCACTAATGAACGATGGCCGGCGTCGCAGCGAAATCGCTGTGCTGTACCGCAGCAATGCGCAATCCCGCGTGATTGAGCACGCGCTGTTCTCGGCGCGCATTCCTTATCGGGTCTATGGCGGGCTGCGTTTTTTCGAGCGCCAGGAAATCAAGCATGCCTTGGCCTATCTGCGGCTGCTCGACAATCCTCACGACGACACCTCCTGGATGCGCGTGGTCAACTTTCCCGCGCGGGGCATAGGCGCGCGCAGTGTAGAGCAGCTTGCCGACATTGCCCGGGAACACGGCAGCAGCCTGTATCGCGCAGCGCCCATGGTTCCGGGCAGGGCAGGGGCGGCAGTTGCTCGCTTCGCCTCGCTGATTCAGCAACTGGCTCACGATGCACAGTCGCTGACCTTGACCGAACTGATTGAACAAGTGGTCAGGGACAGCGGGCTGGCGGCGCATTACGAGGCTGACCGCGAAGGCCAGGACCGGTTGGAAAACTTGCAGGAACTGGTCAATGCAGCAGCGGTCTTCAGCAGCGAAGAAGGGTTTGACGGCCTGCCGGCCGGTCGTGCGCTGGAAACACCTGCGATGGCAGAACCTGCAGAATTTTCCGATGATCTTGTTCCCGCTACGGCGATGTCGCCTTTGGCAGCTTTTCTCTCGCATGCCTCACTAGAAGCGGGCGAGAATCAGGCCGTGGCAGGCGAGGACGCCGTGCAGCTGATGACGGTACATGCGGCCAAAGGCCTAGAATTCGACGTCGTGTTCATCACTGGCCTGGAAGAAGGCCTCTTCCCGCACGAAAACAGCCTGCTGGAAGCGGCTGGGCTGGAAGAAGAGCGGCGGCTGATGTACGTGGCAATCACACGTGCCCGTGAGCGGCTTTATCTTACGCTTGCACAAAGCCGCATGCTGCACGGGCAGACTCGCTATGCTTTGCGTTCACGGTTTCTGGAAGAAATCCCTGAAGAACACCTGAAATGGCTGACGCCTCGCGAGTCCAGTCGCAATCAGGCAGGTTCGACAGCTGCCTGGGGTGGCGCCTTCCGCCGCGGTCGCGGTTTCTCCGCGTCAGGCTCCAGCCTGGCGCCTACTGCGCCCCTCTCGGTTACGACGGGTGTAACCGTGGGTGCGCAGCAGTTCAGGATAGGCACAGGCGTGCGCCATGCGCGCTTCGGTGATGGCACCGTGATATCGCTGAGCGGCAATGGTACTGATGCCCAGGCGCAGATCCAGTTCCGGGACGTGGGCCTGAAGACGCTGGCGTTGGGCGTCGCCCGGCTGGAGGTCATTGCCTGAGCAGTTTTCTTTTCTGCTGACGGCAAGGTGCAAACACGCCGTGCCGTCGGCTATTCTTATTCCCGATCCTAGAACCAAAACCAACATTTGGAGATATCACCATGAAGATTCGTGCCGCCCTATTGCGTGAAATGGGCTTGCCAGCACCGTACGCAACCTCAAAGCCTCTGAGCATCACCGAAGTCGAATTGCAGCCGCCCGGGCGCGGCGAAGTGCTGGTGCGCATTCGGGCCGCCGGGCTTTGTCATTCCGATCTGTCTGTCATCAATGGCGACAGGCCACGGATACTGCCGATGGTGTTGGGCCACGAGGCATCTGGAGAAATCGTGGAAGTCGGCGAAGGGGTAAGCGATCTGGCTGCCGGCGATCATGTCATCATGGTTTTTGTGCCGGTTTGCGGCTGCTGCAACCCATGTCTTGAAGGTCGCCCGGCCTTATGTGAACCGGGCGCTGTGGCCAACACCAATGGGACCTTGCTGAGTGGTGAACGCCGCCTGCAACTGGGTGGGGAAGCCGTGAATCATCACGCTGGGGTATCCTGCTTCGCAGAATATGCCGTTGTGGCGCGTAATTCCTGCGTAAAAGTTCACACCGAACTCAGCCATCGCGAAGCGGCGCTCTTTGGTTGTGCTGTGTTGACCGGGGCCGGCGCCGTCATCAATCGTGCGGAAGTCAGGGCGGGCGACAGCGTGGCGGTCGTAGGCCTGGGTGGTGTGGGCCTGAGCGCTTTGCTGGCCGCAGTCGCGTCTGGGGCCCGCCGTGTTGTGGCGGTCGATCTTAGCGATGACAAGCTGGCACTGGCCAAATCACTGGGCGCGACGGAAACCGTCAATCCCGCACAGGCAGATACACCTACCCGCTTGCTTGAAATGGCGGGTGGCCCGGTGGATTACGGCCTGGACATGGCAGGCGCCTTGAAGGCCTTCGAAACCGCCTACGCGCTGACCAAGCGGGGCGGCAGCACCATCACATCGGGTCTGCCGCATCCCTCACAGGCTTTCTCGCTGCCATTGTCGCAAATGGTTGGGGAAGAACGCGAGGTGCGTGGCAGTTACCTGGGCTCGGGTGTGCCCGCCGTAAATATCAGGCGTTACATTGATCTTTACAAGGCCGGGCGCCTGCCTGTTGATCGCATGATGGGTAAAGTGTTCACGCTGGACACCATCAACGAAGGGTTCGACAACCTGGCATCAGGTAGCGGTCTGCGCGATTCCGTCGTGTTTGAATAAAAGCGTCAGATTTCTGGCGACGGGCTGCAAAGCATTGCACCCGGCGCTTAATGCCTGTCAGCGTTGACGAAAACAGCCTGCGGCACGCGATTCGCGTGCCGGCCCCTTTTATTCTGAAAACTCGCGGTCCACGGCTTCGAGTTCTTCCTGCAGCAGCAGCCATTCCTCTTCAAGGGCACTGTGTTGTTTGCTCAGTTCACCATGTTCGCTCAGCACGCGCAAACGTTCGTC
>Ga0172382_10009925_pt1 | contig 12877 bp, 9 predicted proteins | sample Leawel138RmetaG_FD_122245 | JGI IMG/M metagenome (GOLD analysis project Ga0172382, IMG submission 122245) | Leachate microbial communities from a municipal landfill in Southern Ontario, Canada - Leachate well 138R metaG | ecosystem: Engineered > Solid waste > Landfill > Unclassified | place...
TGCCCGATACGCTGTTTCATCTTGCCCGGCGCTATTCGGGCCGCGCACTGGCCCCACCCTGGCTCAAGGGGGAGGTCCTGCGGGAAGCCAAGGTCGACATGCGCTATTTGCGCCCTGCGCGTCAGCCTCAGGCCCGCGGGCGGCGCGTCATGGAGAGCATGGCGCACTCCCTGCAACATCGTTTTCTGCCTGGCTATCTGCGCGAAGGCGACCGCAACTCCATGCAATTTTCCGTGGAGAGCCGACTGCCCTTTCTGACACTGCCCATGGCGCAGCTGCTGCTGTCACTGCCAGAAGAGTATCTGATCTCTCCCCAAGGAGAAACCAAGCGCGTCTTTCGTGCCGCCATGCGCGGCATCATCCCCGACGACATCCTGGACAGGCGCGACAAGATTGGTTTCGAGACGCCCGAGTTTCACTGGCTCAGTGGCATGGCCGGCACTGTACGCCACTGGCTTGCGCACGGGGCGCGGATTCCCTTCATCGACCACCCTGAACTCATGCAGCAGTTCGACGCCATCATGGCCGGCCGCCGTCCCTGCACCACCCAGTTGTGGCGCTGGATTAATTTCATCAAGTGGCACGAACAGTCGGGCGTGCAATAACAGCGGCAGCACAGACAAGTGCCGAACATTAGCCGAACGCCTGACAACGCCCATCCCGGGAGACCTGGCCATGGATTCGACTCTAGGCAAACAGACCCACCCTCTACACCACCCGGCAGGGAACCGGCATGGCGGCCTGCGCAAGCGCTTGCTGGCCCTGCCACGCCTGCAAAAGCGGCTGCTGCAGTTAGCGGCGGATACCGGGCTGATCTGGTGCTCGCTATGGCTGGCCTTTTGTCTGCGTCTGGACGATCCCGGCGCTGCTCAGCCAATGAGCGGCCACGCCTGGCTGTTTGCACTGGCCCCGCTGCTGACCGTTCCCGTACTGGCCAAGGCGGGACTGTACCGTGCCGTGCTGCGCTATCTGGGCCCCTCAACCCTGTGGAACCTGGCGGGCGCCATCGGCCTGTCGGCGGTTTTGCTGGCCGCTGCCCTGTGGCTGCACGGCGCAGGCCCGGCCCCCGTACCCCGCTCCATTGTCCCGATCCATGCCCTGTTGAACCTGATTCTGTTGGGAGGGCTGCGGGTGCTGGCACGCGCCTGGTTCCAGGCTGACGCCTTGCCGCCGCCGCGCGCGGACACAGTGGAACCCGCTACCACGACCCACCCGGCCAATGTCGCCATCTACGGCGCCGGCATCGCGGGTAACCTGCTGCTGGCCACCCTCAGGAAAGACCGGAGCCGGAAGGTCGTCGCCTTCCTGGACGACAACACCGACCTGCAGGGGCGCACCATCGGTGGTGTGCTGGTGCACGACCCGGCCCGCATCGGCAGTCTGGTGGACACCCTGGCCCTCAGTGAGGTGCTGCTGGCTCTGCCATCGGCCAGCCGGGCCCGCCGTCAGGTCATCATCGGCCGGCTGGCGCTCTACCCTTTCACCGTGCGCACCATACCGGGCTTTCGCGACCTGGCCAATGGCAAACTCAAGGTGGATGAGCTGCGCGAAGTCGATATCACCGATCTGCTGGGCCGGGATCCCGTGGAACCCGATGTCGAACTCCTGGAGCGGTGCATACGGGGGCTCACGGTCATGGTGACCGGGGCCGGCGGTTCCATCGGCTCGGAACTTTGCCGCCAGATCGTGCGTAATGGGCCACGTACACTGATTCTCTTTGAGCACTGCGAGTACAACCTCTACAACATCCAGAGCGAACTGGAGGATCGCATCCGCCGCGACCGACTGAGCATCCAGATCGTGCCCATCCTGAATTCGGTGCGCGACCAGCAGCGCCTGTTTGATGTGATGTCGGCCTGGGATGTGGATACTGTCTATCATGCCGCCGCCTACAAACACGTACCGATGGTGGAATGCAATATGGCGGAGGGCATACTGAACAACGTATTCGGCACCCTTTATTCCGCTCAGGCCGCCCTGCGCGCGGGCGTCACCAACTTCGTACTGATCTCCACCGACAAGGCGGTACGGCCGACCAACACCATGGGTTGCACCAAGCGGCTGGCGGAATTGATCCTCCAGGCCCTGGCGTTCGAGCCAGAGCCCATTCCGTATGGAGATCACAGCGGCATTGCCCTGCCCAATCGCACCCGGTACACCATGGTGCGCTTTGGCAATGTGCTGGGCTCCTCCGGCTCGGTCGTGCCACGCTTCCACCAGCAGATTCAGGCCGGCGGCCCCATCACGGTGACTCACCCGGAAATCACCCGCTTCTTCATGACCATCCCCGAAGCCGCCCTGCTGGTGATACAGGCCGGTTCCATGGGCACCGGCGGCGATGTCTTCGTGCTGGACATGGGTGAACCGGTCAAGATACGCGAGCTGGCCGAGAAAATGGTCTTTCTGTCCGGCCTGACCCTGTGCAAAGCGGAGCACCCGGAAGGCGATATTGCCATCGAGTACGTTGGCCTGCGTCCCGGCGAAAAGCTATACGAAGAATTGCTGATCGGCCACGATGTCTCGCCCACCCGTCACCCCATGATCATGCGCGCCAGCGAAAACCGCCTGGATTGGGAAGCACTGAAATCCGTTCTGGAGGAATTGGCTGTGGCCATCAACGATGACAACTACCCGCATCTGCGCGAAATCTTCATGCAGGTGGTCGATGGTTACCACCCTGAATCCGCCATGGTGGATTGGATCCACCTGCATCACTCCACAGACTGCGCCAGCCTGACCCAGCCTATCCGCTGAACGACGGATACGCAGTGCGGCGCAGCGAACCGTACAAGCCCTGCATACCGGTTGCCATTTGAAGCCTTTGCAGTCATTGCCCCAACAATTGTGAAACCGGTTATCGGTCACAATGGGGCATATGACCTAGAAAAAGGGGCTTGTTATGAAGAAACTGTTGATGCTCGGGCTGGCTCTCGCGGCGGGGCTGTTCACCGCCCCGGCCAAGGCCGATGTAGACGTACACATAGGGATTGGCGTGCCCGGCGTGGTCATCGGGACAAACCGCCACCATCACCACCATTATCATCCGCCGGTCAGGCACAACCACTATCATCCGCCGGTCAGACAGCGCCATTACGGCCCGCCGGTCTACTACTACCCAGAGAAAGTCTACCGGCACCCGCACAAGCACTACCACAGCAAGCACTACCGGCAGCACAAGCATGTGCGTCCGCCGGTACACAGACATCTGCGCCACGGACAGCGCCCCGTGCCGCCCCCTCACGCCCACGCTCGCGGCCACTGGAGCCGCTGACACGGTTCGACGCTCCATCGCAATACGGGCGATCTGCTGCTGTAGCAGATCGCCCGTTTTCATTCAGCCGCGCGGCCCGTACGCCTATTCGGGCTTGAGGACTTCCTGCCCGCCCATGTAGGGGCGCAAGGCCTTGGGAATCACCACACTGCCATCTTCCTGCTGGCCATTCTCCAGCACTGCCACGAGCGTGCGCCCCACTGCCAGACCCGAGCCGTTCAGTGTATGGACGTATTCAGGCTTGCCCTTGCCGGCGCGGAAGCGGGCCTGCATGCGGCGCGCCTGGAAGGCTTCGCAATTGGAAACGGAAGAGATCTCGCGCCAGGTATTCTGTGCCGGCAGCCACACTTCGAGGTCGTAGGTCTTGGCAGCGCCAAACCCCATGTCGCCGCCACACAGGAGCACGACACGGTAGGGAAGCTCCAGGGCCTGTAGCACGGCCTCGGCATGGCCTACCATTTCTTCCAGCGCGTCGTAGGATTTTTCCGGATGCACAATCTGCACCATCTCGACCTTGTCGAACTGGTGCTGGCGAATCATGCCGCGTACATCGCGCCCGCCGCTGCCCGCTTCGGAGCGAAAGCAAGGGGTATGCGCGGTGAGCCGCATGGGCAGGGCATCCTCAGCAAGAATGGAATCGCGCACCGAGGCGGTGAGCGTGATTTCCGAAGTGGAGATCAGGTAGAGGTCTTCGCGGTCTTCATCCCCTTCTTCGTCAGCACCACCTTTGGTCACCCAGAACATGTCATCCTTGAATTTGGGCAATTGCCCGGTGCCCTGCAAGGTGGACGCATTGACGATGTATGGCGTATAGCATTCTTCATAACCATGCTTGCTGGTGTGCAGCTCAAGCATGAATTGCGCCAGCGCGCGGTGCAGGCGAGCCATCTGAGAACGCAGCATCATGAAACGCGAACCAGACAGCTTGCGCGCCGTCTCGAAATCCAGGCCTAGCGGTTCGCCAACGGCCACGTGGTCGCGCGCCTCGAAACCCAGCGCCGGGGGGTTGCCCTGCGCATCGGCCTGCATGCCGGGCGGCAGCCAGCGGCGCACCTCGACATTGTCGTCGCTCGACTCGCCAGCGGGCACGCTTTCGTTGGGCAGGTTAGGCACGGTAAGCAGCCAGTCGGAGATTTCCTTCTGGATCGCCCCAAGACGGGATTCCAGCTGCTTGAGCTGTTCGGGGATGGCCTGAGACTCGGCCATGACGGCCGACGCGTCCTCGCCACGCGACTTGAGCTGGCCGATCTGCTTGGCCAGGGCGTTACGACGCGCCTGCAGCGCTTCGGTTTCCATCTGGGCCGCCTTGCGCTCAGACTCCAGGCGGTTGAAGCGTTCGGTGTCGAATGACAGCCCGCGCAGGGACAAAGCTTTAACAACGGAGGGAAGGTCTCTGCGCAGCAGGTTCTGGTCTAGCATGGATCAGCCAAGAAAAATTCGGGTTGGACAAAAAGACGAGATCGCCGGAAAACGGCAGGCGATACGTCGCGGTAAAGCGTCGGCTCGGTCGTGACAGAAAGGCCTCGTCAACGGGACTTGTGCCGTTCATCGAGTTCACGCAAGAAAGCCAGCTTTTGCTGGATTTTACCTTCCAGGCCACGATCTGTCGGTTCGTAGAAGACGGCATTGAGTCCATCGGGGAAATACCGCTCGCCTGCCGCGTAGCCATGCGGCTCGTCATGCGCATAGCGATAGGCCCGTCCATGACCCAGTTCCTTCATGAGCCGGGTGGGGGCGTTGCGCAAATGCAGGGGCACCGGCGCACTGCCATGCTGTTCCGCATAGCGCCGGGCGTTCTTGTAGGCGGCATAGACCGCGTTGGACTTCGCTGCACAGGCCAGGTAGACCACGGCCTGGGCCAGGGCCAGCTCACCTTCAGGTGAGCCCAGCCGTTCATAGATATCTGCGGCGTTCAAAGCCAGCTGGGTCGCGCGCGGGTCGGCCAGGCCGATATCCTCTATCGCCATGCGCACCAGCCTCCGCGACAGGTAGCGCGAGTCGGCGCCACCGTCGAGCATGCGGGCAAACCAGTACAGAGAAGCATCGGGGTCAGAACCGCGTATGGCCTTGTGCAAGGCGCTGATCTGGTCGTAAAAGGCATCGCCGCCTTTGTCGAAGCGGCGCAGGCTTTGCGACAGCGCGGTTTCCAGCCAGGCCGGGTCCACAAGCTCGCGCCCGGCATTGCGCGCCGATTCGGCCACAATCTCCATGGCGTTGATCAGGCGGCGTGCATCCCCGTCAGCCCAACGTGCCAGCTGTTCACGCGCGGCGTCCTCGAAATGCAGCGCCGTCTGGCCGGGTTCAGCGTTGATGATCTCCAGGGCCCGATCAACCAGTTCACCGAGTTCCTCGAAGCTCAGCGCGTGCAGCACATAGACGCGCGCACGCGACAACAGGGCCGAATTGACTTCAAAAGAGGGGTTTTCGGTTGTGGCGCCAATAAAGGTGAACAGGCCGCTCTCGACATAGGGCAGAAAGGCATCTTGCTGCGCCTTGTTGAAACGATGCACTTCATCGACAAAGAGAATGGTGCGCCGCCTCCGGGCCTGAGCGGCCTGCGCCGCCACCACGGCATCACGAATATCCTTGACCCCGCCTAGCACGGCAGAAATGGCGATGAACTGGGAGTCGAAGCCTTCGACCATCAGGCGCGCCAGTGTGGTCTTGCCCACACCGGGCGGCCCCCAGAAGATCATGGAATGTGGCCGGCCCGATTCAAACGCGACACGCAGCGGCTTGTCGGGCCCCAGAAGATGGGCCTGGCCGACGACCTGATCGAGCGTGCGGGGACGCATGCGCTCGGCAAGTGGCGCATGCAGCTCAACGCCTGGCTGCGCCGCGAACAAATCCTTGCTTGTTACCATTTGCCGGCCTATTGCATCCGCACGACGTCCACGTCGGCAGGCACGTCGAAGGCAAAGGCTTCGGCCGACAGCGAGGGGTTGGCGACGATGTCGGACAGGCCGATACGGGTTGTCTGACCGAAGGCATCCAGCAGCGCGAGACGGCGTGGCAAGCCCTGGGAAAAGCCGATGTCCACGTGAACGAAGCCGGCATCGCCGCTGCGGGGCTTCGCACGCAGCCAGGCCAGGCCGTCGCGTTCCCCCTGATCGGACAGCTCGAAAGCGTCTTCGAGGCTGCCGGAACCAAACAGTATGGCCGCAGGCGACGCGCCAATGGATTGATCCACCGGCCGCTCAGTGACCTGCGCGAGATCGGGGTCGTACTGGCGCAGCAACTTGCCGTCGGACACCACAAGCTGCTCGTATGGCTGCAGGGTATGCCAGCGGAAGCGACCCGGACGCTGGAAAGCAAACTCGCCCTGCTGCGCCTGGCGCTGCTGGCCGAGATCGTCAGCCACCTGTTGCGTGAAACGGCCCGTAGCCGACTGAACCTCAGCCACGAACTGCTGCAGCTGGGCGCGCGCATCGGCCGCCAGGGCCGGCGCCGCCGCGCCAGCCAGCAACAGGATGCCTGCCAGCCCAAGGGCTGCCGGTCTCCAGAGACGCCAGGTTCTGAACAAGCCACCCACCTTAGTCATCATCACCAGCCTTTCCTGCGGGAACGAGAATTTCACGATTTCCATTTGACTGCATGGGCGAGACCAGCCCGGACTGCTCCATTTGTTCGAGCAGGCGCGCGGCACGGTTGTAACCAATGCGCAAATGGCGCTGTACGGAGGAGATCGATGCCCTGCGGTTCTTCAGCACAATTTCCACCGCCTGATCGTACAACGGGTCGGATTCTGTGTCTGTAAACCCTGTAACCGACCCCACGCCGTCGCCCGTCTCGCCCTCGCCGCCTTCCAGCAGGCCGTCCACATAATTGGGCTCACCCTGTTCCTTGAGCGCGTCAACGACGCGGTGCACTTCGTCGTCATGCACGAACGCGCCATGCACCCGTACTGGCAGGCCGCTGCCCGGCGGCATATAGAGCATGTCGCCCAGGCCCAGCAGGGTCTCCGCACCCATCTGGTCGAGAATCGTGCGCGAGTCCACCCGAGAGGACACCTGAAAGGCAATACGCGTAGGGATATTGGCCTTGATGAGACCGGTGATGACGTCCACGCTGGGCCGCTGGGTAGCCAGCACCAGGTGGATGCCGGCTGCACGCGCCTTTTGCGCCAAGCGCGCGATGAGTTCTTCGATCTTCTTGCCGACCACCATCATCAGGTCGGCCAGCTCGTCGATCACCACCACAATAAAGGGCAGCGTGGTGAGCGGCTCGGGGGCATCGGGCGTCAGCGAAAACGGATTGGGAATGGGCTCCTCGCGCTTCTGCGCCTCGCGGATCTTGGCGTTGTAACCGGCCAGGTTGCGCACGCCCAGCTTGCTCATCAGGCGATAGCGTTTTTCCATTTCGGCCACGCACCAGTTCAGGGCGTTGGCGGCCTGGCGCATGTCGGTCACGACCGGCGCCAGCAAATGGGGGATGCCTTCGTAGACGCTCATCTCCAGCATCTTGGGGTCGATGAGAATCAACCGCACCTGGCTGGGATCGGCCTTGTACAGCAAGGAGAGAATCATTGCGTTAATGCCGACCGACTTGCCGGAACCCGTGGTGCCCGCGACCAGCAGGTGGGGCATCTTGGCCAGATCGGCCACCTGGGGATTGCCTGCAATGTCCTTGCCCAGAGCCAGGGTCAGCAGTGAGGCATTGGCATGATAAACCTGCGAACCGATGATTTCGGACAGCCGCACGATCTGCCGTTTGGGGTTGGGCAGCTCCAGACCCATAAGATTCTTGCCAGGGATGGTCTCGACCACCCGTATGTTCACCAGGCTGAGGGCACGGGCCAGATCCTTGGCCAGGTTCACAATCTGGCTGCCTTTGACGCCGGTCGCAGGCTCAATCTCGTAGCGTGTGATGACCGGCCCTGCCTGGGCTGACACCACCGTGACCCGTACACCGAAATCGGAGAGCTTTTTTTCGATGAGACGGGAGGTGTATTCAATGGTGTCAGGGCTGACCGTTTCCTGGGTTTCACTCGGCGCGTCCAACAGGCTGATGGCCGGCAGATCGCCGCCGGCCGGGTCGGGTGGCATGGCAAACAGCGTACTTTGCTTTTCTTTTTCAGCCCGGATGGACTTGGGCACCGAAGTGACGGCAGGTTCTATGCGCACGGGTTGCTCGTGCACCAGTTCTTCCTGCTTGGCAACCACAGTTTCCTGGCGCTTGGCCTTGCTCACCTCGCCAACGCGACGGTCATCGCGCGCCACCTTGAGCTCCACCAGCTTCAGAAAGCCCCGCTCGACCCACATGCCCACGCGTTCGGCCACCTGCATCCAGGAGAAGCCAAAAAACAGGCTGGCGCCTACCGCCACCAGCACCAACAACCCCAGCGTGCAGCCCGCCAAGCCAAACGCAGATGCCAGAGCATCGGCGAGCACACGACCCAATTGCCCCCCGGCGCCGGCCGGCAGCTCGGCGCCAAGCTGACGCAGATGCAGGGCTTCGATGCCCATGCAGCCAATGAACAGCATGGCGAAACCAATCCCTGTTTCCCAGCGCACACGCGGCAGCACATCCGCTGGCGCGGACTGATGCAGAGACCCGGTGAGCCTGAGGAAGCCAACCACCACACGGTGCGTCAGCAATACCACCCACAACCAGGTGGAATAACCAAACAGAAACAAGAGAAAATCCGCCACATGGGCGCCGAGAATACCGCCGCGATTCTGTGTCACGGTGGAGTGCACCGAATGGGACCAAGCCGGATCGGCAGGGTCCCAGGTACCCAGTACCAGGCCCAGCCATACAGCCAATGCGGCGAACACTATCCAGCGCGCTTCGCGCGCCAGGCCGGAGAGCCGGGTCTGGAGCGGTGAAGGGCCGTTTCTGACGTTGCGGGAGGAGCGTGAGGGGGTAGCAGGTAACCTAGCCATGGCGGCCATTATAATTGGCTGTTGTTCAATTAAGGGTGCACTGCAATGACCACACCACGCCACGCCAGAGTCCTCATCCTCGGTTCCGGCCCTGCCGGCTACAGCGCCGCCATCTATGCGGCCCGCGCAAACCTTGCGCCCATGCTGATCACCGGGATGGAACAAGGCGGACAACTGATGACGACCACGGATGTGGACAATTGGCCTGCCGATGCCATGGGCGTGCAAGGGCCCGAGCTCATGCAGCGCTTCCTCGCCCATGCCGAACGCTTCAACACGGAAATCGTGTTCGACCACATCACCGAGGTCGATCTCTCCAAGCGCCCCTTCACGCTCAAGGGCGACAGTGGCAGCGAGTACACCTGCGACTCACTCATCATTTCCACCGGCGCCGCCGCCCAGTACCTGGGTCTGCCGTCCGAACAGGCCTTCATGGGCCGCGGTGTCTCGGGCTGCGCCACCTGCGACGGTTTCTTCTACAAGAACCAGGATGTCATCGTCGTAGGCGGCGGTAACACCGCGGTAGAAGAAGCCCTTTACCTGTCAGGCATCTGCCGCAAGGTCACCCTGGTACACCGCCGCGACAAGTTCCGTGCCGAACCCATCCTGGTCGACCGCCTCATGGAGAAGGTCGAATCCGGCAACATCGAGCTGGCGCTCTTTGAAGAACTCGACGAAGTCCTGGGTGATGACTCCGGCGTGACCGGTGTCCGGCTGCGCAACAACCAGACCGGTGAAAAGCGCGAACTTGCTGTCATGGGCGCTTTCATCGCCATCGGTCACAAGCCAAACACCGCGCTGTTCGAAGGCCAGCTCGAAATGGAAGACGGCTACATCATCACGCGCAATGGCCGCGAGCCGCTTGCCACCATGACCTCGGTGCCCGGCGTATTCGCCGCAGGCGACGTGCAGGACAACGTCTACCGTCAGGCCATTACCAGTGCGGGCACCGGCTGCATGGCAGCGCTCGACGCTCAGCGGTGGCTGGAGAATGCGGCGGAGTAAAGCTGGGCTGGCCGACCTCAAGAAACTGCGTCAAGAGGCTCAGTCACCCGATCCCTCTCCGTCACCGGAAACAGCGCCACGTCGGGCACGCAAGCGTGCCCCCTTTCTGCCGCCCTCGCCTTCTCCATCGGTTGGGGCACAAGCCAGTGCGGGGCCCAAGAGCAGGGTCGGGCCACAGGCCGGCCCGGCGTCAGCTACTGCGCCTGAGCGGGCTTCCGGCAGGCAGCCAGCCCCTCAGGATACGGCGTCGGCCGGCATCCAGTTGAGTGAGTCTGATCGCCGGCTGTTCCGCTCCGCGGTGCGCTACGTCGAACGCATCAAGGATCCTGGCCGCGTGCTGCTCGCGCCGGTCGCAGTGGCGCAGGATGCCATCCTCAAGGAAAGACGGATGCGAGCGGCCGGCCTGGAAAGCGCCAAGCCGGCCAAGCGCCCTCGGGCGCAGGACGAAGCCACGAAACAGCCGCAGGACACACAGCGGAAACCACGTGGTGAACGCCGGTCCCAGCCATTGTCCGACGATTACGCCTCTGCCCATCACGACCAGGATGACAGCCGCTACCTCAAGGCCGGGCATGGCACTGACATCCTTAAAGACCTGAAACGAGGCAAATGGGCGATTGGTGCCAGCCTGGATCTGCACGGCAGTACGCTGGAAGACGCCCGCGAGCGCTTCGAGCGCTTTCTGGGCTCGTGCCTAACGCATGACGTGAAGTGTGTGCGCATCGTGCACGGCAAAGGCTATGGCTCGCGCAACGGCGACGCCGTGCTCAAGACCACCGTACGTCGCTGGCTCACGCAGATTCCCGAGGTGATTGCCTATACGGAGTGTTCCGAAGCAGATGGCGGCTCTGGCGCGGTCCAGGTGCTGCTGAAATAGCGCTCGAGCCGGACCCGGCCGCAACCCTATTGTGATTTCTGCAAACGCTTGAAGGACTTGCACTTCCGGGAGTGCGCCCATGCTGGGCGCACACGACCAAAGGCCGGCACACCGTGCCGGCCTTTCGTTCTTTATATTTCTTATCAGTACCGCTTTTTTATTATCGTTTTTCTTCTTATCCCGATTCAGATCGGTTCGCCCATGCAGAGCCTGTCTCCTCACCTGCATGACAGCATTGTGCATGAAACATACAAGACATACACCTAGGGAATGCACTAACACCAATCAATATGTTTGGTTAATCGACAAGGGTTCTCGGATTTCACAAATAACTTCTCCTGAGGCACACTGTCCGCTTTTGACCGAATTCCTGAAGTACGCATTCAGCCTTCAGTGCCGACGCCGGGGCTGAATGACACGGGACATGAACATGAACAATGAGAACCCACTGATTCTGACCGTCGCGCCCAATGGCGCCTACAAAACTCACGAGCAGCACCCGGCCGTCCCCATGACGCCTGAATCCCTGGCCGACACGGCCAAGGCCTGCCTGGAAGCCGGTGCCGCCATGATCCACATGCATGTGCGACGGCCCGACGGCGGGCATCTACTGGATGCCCGGGCCTACCAGGACGCCACCGACGCGGTGCGCCGCGCTGTCGGGCAATCGCTGGTCATCCAGATCACCACCGAAGCTGCCCAGGTCTACGAAGCGCCTGCCCAGATGGCCGTCGTGCGTGATACCCGGCCCGAGGCTGTCTCGGTAGGGCTGCGCGAGCTTCTCAAGCCTGATGTGCCTGAATCCGAACTGCACAGCTTCTTTGCATGGCTGGTGCAGGAGGCCATCATGACTCAGGTCATTCTTTACGATGAACAGGATGTCGCCCACTGGCAGCGGCTGCGTACCGATGGCGTCATCCCCGAGGGCCCCTGGTTCCTGCTATTCGTGCTGGGCCGCTATACCGCTGGCCAGACGTCCAGCCCCACCGATCTTCTGCCCTTTCTGCAACGCGACGATGGCCGCTATCCCTGGGCCATGTGTGCGTTTGGCCCCCAGGAAAATGCCTGCGCCATCACGGCCGCCGGTCTGGGCGGTCATGTGCGGGTAGGCTTTGAAAACAACCTGTTCCTCAAGGATGGCCGTACGGCGCCGGACAATGCCGCGCTGGTTGCTCAGGTGGCTGAAGGCGCCCGCGCACTGGGCCGCCCTCTGGCCACCGCAGAGGACATCCGCAAGCGCTTTGGCCGAGGCTGACGCAGCTATGAGTCCTCAAGTCCTGGGCACACTGCCCTTGTGACTGGTGGCCATCAGAAAATCAAAGTCCACGCCCTGGTCAGCCTGAGTGACGCTCTTGATGAACAACTGTTGGTAGCCGCGTTCAGCCTGAGGCGGCACGATGGGCCTGGCTGACTGACGCACCTGCAATTCCTCTTCGGAAACCAGCCATTCAATGCGGCGTTGCGAGACGGAGAGACGAATGCGGTCTCCCGTCTGCACCCAGGCCAGGGGGCCGCCCACAGCCGCTTCTGGCGTGATATGCAGGACGATGGTGCCAAAAGCCGTACCGCTCATGCGCCCGTCGGAGATACGCAGCATGTCCTTCACGCCTGCCGCAGCCAGTTTGCGCGGGATAGGCAGGTAGCCCGCTTCCGGCATGGCCGCCGCCTTCGGTCCGATGTTCTTCAGCACCAGCACATCATCAGCGTCGACATCCAGATCGGGGTCAGCGATACGGTCGGCCAAGTCCTGGGCATTCTCGAACACCACAGCGCGTACCTCGTGTTCCATCAGACGGGCGTCAGCCGCAGATTGCTTGATGATGGCGCCGCCCGGCGCCA
>Ga0172382_10009927_pt1 | contig 12877 bp, 11 predicted proteins | sample Leawel138RmetaG_FD_122245 | JGI IMG/M metagenome (GOLD analysis project Ga0172382, IMG submission 122245) | Leachate microbial communities from a municipal landfill in Southern Ontario, Canada - Leachate well 138R metaG | ecosystem: Engineered > Solid waste > Landfill > Unclassified | place...
ATTCTTTTCCAGGCTGTGCGCGCTCATATAAGGCGCGAGGGAATTGGCGTATTAAAGCAGATCGCCAATCCCTACACCTTCCTTTATGCCGACTTGCTTGACGCCATTGGCGCCCAAAGACCTCCTATTGCTCCAGGGGAAGCGGGAAGAGAATCCCTGTCCAACGCCCTCGCCCTGCTATTGGCGGCTAAGGAAGGGCGGACCGTTGCCTGTCCGCCCCTTGGTTTTCACATCAGAGAGATGGCCGGCTTTTTCGATCAGTCCTGATGGAGAAACTGCCGTGCCTGCCTGACAAGACCAGATGCGCCCAGCCTGGTCGCGCCAAGATCCATGAGCATCTGAGCGTCTTCAAGGGTCCGGATACCCCCCGAGGCCTTGATGCCGACTTTGGGGCCGACATGGGTCTTCAAGAGGCGGATATCGCCGGCTGTGGCACCACTGGAGGCGAAACCGGTCGATGTCTTGATGAAGTCCGCGCCGCAGTCAGTGACAATCCGGCAAAGATGGATTTTCTCCTTGTCTGTCAGCTCGCAGGTCTCGACGATGACCTTTAAAACAGCATCTTCACAAAGATCGCGGATTTGTCCGATTTCGTCTTCGATAAAATCCCAAAGCCCGTCTTTTACCCAGCCGAGATTGATGACCATGTCGATCTCGCCGGCACCGTTCTCGAGCGCGTCTTCTGTTTGAAAAAGTTTGGACCCTGTCGTGTCGTAACCGTTGGGGAAACCGACGACGGTACAAATCGGCAATTCGCCCCTGACCCGGGAAAATGCTTCCTGAACGTAGGAGGGCGGAATACAGACGGATGCGCAGGCGAATTCGATAGCTTCCCCGAGCAGGGTTTCGATCTCCTGCCAGGTCGCGGCGGGCCGCAGCAGGGTGTGATCGGTGGCGGCCAGGATTTTTTTGATGTCCATCTTCGTTTCCTCGAATTTCATTTTTCTTTGTAACCAGTCTACACTTTCAATACGGTCAATGCTTCCTTGCGCGGGCGCCAACTTGTTACAGATCTCGCGCGGGGCGGACAGGATATGATAGATTAACTAGTGGTTTACCGGTAACAATGTGAGAAGAAGGGTCAGGCTCGGCAAGGGCCTTTAACGTATGAAAAAAATCGAAAAAAATAAATCGCTTCTGACGCGTTTTGCCTCCTACTACAAACCTTATCTTTGGCTCTTTACTGCAGATCTTTTCTTTGCGGCCATCGAAGGCGCGGTGGGGCTGGCCTTTCCGTCCATCATCCGCTACCTGATCAATGACATTTTCACCATCGGGATCACCTCGCTGATCATCCCCATCCTCACCCGCACTGCCCTTTTGATGCTGGGCCTTTATGTCATCGAGGCGGTGGCGCTTTACTTTGTTACCTCCTACGGGCATATTCTGGGGGCGCGGATTGAAACGGATATGCGAAGGGAGCTCTTTACTCATATGGAAAAGCTCTCCTTTTCCTTTTACGACAGTACCAGCACAGGAAAGATGGTGTCGCGCCTGATCACAGATTTATTCGAGATTACGGAGCTGGCTCACCATGGACCTGAAAATGTATTTATTTCCTTTTTCAAACTGATCGGCTCCTTCATCATCCTGGCCATGATCCATGTGCCCATGACCCTGATCCTGATCTTCTTCACAGGCGTCATGCTGGCGGTGACACTGGGCTACAGGAAGATGATGACCAGTGCCTTCATGGACAACCGGCGTAAGATTGCCGACGTCAATGCCATTGTCCAGGACAGCCTGTCAGGCATCCGCACTGTTCAGTCCTTTTCGAGCGAAGCCATCGAAATGGACAAGTTCCACCGTGGCAACGAGGCCTTTTACCATTCGAAACGACGCACCTACATGATCATGGGGCGCTACCACACGCTCAACCGCTTTATGCAGGGCATGCTATACTTGACGACCCTGGTCGCCGGCGGTCTCTTCGTTGTGCGCGGCACCCTCAATCCGGCCGATGTTATCGCCTACGTCCTCTACATTAATATGTTCCTGGTCCCCATCCGGACATTGATCATGTTCAATGAACAGTTTCAGCAGGGCATGACGGGATTCAAGCGCATGATCCAGGTCCTGGACACCGAGCCTGACATCGCCGACCGGCCGGATGCCGTCGAAGCGGGAACCCTGGAAGGTGAGATTATCTTTGATCAGGTCACCTTCCGATACGAAGATGAGAATGTCCTCGATAACCTGTCCTTCACGGTGGAGGCGGGCAGGACGGTCGCCCTGGTCGGGCCTTCGGGGGTCGGCAAGACGACCATCTGTTCACTAATTCCGCGTTTTTACGACGTGACGGATGGCAGGGTTCTGATTGACGGGACCGATGTGCGCGACTTCACCCTTGATTCACTGCGCGACAACATCGCCGTGGTCCAGCAGGATGTTTACCTCTTCAACAGCTCGGTACGCGACAACATCGCATATGGCGACTGGGACGCGAACCTGGAGGAAATCCAGGAAGCGGCCAGACGCGCCAACATCCATGATTTCATTGAATCCCTGCCGGATGGCTACGACACCATCGTGGGTGAGCGCGGTGTTCGTTTTTCCGGCGGGGAGCGCCAGCGGATCTCCATCGCGCGGGCCTTCCTTCGCAATCCACCCATCCTGATCCTGGATGAGGCGACCAGTTCGCTGGACAACATCAGTGAGCGCTATATCCAAGCGGCGCTCGATGACTTGTCACGTGACCGGACCACCCTGGTCATCGCGCACAGACTTTCAACCATACGCAATGCCGACGAAATTCTGGTTCTTTCCGATGAGGGGATTGCTGAGCGTGGAAGTCACGGAGAGCTACTGAATAAGGATGGCGAGTACGCCCATTTGTATCGCAGCCAATTTGAAATATAGGGCCGGGAAGCTGACTTAATCGAAAGGGCGGGATCTTTTTTCGTGAGGATACTGCCCTTCTTTTTGTTCAACTCTTCTTGAATGCCCCTTGTCTCCATGCTAAGATTTAGCTAATTCGATAAGGAAAACAATTGAACCAGATCGAGTTGAGGAGCTCACCCCTTATGTCAGAAATTTTCGACATCAGCCTCAGAGACGAAGGCCTCCGGCGCATTCTTTGGGCTGAGCGCCACATGCCCATTCTCGGGAAAATCCGCCATCGTTTTGAACAAGAACAAGCTTTCGAGGGTATACGCATCTCCCTGGCTGTTCACCTGGAAGCGAAAACAGCCTGCCTGGTCCGTGCCTTCCGGCGTGGGGGCGCAGAGGTTTATGTCACCGGATCCAACCCGCAGTCCACCCAGGACGCGATCTGCGCTGCCCTGGTTGCCGACGGCTGTGAGGTCAACGCCATCCATGGGGCATCCTTTGAGCGTTACAGGGAATTTTGGAAAAAAACCTTAAGCCTGAAGCCCCACATTGTCATTGACGACGGCGCTGACCTGATCAACTTGCTGATGGGGGAATGCAGTGACTTCGCCGGACATCTAATCGGCGCTTGTGAGGAGACAACCTCCGGTGTTCAAAGGCTCCGCGCCTGGGAAAAGGAGGGCCGGCTTGCTTTTCCGGCTGTCGCCGTCAACGACGCCGAGTGCAAGACCTGGTTCGACAATTACTATGGGACCGGGCAGAGTACGGTTGGCGCTATCATGAGGGCCACCAACCTGATGATCTCCGGCATGAAGATAGTTGTCGCCGGTTATGGCTGGGTCGGCCGCGGCATCGCGCGGATGGCAGCCGGCCTCGGGGCCCGTATCATCGTGACAGAAATAGATCCGATCGCGGGTTTGAAAGCGGTTATGGATGGTTTCACCGTCATGGAAATGGATGAAGCAGCAGCCCTGGGTGATCTCTTTGTTACCGCCACTGCTTCAATTGATGTCATCACCCCCCGTCATTTTGAGAAGATGAAACATGGCGCCATCCTTTGTAATGCCGGTCATTTCGACCGTGAAATTGACCTTTTATCACTGGAGGCCATGGCTGTAAAGGTGGAAACGGTGAGAGAAAACATCACCGCCTATACATTGAAAGACGGCCGTGAAATCCATGTCATCGCGCATGGAGCACTGGTCAATATCGCAGCGGCGGACGGTCATCCTGTGGAGATTATGGATATCTCTTTTTCGCTGCAGGCACTGAGCGCGGAGTATCTGACCCAGCATCGATCGATCCCTGCCGGCGTTCACGCCGTACCGGAATCGATCGACCGGATGGTCGCGGACATCAAGCTCGAAACCATGGGGATCGCGCTTGATCAGGAGACGGAGGCTCAAAAAGAGTACCGCCAAAAGGACTTGATTGTTAGACAATAAAGAAACAGGAGGAATCTATGAAAACACTATTGAAAAAGCTCTTGCTTGTCATGCTGGCAGTATTGCTGATTGCCGGTGTGGCTTGTGCGCCAAAAACAGAAGAGGGCAAAGGGCTCAAGATCGCGATTGTCACGACTTCAGGTGTCGATGACGGTTCATTCGGCCAGGATTGCTATAACGGAATTTTACAATTTATCGAAAAGAACCCGTCATCCACCGTCAAGACGGTCAAGGAACCCGATAATGCCAAGGTCGTACAGGCCGTCGCCGATATCTTCGCCGACTACGACGTCCTGGTCCTGCCGGGATTCCAGTTCGCGCCGGTTGGCGTGCTGGCCATGGAAAATGAAGACATCCGCGTGATTCTGGTCGACTCGGCTCCTGCAGACGAAGAAGGCAACGACACCGAGCTCGACAATGTCTACGGCATGCTCTTCTCTGAGCAGGAAAGCGGTTTCTTTGCCGGTGTGGCCGCCGCCCTCGAAACAAAAACGGGCAAGATCGGTTCGGTTCACGGCATGGCCTTCCCGCCGGTCGTCAACTACCAGTTCGGTTTCGAAGCCGGTGTCAAGTATGCCAATAAACATCTGGGAGCCAATGCCGAGGTTATTTCCCTGCCATCCTACGCGGGAACCGATGTAACCGGTGCCAATGTCGGCAGCAATTACGTTGGCGACTTCGCGGACGAAGCGACCGGCAAGGTGATCGGCAGCGAACTTTACGACATGGGATGCGATATTCTCTTTGTCGCCGCGGGCGCTTCGGGTAACGGGGTCTTTACTGCCGCCAAGGAAAGGGACGGAGTCTTCTGCATCGGCTGTGACGTCGACCAGTACGATGACGGCGACCGGGGTGACGGCACCAACATCATCCTGACCTCGGCGCTGAAAGTCATGCACCTCAACGTGGATCGTCAGCTCCAGGCCATCCTGGACGGCACCTTTGCGGGTAAAAATGAAGTCCTGACGGTCCAGACCGATTCGACGGGCTACGTTTCCGCGGACGGCCGCCACCAGCTGTCGGATGATACCCTGGTAAAACTCAAGGATGTCTACGATAAAGTGAAATCCGGCGCCATCGTTCCGCCCGGCAACTTCACCGAACAGACCGTAGACGATTTCCCCGGCCTCTAGAAAGGACGGGAAAGATCAACCGCTATTAGCTTGTTCACAAAGGAGGAGTTCCCCTTCCCTGGAGGGGGAACTCCGCTTGTATTGACTTTAATGGGAAGAGAGGGTTGACGCATGGAGGGAACCGCTGACCGTCCGGTTGTCGTGGAACTCACGGGGATTCGCAAGCAGTTTCCCGGCGTACTTGCCAACGATGACATTTCCCTTCAAATCCACCAGGGAGAAATCTTTGCCATCCTGGGGGAAAATGGTGCCGGCAAGACGACTCTGATGAACATCCTTTTCGGGCTCTACCGGCCGGATGAGGGGAAGATTCGGATCCGCGGGCAGGAAGTGGAATTCAATTCCCCCCGCGACGCGACGACGCTGGGAATCGGTATGGTGCACCAGCATTTCAAGCTGGTCGAAAATTATTCCGTTACCCAAAATATTATTCTGGGGCTCGAGCCGCTCAAAAAATGGCTGGGCCTTTTCCCGCTGGTGAATGAAAAAGAGGCAAACAAGGAAGTCGCCAGACTTTCGGACCACTACGGCTTGAGCGTCGATCCGCGTCTTATGGTCGGCCAGGCCAGTGTCTCGGTTCAGCAGCGGGTCGAGATCCTGAAGATGCTCTACCGCAAGGCAGACATCCTGATCCTGGATGAACCGACCGCCATGCTGGCCCCCCAGGAGATCGAACACCTGATCGGGGTCATTCATGAACTCCGCCGCCACGGCAATACGGTCATTTTGATTACCCACAAGCTGGATGAAATCAAGCGTCTGGCGGACCGGTGCGCGGTGCTGCGCCGCGGCCGGCTGATCGATGTCTTCGATGTGGGGACGACGGACACGGCAAAAATGGCAGCGACCATGGTCGGCCAGGCGGTCGATCTGGAAATAGAAAAAGAGGACCGGCCTTTTGGCGAGCCGGTCCTTGAAGTGGAAGATCTGACCGTCATGCAGGAGAAGAATGTCGCGGCTGTACGCGATGTGTCCTTCACCGTCCGGTCGGGTGAAGTGGTCGCCCTTGCCGGTGTCGCCGGCAATGGTCAGGTAGAGATTGTCCAGACTATTTATGGACAGATGAAAGCGTCATCCGGCAGGATTTTGTTGAATGGGCGCGACATAACAGGCCACACAATCCGGACGCGGATCAGGGAGGGGATTTCCTATGTTCCAGAAGATCGCCAGAAGACGGGGCTTGTGGTGGATATGTCCCTGTCGGAGAATCTGGCTCTGAAAACATATGGACAGCTTCCTTTTTCGAAAAGAAAAGTATTGAACCGGGCGGCATTCAGGCGTCACGCCGAAAAATTGATTGAGTCCTACGATATCCGAAGCGGTTCGGGAGAGGCCACCATCGTCCACTCCATGAGCGGGGGTAACCAACAGAAGGCCATTGTTGCCCGCGAAATTGACCTGGGCAACCGGCTGATCATGTTTGTCCAGCCAACCCGGGGGCTTGACATCGCGGCCCGCGCCCATATTCACCGGCAGATTGTGGAGGAACGGGCCAAGGGCCACGCCATTCTGCTTGTTTCACTGGAGCTTGAAGAGATCATGGAACTTGCCGATACCATCGGCGTTCTATACAACGGCGTCCTGCGAAAAATAGCGCCCGCGGAAGAGCTGACCGTGGAAGAAGTCGGCAAGCTGATGTTGGGGGTGGCGTGATGAAACAGGAAATGAAAGCAAAGCGGCTGCCGCGGCTAAGATCGTCCCGCCTGCTGATCCCCCTTGTCAGCGTCGTTTCAACCTTCGCTGTACTCATCCTGGTCTTCGTCGTCATTGGCCGCAATCCCCTTATGGCCATTTACAGTTTTTTCCAGGGCTCAGGTCTGGGCCTGAAGCCCTCCTATTCAAAAAGCAGCAGCATGCTGACAGACTTTCTTTCCTACCTGGGGATTCTCTCGCCCATGTTGCTGGGGTCGCTGGGAGTAGTCGTCGGTCTGCGCGGAGGACTGTTCAATATCGGCGTTTCGGGCCAGATGCTGACGGCTGGTTTCCTGGCCACCATCCTGGTGGGCTACTCAAAACTTCCGCCGCCTGTTTCAATCCCGCTCGTCCTTCTGATCGGCCTGGCCGCCGGCGCCATACTGGGAGCCGTGATCGGCTGGCTCAAGTACCGCTTTAACGTCCATGAAGTGGTCTCGAGCATCATGTTTAACTACATCGTCAGCTTCCTGACCGGCTATTTCATCAAAACCAAGTACGTGGACCCCATTATCCGGTCATCGAAGCAGGTGGCTGCCAATGCCAAGCTCCAGGTGATCTTTCAGACGTCTTCCGGCCTGAAGCTGGTAGTCCCCATCGGGATTTTCATCGCCATCGGCATGGCTTTTTTAATCCGCTTTTATCTTGAACGGATGGCAGGCGGCTTTGAGATCCGTATGGTCGGTTTCAACCGCGAAGGCGCTGCCTACGCCGGCGTGCCCATTCGCAATGTCATGATCCGCACCATGCTGATTTCCGGTGCCCTGGCGGGTCTTGCGGGAGTAACCTATTATCTGGGCTACTATTCCACCATTGTCCCCAAGGATCTGCCCTCTCTCGGTTACGATGCCATTGCTGTTGCCCTGCTGGGCAATCTCGGCCCGGTCAGCTGCATCCTGTCGTCTGCCCTCATTACCATTTTTCAAAAGGGCGCCGTCTACATGAGCGCTTCGACGGGTGTCGTCCGCGAGATCGCCTCCCTGGTGACGGGGATCCTGCTCTTGTTCAGTTCGCTCGGCGTTTCCATGCGCGACCGGTCGCGCCACTACGATTGACGGCGGGGGAGGCAGCATATGGTTGACAAAATTATTATCGATGGTCTGGCTTTTTCGCTCCCCCTTTTCGCCATGGCGATCGGAGGGATCTTCAGCGAGAAAAGCGGCATCACCATGCTGGCTTTGGAAGGTATCCAGGGATTCGGCGCCTTTTGCGGCGCGGTTGCCTTTGCCTATCTGCAACCGGTCATCAGCGGGGGGACCCAAGTCATTATTTACCCGGTTCTTTTCGCGGCCATGTTGGGAGGCATGATCTTCGCCCTTCTTCACGCATACATGTCTATCCGTTTCAGGCTCAATCAGGTGATCAGCGGCGTGGTGGTCAACATCCTGGCCATGTCCCTGACCATTTTCCTTACCGGCCTGATCAATGAGAGCCTGACCGGTGAATCGTCCAACAAGATCTGGCTGGGCGCCGCTCCCCGTTTCAGTGTCCCCGGCATCAGTAAAATTCCTGTCATCGGCGCCATTTTCCGTGATCTCTACATCTTCGCGCCCTTCATCGTTTTCTTTGCGGTCATTTCCGTTATACTTCTCTACCGGACCCGCTTCGGACTCCGGCTCCGGGCCTGCGGTGAGAATCCGGAAAGCGTGGAGGCCGCCGGCTGCAGTGTTAAGCGTATCCGCTATTTTGCGCTTGCCATCTGCGGTTTGCTGACCGGCTTGGGCGGCATGAATTTCGCCTTTACCTTTTCCGCCAACTTCTCGCCAACCATCTACATGGGTTACGGTTACCTGGCCATTGCCGCCCTGATCTGCGGCAACTGGGACATCCGCCGCACCTTCCTGACCTGCCTGATCTTCGGCTTCGCCCGTTCAGGCGGTTACCAGCTCATCCTGAAGCTGGGCATGTCAAGCGACGTGTCCGATCTGCTCCTCATGATTCCCTATGTCCTGACTCTCCTGCTCCTGCTCTTTTTCTCGCGTCACAACCATCCGCCAAGTGCACTTGGCTCGGACTACGAGTACGACCGGCGCTAGAAAAACTAGGACGTGATCCTTTAGGCTGACAATCAAATCCCGCACATTGAAATAGTTTTCATTGTGGGAAGGAGACTACATAATGGAGAAGTCCGAAAAAGTTCCCGAGATGACTTTTGGCAAGGCTCTGACCGGATTCCTTCTGCCGCTGTCAATCGTAACGGTGGTGGTTCTGACGGGCAACGACATCGGTATTGCGCTCCTGCTCGCCCTCTTTTCACTCTTTATCTATGGCATAATTCTTGGTTTCAAATGGAATTTTCTCCAGGAGGCCTTGGTTGAAGGAGGCAAGCTGGTCCTGGTCGCTGTAGTGATTATGCTAATGGTGGGTGTGATCATCGCCGTGTGGATCTCTAGCGGGACGGTCCCGTCGCTCCTTTACTACGGCATCAAACTGATAAGCCCCGCTCTCTTTCTGCCATTAGCCTTCGTTTTATGTGTACTCACCTCCATGGCTACGGGAACCAGCTGGGGCACGGCAGGAACCATGGGGGTCGCAATTATGGGAGTCGCCTACGGCGTGGGCATGCCTCTTCCGCTGGCCGCGGGCTGTGTCGTTTCCGGCGCGCACGTCGGGGACAAATTATCCCCCATGTCCGATACCACCCTGCTCGCTTCCGCAAGCACAAGGACCAACCTTTTTGATCACATCGTTTCCATGCTCTACACCACCGTGCCCATTTCTATGATCTGCCTTGTGGTTTACGGAATCCTGGGTTATCAGTACAGCCGTACCAGCTTTGACCTGGCTCAAATTGAAATCATCACATCAGGCTTGGACGGAGCCTTCAAGATCAGCATCTTCATGCTGATACCAGCTCTCCTGGTCATCGCCCTGGCGGTGTGCAAACTGCCTGCCCTGGGTGTTTTCGGTATAGGGGTAGTCGTCAGCATTGTCTGGGCGGTCATCTTTCAGGGAAGGTCACTTCCCCAGGTATTTGATGTTGCGATCAATGGCTTTGTCTCAAATACCGGTGTGGAAACCGTCGATTCCCTGCTTTCCCGGGGCGGTATTGTCAACATGATGACAACCGTCTACATTGCCTTATTCTCCGGCATACTCTCAGGTCTGCTCAGTCACATGAAGATTCTTTCAACCTTGATGGCACGGATCAGGAGAATGGTACACAGTTCCGGCGGAATCATCGCGACGGTGACTGCTACCTGTGCCTTATTAATGCTGGGAGGCGGAGGACTCTATACGACCATGACCCTGCCCGGGGTAGCATTCAGGGAAACATTTGACGAACTGGATATTCACTCCAGTGTTCTCTCCCGCACAATGGAAGACACGGGAACTCTGATCGGAAGCATTATCCCCTGGGATGTTTCAGCCATCTTTCTGGCGACCGCCCTGGGGGTTCCAACCATCCAGTATTTGCCCTATGCCCTGCTACCATTGCTGTCCCCCCTGTTTGCAATTGTTGGTGGTTATACAGGCTATGGCATCTTCCACCGGGATGACAGGATCAAGTACAAGCCCTTCTATTTCCGGAAAAAAGATCCAGTTTCTGCCGCCATAAAAATGGAAGACAAGGGCTGATCCGCACTTATTCTTTTCTGCCCAGGGCATAAACTCAATTTGACATATGCGATAAATGACAAGGCAGGCAGGATAGTAGAGAAGGAATCCAAGAAATCTTGACAGGTAATCTTGGTAGGTGCGGCCTTGGCGGCAACGCAGATCAATCTTGTGCTCTTTTCTCATTTTTCGGGGACGGTAGCGGATCCTGTAGGGCAGGTCGAAAGCAGAGACATCTCTCAATGCACGATCTTGAATGAGCCGGTAGATGGTCCGGTGCGAACAAGGCCGCTCGCTTTGGTGGTTGGCCCAGATCGCGTAAGGCGATAAGCCCCGTAAAGTGAGGATAAAGACTGGAACAGCCTTCCTTCACCATACCAGATTAAGCTGGACGTCTTTTTCGCATCTCTGTCCAGCTTACTTTGTCATTTGTCTTGCAGTGGTTGCATCTAGCCTGCTACTGGACAAAGACAGGTCTTCCTGATATCATTTGTTTTCAGTCGCCCGCATAGCGGGCAGCTTTATGAGCAAATCTTTACGAAAGGAGGTGTGTTGATGCCTACGTTCAACCAGTTGGTAAACAAGGGACGGAGAACGAAGAAGAGCAAGACAAATGTTCCGGCGCTGGCATCGGGGCTTAATACCTTGAAACGCCGTGCGTCGTATTATGCGTCACCGCAAAAACGCGGTGTGTGCACCGTTGTTAAAACGACAACGCCGAAAAAACCGAATTCAGCGCTCCGCAAGGTCGCGCGTGTCCGTCTTACGAATCAGCACGAGGTTTATGCGTACATCCCGGGAATCGGTCACAACCTGCAAGAGCACAGTGTGGTCCTGATCCGTGGCGGCCGCGTCAAGGATCTGCCGGGCGTCCGTTATCATGTGATACGCGGAACGCTCGATACAGCAGGAGTGTCTGACCGCAAACAGAGTCGTTCCAAATACGGAGCCAAGCGCCCGAGGGTCGCCAAGACCAAGTAACGACCAGCGGTTGGACAAACATGCAAAGGAGAACACGCCTCTTTAACCGGGCCTGTTTTTTGTGCATGACACGTGTCCATATCGTGAGTACCTATGGTTTCGGGTTCCCATCGACGAACCCGCATAATCATGAAAGGAGGGAAGACCATTGCCGAGGAAAGGCCATATTCCCAAGAGAGAAGTATTACCAGATCCCGTCTATCACGACGTGCGGGTAGCAAAGCTGATTAACAACGTGATGCTGGACGGCAAGAAAGACCTTGCCCAGGGCATCGTGTACAACGCCTTTGACCTGATCGAACAGCGAGCCGGCGAACCGCCTTTGGAAGTGTTCAACAAGGCCATGGAAAACGTCATGCCTGTGCTGGAAGTCAAGGCGCGCCGCGTCGGCGGATCAAACTATCAGGTCCCCATCGAAGTGCGGCCGGACCGGCGTCAGACACTGGCATTGCGCTGGATTGTCCAGGCGGCGCGCTCAAGAAGCGAACGCACCATGAAAGAGCGCCTGGCCAACGAGCTACTCGACGCGTCCAAGCAGGCCGGGGCAGCGCATCGGAAAAAAGAAGAGATTCACCGCATGGCAGAAGCCAACCGGGCCTTTGCCCACTACCGGTGGTAGAAGAGTAAGAAAGAAGAAAGCAGGAGAACAAACAGATGCCAAGGGAATTCTCACTTGAGAATACAAGAAATATCGGCATCATGGCCCATATCGACGCCGGCAAGACGACGACGACGGAACGTATCCTCTACTATACGGGACGGATCCACCGACTCGGTGAGACGCATGAAGGTGCTGCCACCATGGACTGGATGCCCGAGGAGCAGGATCGCGGAATAACGATTACGTCAGCCGCGACGACAACGACCTGGAAAGGGTGCCGGATCAATATTATTGATACGCCCGGCCATGTCGATTTTACCGTTGAAGTTGAGCGATCGCTCCGTGTTTTGGACGGGGCGGTTACTGTTCTGTGCGCCAAGGGCGGCGTGGAGCCGCAGACGGAAACCGTCTGGCGCCAGGCCGACAACTATGGGGTTCCCCGCATTGCCTACATCAATAAGATGGACATCACCGGAGCGGACTTCTTTCATGTGGTCAAGATGATGGAAGACCGGCTGGGGACCAATGCCGTTCCCATCCAGTTGCCAGTTGGCAAATAGGAATCTTTTATCGGCATCATCGACCTGCTGACCATGAAGGCGGAGATCTACGAGGGTGAAGACCTGGGAAAAACCATC
>Ga0172382_10009928_pt1 | contig 12877 bp, 11 predicted proteins | sample Leawel138RmetaG_FD_122245 | JGI IMG/M metagenome (GOLD analysis project Ga0172382, IMG submission 122245) | Leachate microbial communities from a municipal landfill in Southern Ontario, Canada - Leachate well 138R metaG | ecosystem: Engineered > Solid waste > Landfill > Unclassified | place...
CTTTGCCGTGCGCGGGGCGGCGGACGCGCACGAGGCCGACCGCGCCATCGCCGACCGTCTTCCCGACCTCATCCTGCTCGACTGGATGCTGCCCGGCACCAGCGGCATCGAGTTGGCGCGCCGCCTGCGCCGTGACGACTACACCCGCGATGTGCCCATCATCATGCTCACCGCCCGTGGCGAGGAGGACGATCGCGTGCGCGGCCTGGAGGTGGGCTGCGACGACTACATGACCAAGCCGTTCTCGCCCCGGGAACTGGTGGCGCGCATCAAGGCGCTGCTGCGTCGCGCCGGTGCGGACGAAGGCGGTGTGCTGGAGGCGGGCGGTCTGCAACTCGACACCCGCGGCCATCGCGTCCACGCCAACGGCGTGGCCGTGGAGATGGGCCCCACCGAATTTCGTCTGCTGCAATTCTTCATGTCCCATCCCGAGCGCGTGTACAGCCGCGCCCAATTGCTTGATATGGTGTGGAGCCGCGGCGCCTACGTGGAGGAACGCACCGTGGACGTGCACATCCGTCGCCTGCGCAAGGCGCTGGAAGCCCATCAGTGCGATCACCTGGTGCAAACCGTACGCGGTGCGGGTTACCGTTTTTCCACGCAGGCGTGAACAGTGTCCGGTCCCTGGTCATCGGAAATCTGGCGCATTGCGGGGATCCTGCTGGTTGCGCTGTTCACCGGCTGGCTCTTCGGCCGGCCCGCGTTGTTCGTCCTGCTCGGCCTGTTCACGTATTTCGGCTGGCACATGCTGCAGCTCTATCGCCTGGAGCACTGGCTGCGTGTGGGCCGCAAGCTCAATCCGCCGGAGAGCTGGGGCATCTGGGGCGAGGTGTTCCACCACATCTACCGCCTGCAACAGCGCAACCGCCGCCGCAAGCGCCGCCTTGCAGGTATCCTGAGCCAGTTCCAGAAGGCCACGGCGGCCATGCCCGACGCCACGGTGGTGCTCGGCCGGGACTGGGAAATCCAGTGGTTCAACGATGCCGCCGTTCACCTGCTCGGTCTCCAGTCCGGACACGACGTAGGTCAGCGCGTGGACAACCTCATCCGCTTGCCGGCCTTCGTGGCGTTCATCGCCGAAGGAGCCGAGGGTACCCTGGAGATCGCCTCGCCGCGCGATGAACGCCTCACCCTGAGTTTGCGGGTCGTTCCCTATGGCGACGAGCAGCACCTGCTCATCGGGCGTGATATCAGCGAGAAAATACGTCTCGAACAGATGCGCCGGGATTTCATCGGCAACGTGTCCCACGAATTGCGCACGCCGCTCACGGTGATCGCCGGTTTCCTCGAAACCCTCATCGAGGACGATGAGGGAAGCGGCGGCCGTTCCGCCCGCACCCTCGGCATGATGCGCGAGCAGTCCGTGCGCATGCAGAGTTTGGTGGAAGACCTGCTGCTGCTGTCGCGCCTCGAGAATGAACGCCTTGCGCCGGCGCGTGATCCGGCGCCGGTGCCGGCGCTGCTCGCAAGGATGCGCCAGGAAGCCTTGCTGGTATCACAGGACAGGCATGTCATCGAACTGGAATGCGATGAAACCCTCGGCCTTCTCGGCGCCGAAAAAGAGCTCTACAGCGCCTTCAACAATCTGGTGATCAATGCCGTGCGCTATACACCGCCGGGCGGGCGCATCGTCATGCGTTGGTATGCGGATGGTGCCGGGGCGCATTTCTCAGTGTGCGACAACGGCATCGGCATGGCACCCCAGCACATCCCGCGCGTGACCGAGCGCTTCTATCGCGTTGATCCCGGTCGTTCGCGTGAGAGCGGTGGTACCGGACTCGGACTTGCCATTGTGAAGCATGTGCTGCAGCGTCACGACGGCCACCTGGCCATCGAAAGTGCTCCTGGCCTTGGCAGCACCTTCAGCTGCGAGTTTCCGGCCGACAGGATTCGGTCGATGCCGGTGCGTGAGAATGTCGCCGGAACGTCATCGGACGTTCACTGAATCGTCATGTTCCGCCTTCATAGTTGGCACCAGTTTCAACCGCACTGGAGATAGAACAAACATGAAGTTGTCCACTTTCATCGCTGCAAGCGGCATTGTCGCCACGACCCTGATCGCAGGGCAGGTCATGGCGGACGCAAAAGTCGACCCGGCACTGCCTGCCTACAGCAAGGCGGCAGGTGTCGCCGGCAATCTTTCCTCGGTCGGCTCCGACACCCTTGCCAACCTGATGACGCTGTGGGCGGAGGAATACAAACGCCTTTATCCCAACGTGAATACCCAGATTCAAGCGGCCGGTTCATCCACCGCGCCGCCGGCGCTCACCGAAGGTACCGCTACCATCGGTCCCATGAGCCGCAAAATGAAGAACAAGGAGATCGAGGCGTTTCAACGGAAGTACGGTTACCAGCCCACCGAGATCCGTGTGGCCATCGATGCGCTTGCGGTGTACGTGCACAAGGACAATCCCATCGAAGGCATGACCCTGGAGCAGGTGGACGCGGTGTTTTCCTCCACGCGCAAGTGCGGGGGTAATGAGGATCTCGGCCGTTGGGGCCAGATGGGTGTCGGTGGCGCACTGGGTAGGCAGCCCATCCAGCTCTATGGCCGTAATTCCGTATCTGGCACGTATGGCTATTTCAAGGAGAAGGCCCTTTGCAAGGGCGATTTCCGCAACAGCGTGAATGAGCAGCCTGGCTCCGCCTCGGTGGTGCAGTCGGTTTCCAGTTCACTGAATGGCATTGGTTATTCGGGTGTGGGTTACATCACGTCGGGCGTGCGCGCGGTGCCCCTTGCCAAGAAGGCCGGCGCACCCTTCGTCGCCGCCTCGGCGGACAACGCCATCCAGGGCAAATACCCGCTGTCGCGCTTTGTCTACGTCTATGTGAACAAGCACCCTAACAAGCCAATCAACCCGCTCGAGCGCGAGTTCATCAAGATGGTGCTCAGCAAGTCGGGCCAGGAGATCGTGGTGAAGGACGGTTACATTCCGCTGCCGCCGAAGGTGGTGGAACAGGAATTGGCGAAACTGCGTTGAACCAATCCGTGCTGCGAAGCCCCCGTTTTCGGGGGCTTTTGCATGTGACAGAACAGTCCATTCTGCACGTGAGCACCACTAATCCGTGGTTAGTAAAAAAATGGCCCGTTGCGGTGAACGGGCCACAGTACTGCGTCACGAGGAGAGAAAAAAATCAGTCCTTTTCGGTGAGGAGGTCGCGCAAAGCCTGGTAGGTCTCGCGCTGGCAATTCTGGAACGTGAGATTCGTGCCGTATTTTGAGCGTCCCATCACGCGTGCACGCAGGTGATGTACCTGCAGGAGCTCATTTTTGCGAAAGGACAGTGTCACTTCCACTTCGGACTGATGCGGCAGCATGATCGCGCCCGTGTCCACGAACATGCCGTCCAGACGCAAGTTGCGTGTGCGTGCACTCACCAGACCGAGCGGGTGGTAATTGAGCTGCACTGAAAGTTCGGAAGAGGCTGGCGACATGGAACACTCCGCGGGGTGCCGGACACCCCGAGTGGCGCGGGTTTCTAAAACATAGACGACCGAAGGAGTGTTTCCAGGACAAGGAAGTGATCTGCATCAAAATCACGATGCATCCTCCTGAGCCGTACCGTGCTGTGCAATTAATAACCAGGATTATGCTTGCGCAGGCTGCGAAGCAGCGAGGTGAACTCCAGCCCCAGGCGTGATTCGAGCTCGCCGGCCCGCGTCGATAGCGGGCGTGTGCTGCGCCGTGGCAGGGGAGAGCCGCCGGCGATGGCGATGACGTTGTCCTTGCCCTGGACCGGCAGGCGCGACACGGGCGCATCGAAGGCGGTACCGATGTCTTCGACCATGTCTTCGAGCCCCACGATGTCCCGTGACCAGAGGTTGATGGCCAGCAGCCCACCCAGGCGCAGGCGCTCGCGCAGGGCACCGAAGAATCCCGGCCCGCACACGGAATAGGCGATGCCGTGCCGGTCGAAGGCGTCCACCAGCACCAGATCCCAGGTATGCGTGGCGCTGCGTACGAAGCTGCCGCCATCCTCCACGAACACGCGCAGACGTGGCTCGTCGGGCAGGCTGAACCAATCCCGCGCCACGGTCACCACCTTCTCGCGCAATTCCACGACATCCACATGGGCATCGGGGTAGTGATACAGCAGGAACTTGGCAATGGAGCCGCCTCCCAGTCCGATGAGCAGGATGCGGCGCGGGGACGGCGCGAATAGCAGCGGGGCCAGCATGGCGCGGGTGTAGGACAGCACCAGGCGCACCGGGTCGCCCAGGTCCATGGCACTCTGCTTGGGCTCCGAATCAAAGTGCAGGGCACGCTCGTGGGTGTCCTCGATCACCTGAATGGTGCCCATTTCGTCACGTGTCTGAAAAACAACCTTGCCGCCGTAGCGTTTCATCAATACCTCTTAAAAAACAATCGGCGTAGCATAGGGTTACACCCCGAGGAACGATGCATGCGCTACGCCATCAGTCTCCACCTGGATTACGCCAGCCACCCACAGGCCGAGGTGAACAGCCTGTTCCGGCAAATTCGGGAGGACCTCATCCAGGCCGGTTTTCACCCGGACGGGCGCCTGTTTACCATCGCGCTGCCCGAATCCGAAGCGTGCCGGCTGGCCCGCACTATCGTCGAGGACGCAGCCAGAAGCACGGGTCTCGGGGATGCCTACGGCTACGTGAAGGAATTCTACGGTTTCAACTTCGAACGGGCGACCAATCTCCTACTGCCTCCGGTCGGTGATATCGGGGTGGTGGACATGGAAGAACTGCCCGATATGGAGTGCATCGATCTGAAGCCGCCCACCGAAACCACGTGACTGCAGCGCGACACTTCCGTTAGGCTTCAGCCACTTGCGCGTATCCATTCCGAATGGAGAGCGTGCCCCCGGCAGTCTGGCGGCATGCCGTGGGTCCGTAGCGTGACCAAATCCTGGGGCTTATCCCGGCCCGTGTATGCCCATGCAAATCCATAAGGGATTGAGCGCGAGTGAGTACTCACTGCGGTCATGTGTACTGACAGCCGTAAGCATCGTTTGAACGGGGCCACAGGGGATCGAATCGTGTCCTTTTCGTGGTGGTGAAATGCGCCCCCCTGGCTGATACTCATACTCGCCAGCCGTCGGAAGTAGGTGTCCCCAGGCTCTCCGGCGAGGCACAACCATAACGTGGTGACGTGGACGTGGCCGCCGCGGGTGGCCGTCATCGAGAGCGACAGCCGTAAGCCATGGCCGATACCCTGCAGTTCCATTGGTCTTCTCCGAAACCGCTCGAGGTGCGCGTGTGCACGAGCCATCTGGCCAAGTACATGCGCCTGAAGGTGATGCCGTCCGGCGACGTGCAGGTGGTCGTACCCCAGGGCTTCGATCGGCGCCGCATCCCGGCCTTCGTGGAACACCACCGTGACTGGCTCGAGCAGCAGCTGCGCCGACTGCGGCGGGAGCACGCCCTCGATCCCCTGCAACGGCCGGAGGTGGTGGAATTGCCTGCCCTCGACGGCATCTGGCCGGTGACTTACGTGCCGGCCCGACCCGGGCGCAGCCAGTGCCGGGAGCGGGCCGACGGCAGCCTGCTGGTGACTGCCGCCGCCGATGAATGGCGGGAGGCGCTGAACCGGTGGCTGATGCGCGTGGCGCGGGTGCACCTGGTACCGTGGCTGGAGCGCGTGAGCATCGAGACGGAGCTACCCTACGAGAACGTCACCATTCGCGGCCAGAAGACCCGTTGGGGCAGTTGCTCCGCGCGCAAGACCATCAACCTCAACTACCGTCTGCTGTTCATGTCCCCGCCCGTGGTGCGCTACCTGTTCATCCATGAACTGTCCCACACCATGCACATGAATCACTCCCCGCGTTTCTGGGCCCTGGTCGCCCGCAAGGAACCCGATTACAAGCGCCTCGACGCCGAACTCCGCCGCGCCGGTAACCTGGTGCCGCGCTGGGCCCGGGCGGAGTGAGGCGAAAGCCCAACGCAAAGACGCAAAGGCGCAAAGAACGCAAAGGACCTTTTTCCGGGAGGACGGCGTCGATGTGCGCGGCACCATTTTGCGTCCTTTGCGGCTTTGCGTCTTTGCGTTGAATTTCTCAGCCACCCCCGGCAAAGGCCGCTGCCACCTGGGCGCGCAGGGCGTCGCCCTGGCCTTCGTAGCGTGAGGAGAAGTGGAAGGGGATGACCTTGCGCACGCCGGCGCGGCGGGCCAGGCGGCCGGCGTCACGGGCGGTGAGGTGGGCCTTGCGGTGGGCGTCCTCTTCGTCCTCGGCGAGGAACGGGGCCTCGATGTAGAGCATGTCGGCGCCGGTCGCCAGGGCCACGATGCGCGCGGCATTTTCCTCGCTGCCCGCGCAGTCGGTGACATAGGCGAGCCGCTGCCCGGGCACGACGCGAACCACGTCCATGAGTTCACCCAGGCTGCGTTCGCCGGGCCCGTCGACCTGCGCCACGGGTACGCGCGTGACAGCGGGTGCAGCGTCCAGCACGAGCTGTTTCAGTCCGTTGAGCCAGGGGCCGACCACCAGGCCGCGCGCCTCCAGACGCGCCTTCAGCACGTTCACGTGCCGCGTCTCCTCTGCGACAAAGGCGAGGCTCGGGATCTTGTGGTCCAGCACCGTGTAGCGCACCCGGAAGGAGGGCCTTTCCACCAGCACGTAATCCTTCGCGACGAAATGCCGCTCATTGCTGCGGGCGAAGGCATGGCGGGCGTGGAATTCGGCACTGAAGGCGTGGCCGCCGGCGTCTGCTTCCGTAACCACGAGGGTGAAGTCGGTGTCGTAGTTGTGCACCAGGTTCCAGGTGTAGCCGGCCAGCCGGTGTTCCACCCGGGCCACGAACTGGGGCGGACCGTACAGGTGCAGCCGGCCCGGGCGTGCGAGGACCAGGCGCACCAGTCGATCCAGGCCGACGAAGTGGTCCATGTGCGCGTGGCTTACGAAGCCGTGGGTGATGCGCAGGAGCTTGCGCGGCGGCAGCGCCCCCAGCTCGCCCATATCGAACAGCAGGGCGCCGCGCTGGTACATGAGGTCGACGTACAGGGCCGGGTCACCGAAGGCATCGTTGACCAGTGCAGGTTGGAACAGCGGCCTCACCGGACCACGCCCTGCAGGATACCGGCAAGACACACCCGTATAGGCTCACCGAGCGGGTCCAGGCATCGTGATTTGCGTGTCGAGTTCATGGGTAGCTGCCAGGCCGGGAGGGGTGCCCTCCTGTAACAATCCTGTCACAAACCGTTCCTATGATCGCGGGATGGAAAAAGCGAGCGACTCCCCTCTCTTCGGCGCCGCCTCCGCGCGCCTGTACCGCTGGCGGCTGCTCAAGGATGCCCTGGCGCGCCATACCGTAGCGGTGGGCGGGGTCAGTGTCATCATCGCCATACTCCTGATCTTTTTCTATCTCCTTTACGTGGTCTACCCCCTGTTCGCCCCGGCGACTGCACAGGCCGTGGCGGACTACCCAGTGCCGGGTGGTGACATCACCCGGCATGTGGAAACCGAGGAACTGGGGGAACTGGCCGTGCGCTATACCGGCGATGGACGCGCCGTGTTTTTTCGCGCCGCCGACGGCACGGTGGTGCAGCAGCAGGCGCTGACGGAAGGCGGGCTCAAGGTCGCCGATGTGGCCGCGGCGGCAGAATCCGGCGGCAGGGTGGTCCTCGCCCTTACCGATGGTCGCGCATTGCCGGTGCAGCACGGCTTCGCCATCAGCTACCCCGATGACAGGCGCACCATCACACCGAATCTGGTGTTTCCCTACGGCAGGTCGCCGCTGCTCATCGATGATGCGGGACAGGCGCTGCAACGGCTCGCCGTCGGCGACAGCGAAGAAGCGCTACTGGTGGCCGCGACCACCGTCGATGGTCGCACGCTGCTGGTGAATTTCGCCAAGGAGACGGATTTCCTCAGTGGCGAAACCACGCTTGCGCGCAGTGCGACGCCACTTGCCGGCATCGCCTTCGCACCTCATTTCCTGCTCCTCTCTCCTGACCAGCGTTGGTTGTACGTCGCCGCCCAATCCGGTGAATTGCTGAGTTTCGATATCAGTGAGCCCGCTGCCCCTCGCCATGTCGAGAGCGTGCGGTTGACCAAGGGCAAGGCACGGCTCGACTCGCTGCGCTTTCTCGTTGGTGGGTACTCGCTGCTGGCAGGCTCTTCGGATGGCCGCATCGCACAGTGGTTTCCGGTACGTGACAGCGACGCCATCACGCGGCTCACGTTCATCCGCGATTTCAGCCTGGGTGATGCACCCGTGCAGGCACTCGCCGCGGAACAGCGCCGCAAGGGCTTTGCTGCCGCCGATGCCACCGGGCGCGTGGGTTTTTACCACACCACGGCCCATCGCAAGGTGATCAGTGCCGAGGTGGGGCGTTCCGGATTCGGTGCCCTTGCCATCTCACCGCGTGCCGATGCCCTGCTCGCCGAGGACAAGGAGGGCCGCATGCATTTTTGGCAGGTGCACAACGAGCACCCGGAAGTGTCATGGTCGTCGCTGTGGGAGACGGTGCACTACGAAGGCTATGACGAACCACAGTATGTCTGGCAGTCGTCCGCCGCAAACAATGATTTCGAACCCAAGTTCAGCCTGGCGCCGCTCGCCTTCGGCACCTTGAAGGCGGCGTTTTACGCCATGTTGTTCGCCGCACCGCTGGCCGTGCTCGGTGCGGTCTACACAGCGTATTTCATGGCGCCGCGCATGCGCACCCTGGTGAAGCCGTCCATCGAGATCATGGAGGCGCTGCCCACGGTAATCCTCGGTTTTCTTGCCGGGCTGTGGCTCGCGCCCTTTGTGGAGGGCTATCTGCCAGGTATGTTCGCGTTATTGGTGATCACGCCTCTCGGCGTGCTGGCATTCGCCTTCGCCTGGTCGCAATTACCGCTACGGGTGCGCTCACTGGTGCCGGAGGGTTGGGAAGCAGCGCTGCTCATTCCCGTGCTGCTGCTCATGGGCTGGGGCGCGCTCGCGCTGAGCGTGCCTTTGGAACAGTGGCTGTTTGGTGGCGACATGCGAGCCTGGATGGATCGCAACTTCGGGATCGGCTTCGACCAGCGCAATGCGCTGGTGGTAGGGATCGCCATGGGTTTTGCCGTGATCCCCAACATCTTTTCCATCGCCGAGGATGCCATCTTCAGTGTGCCCAAGCACCTCACCTTCGGTTCTCTCGCGCTGGGTGCCACACCTTGGCAAACCTTGTCGCGCGTGGTCATTCTCACCGCCAGTCCCGGTATTTTCTCGGCGCTGATGATCGGTCTGGGCCGTGCCGTGGGCGAGACCATGATCGTGCTCATGGCCACCGGCAATACCCCGGTCATGGACCTGTCCATCTTCCAGGGCATGCGCACGCTGTCGGCCAACGTGGCCGTGGAGATGCCCGAATCCGAAGTAGCGAGCACCCATTACCGCATCCTGTTCCTGGCGGCGCTGGTACTGTTCATGTTCACCTTCGTCTTCAACACCCTGGCGGAACTTGTGCGTCAGCGGCTTCGTAAGAAATACAGCAGTCTCTAAGCGGGAGAACGCCATGCAAACAGAGCAATTGACGTCTTCCGGGATGACGGACGAACACGCGCGCCGCGCCACACTCACCGGGAAACTGCGGGCATGGACCGCCACCGGCTCGCCATGGGTCTGGCTCAATGCCGCTGCCATTGCGGTGAGCCTGATCGCAGTGGTCGGTCTGTTGTCACTCATTGCCGTGCGTGGCCTGGGTCATTTCTGGCCCAAGACGTTGATTGAAGCGACCTACGCCCCGCCAGATGGCCAGCGCGTCCGCATCATCGGCGAGTTCCATGGCCATGAGACCGTTCCTGTCGAACGTCTCCACAGCAGCGGTGTGACCCCGCCGCCTGATACGGCCACCGTGCAGCGCCACCTCATCAAGACCGGCAATCGTGATTCGCTGGGCTTTGACTTCCGCTGGGTGGTGGATGACTGGCTGGTGGAGCGTCGCTATCCCGCCGACCTGATCGCGATCGAACGCCGCGAGTGGGGCAACTTCTATGGCTACTTGCGCAGTGTCGAGCAGAAGGGTGCCACGATAGCCGAAGGCGTGCAGGCCTGGCCGGCCCTGCAGGAACGCATCAAGCGTGCACAGGTGCTGGCCGCGCAGATCCGGCGCATCGAACAGGATGACATCGGCTCCGTCAACTATCGCATGGAGCGCCTGCGCCTTGCCGAGCGGCGCGTGGAACTGCGGGGTCAGGCCGATGCGGCAGCGCTGGCGGATATCGCCGCTGAGCGGGCCGAGCTGCAGATGGAGTATGAACGACTCCAGAATGCGCTGACAGCGCTGTATACCGAGATCGGCCGCGACAGTCTTACCGCCGAGGTGATGGACGGCCGCACCGTGAGTGTTGCGCTGGCCGACGTGGTGCGGGCCTACCAGCCCAACGCCATGTCGGTGTTCGACAAAATCGTGTTTTACGCAGCCAAGGTGTGGGAGTTCGTGAGTGACGCACCGCGCGAGGCCAATACCGAAGGTGGCATCTTCCCTGCCATTTTCGGCACGGTGATGATGGTGTTGCTCATGTCGGTGTTCGTCACGCCGTTCGGCGTGATCGCCGCTGTGTACCTGCGTGAGTATGCGAAGCAAGGGCCGCTTACGCGCCTCATCCGGATCGCAGTGAACAACCTGGCGGGCGTACCTTCCATCGTCTATGGCGTGTTCGGACTCGGCTTTTTCGTGTACTTCCTGGGCGGCAACATCGACAGGCTGTTTTTCCCCGAGGCCTTGCCTGCGCCCACTTACGGCACTTCGGGGATCCTGTGGGCCTCGCTCACACTTGCCATTCTCACCGTGCCGGTGGTGATCGTCGCCACCGAGGAAGGTCTGGCGCGCGTGCCGCGTGCGGTGCGCGAGGGCTCGCTCGCCCTGGGTGCCACCAAGGCCGAGACCCTGTGGCGCACGGTGCTGCCCATGGCCAGTCCCGCCATGATGACCGGGCTTATCCTGGCGGTGGCGCGCGCCGCCGGCGAGGTGGCGCCGCTCATGCTGGTGGGTGTGGTGAAGCTGGCGCCATCGTTGCCGCTGGACGGGAACGCGCCCTTCCTGCACCTGGACCGCAAGTTCATGCACCTGGGCTTCCATATTTATGACGTGGGCTTCCAGAGCCCCAACGTGGAGGCCGCGCGACCGCTGGTCTACGCCACGGCGCTGCTGCTGGTGGTGATCATCGTGCTGTTGAACCTGGCCGCCATCGCCATTCGCAATCACCTGCGCGAGAAATACCGCGCGCTCGAACATTGACGGAAATACCCATGAACGAGACGGCTATCCCCACCCACGGCTTCGATCTGAATGCCCTTGAGCGTGAGCGCCGGCATCGCGATCTTGCCAGCGAGGACGTATGCCTGGAGGTAAAGAAGCTCAACCTCTATTACGGCAGCAAGCAGGCGCTCAACAACATCAACATGGTGATCCCGCGCCGACGCGTGTCTGCGTTCATCGGTCCGTCCGGCTGCGGCAAGTCGACGCTGCTGCGCTGTTTCAATCGCATGAACGATCTGGTGGACGGCGTGCGTATCGAGGGTGCCATCGAACTGGACGGCGTGAATATCCATGACCGCAAGGTGAACGTGTCGTCCTTGCGCCGGCGCGTCGGCATGGTGTTCCAGAAGCCCAATCCGTTCCCCAAGAGCATCTACGAGAACGTGGCCTACGGCCTGCGCATCCAGGGCATCAACAGCCGCCGCACCCTGGATGAGGTGGTCGAGAAGGCACTGCGCGGCGCCGCGCTCTGGGACGAGGTGAAGGACCGTCTCCACGACAATGCCCTGGGCCTCTCAGGCGGTCAGCAGCAGCGCCTGGTCATCGCACGTGCCATCGCCATTGAGCCCGAGGTACTGTTGCTCGATGAGCCGGCGTCGGCGCTCGATCCCATTTCGACGCTCAAGATCGAGGAACTGATCTACGAACTGAAGGACCACTACACCATCGTGATCGTTACCCACAACATGCAGCAGGCGGCGCGCGTGTCGGATTACACGGCCTTCATGTACATGGGCGAACTCGTCGAATACGCCGACACCGATACCATCTTCACCAATCCGCACCAAAAGCAGACGGAAGACTACATCACCGGCCGTTACGGCTAACCGCGAGGGGCAGAGGCAAATGGAGAAAGCACATATCGGGCACCACATCTCGCAGCAGTTCAATGTGGAGTTGGAAGACATCCGTAACCGCGTGCTGGCCATGGGCGGGCTGGTGGAGCAGCAGCTCGCCGATGCCCTCATCGCGCTGACCGAAGGCAACAGCGAAATCGCTGAAAAGGTGGTCACGACCGATCTTCAAGTGAATGCCATGGAAGTGGCCATCGACGAGGAGTGCAGCCGCGTGCTGGCACGGCGTCAGCCTGCCGCCAGTGACCTGCGCCTCATCGTGGCGGTGATCAAGACCATCACCGATCTGGAGCGCATCGGCGACCAGGCCGAGCGCGTGGCGCGTATGTCACTGCGCCTCGCCGAAAGCGGTGCCGATTACCGACAGTATTCATCCATTCGCTTGCTGGGGGAACGGGCGCGCCAGCAGTTGCATGACACCCTGGACGCCTTCGCCCGCATGGACACGGAGGCGGCGGTGCGCGTGGCACGCGCCGACATCGAGACCGATCGTGACTACAACGCCCTCATGCGCCAGCTCATCACCTTCATGATGGAAGACCCGCGTACGATCACCTGGGTGCTGGATGTCATGTGGTCGGCGCGTGCACTGGAACGCATCGGCGACCATGCCCGCAACATTTGTGAATACCTCATCTATCTGGTGAAGGGCAAGGATGTGCGCCACGTGAGCCTGGAACAGATGGAGGCGGTGAGTCGCAACCCGTAAGGTTCACCGCGAAGGCGTAGGCCACGTTGCCGTGCAGCGGCTACGTGACGATCCGTCCGGACCCCGTCACGGGGGGAAGACAACAGCCCAACGCAAAGGCGCAGAGGCGCA
>Ga0172382_10009929_pt1 | contig 12875 bp, 10 predicted proteins | sample Leawel138RmetaG_FD_122245 | JGI IMG/M metagenome (GOLD analysis project Ga0172382, IMG submission 122245) | Leachate microbial communities from a municipal landfill in Southern Ontario, Canada - Leachate well 138R metaG | ecosystem: Engineered > Solid waste > Landfill > Unclassified | place...
GAAAACGATATGCTGACCGGCTTTTCGTTGGGAGGGGATGATTATATTGCCAAACCATTTTCTGTGAAAGAGGTGCTTGTCCGTGTGAAAGCATTACTCAAACGTAGCGCCCTCACTAAAGTAATTCAGATAAAACCTGTACCAACTGATTGGAGTTACCAGGGGCTGAATATTGCCCCGCAGGGTAATCGTGTGACCATCGATGGTAACGAGATAACACTCACAAGGAAAGAGTTTGAAATTCTCTCTTTGTTGGCACGTACATCGCCCAACCTTCTTACTCGTGCTGAAATATTGAATAGCGTATGGGGAGAGGATGAGTTTGTGCTAGACCGTACCGTTGACGTGCATATCACCCGCTTGAGAAAAAAATTGGGTGACTATGCAGCCATTATTGTCAACCGTCCTGGGTTTGGGTATTATTTGAATACCGATTCTAAGGATGATGAGATAGGGATTGAATGAGATTGAATAGCCGGCTTAGTCTGCTTTTTCTTCTTAACTTCTTAATTTTTCAACTTCCATCGTCTAATTTCTCAAAATGCAACGAAAAATATCCTTCAAAACGCGTATTGTATTCATCTTTACAGTGATTATAGGCCTGTTTACTGTAGGGATTATCCTATTTGAACAGCAACAGTTCAAAAGTGAGCGGACACGTAGCTTGGAACGTACTCTTGAAAATAATGCCGATATTGTCCACCGGTATCTTAATGAAAGTGGTATCGACCTGCAAAAGGAACCGAGGCGAATTGCGGGTCTGTTACACTATATGCCTTCTGATGCGCGTTGTACCATTATAAGCTGGAAGGGACAGGTCTTTTACGATAATCTTTTGGATGTCGGTGAAATGGGAAATCACCTGAAGCGTCCGGAGATACAGAAATCGATTGGTTTTGGAAAAGGGTCAAATATTCGTTTATCAGATAGTGATAATATTGAGTATCTTTATTTTTCTAAAAAATATAATGAAGGCTATTTTATCCGTATGGCAATGCCATACAATGTCCATCTGCAGTCGTTCATCAATTCCGGCAGCTCTTTTATCATCTATATTCTTCTCTTTTTCGTGCTGTGCATATTGATGATGTCCCATTTCGCCAACCGGTTCTCAAAATCACTGAAAGAGTTGAGGGAGTTTTCATTGAATGTGAAGAACGGTTCAAATATACCTGCCGATTTTGCTTTTGCCGACGACGAGGTGGGAGAGGTGAGTGCAGATATTGTAGAGAATTACAACCTGTTGCAGGAGAACCGGCGTAAATTGGCGACGGAGCGTGAGAAACTTCTACAGCATTTCCAACTGTCGGAGGAGGGGATCGCCATCTTCTCGAAAGAACGTAAGGAGATTTATGCCAATTCTCATTTTTTACAATTTCTGAATATGATTCTGGATAATCCTACACTGGAGACAGAACTTATTTTCGATGATCCTGCTTTCGGGGAGTTTGTCGTTTTTCTCGACAAACGGCCAAGGGAGGGAAATATTTTCTCGAAACGGATAGAGAAGAGCGGACGGCAGTTTAATGTGCGGATCATTATTTTTGAGGATGAGAGTTTTGAATTTTATATCAGTGATATTACCAAATCGGAGAAAACACGTCTGCTCAAACAGGAGATGACCAATAATATTGCACATGAGTTGCGTACTCCGGTCACCACTATCCGTGGTTATCTGGAGACGATCCTCAACCTTTACGACTACAAGGGTGAGAACAGCGAACGTATCCATGGCTTTCTCGACAGGGCTTATACACAGACTATCCGCCTCTCGGAATTGATACAGGATATCAGTATGCTAACCAAGATTGAAGAGGCGCCCGACCGGTTCGAATTGGAACAGGTGAGTATAAGCAAATTGCTGGATGAATTAGTCAACGATCTATCCGACAAATTGAAAGAAAGGAATGATAACTTTAAGATAGAGGTGAATGATAGTGTGGAAATTTATGGTAGCCGTACACTTCTCTATTCTATCTTTCGCAATCTGATTGAAAATGCTGTTTCCTATGGTGGGGAAAAGATTGAGATCGTGGTACGCTGTTACAACGAAAACGAAGATACTTACTTCTTTGAACTCTATGATACCGGTACTGGTGTGGAGGAAAAGCATCTGGTGCGTATCTTCGAGCGTTTTTATCGGGTGAATGAAGGACGAACGCGTAATACCGGCGGATCTGGATTGGGACTCTCCATCGTCAGGAATGCAGTGTTGTTCCATAAGGGCAGCATCGTGGCAAAAAATCGCCCCGAAGGAGGATTACACTTCCTGATGATTTTCCAGAAAAGTCTTCGGCTAAAGAATATCTGATTGATTTTCTCATGAACCTTTCTCATTGTATCTTTGTTCGGATAACAATATAAAATTAAAATAAAAGAATCATGAAATTTATCGGAGCTCATATCAGCGCATCGGGTGGGGTGGAGAATGCACCCCTTAACGCACAGGCTATCGGTGCAAAAGCATTTGCTTTCTTTACCAAGAATCAACGTCAGTGGTTTGCTTCGCCTTATACACAACAGAATATCGATCTTTTCAAGTCGCGTTGTGAAGAACTGGAGTATTCGCCCAATCATATCCTGCCGCATGCCAGTTATCTGATTAATCTGGGACATCCCGAAGAGGAGGGGTTGAACAAATCGAGAGCTGCTTTTAACGATGAGATGAAGCGGTGTGAGCAGTTAGGTATTAATCGGTTGAATTTTCATCCGGGAAGCCATTTGAACAAGATAGCTATCGATGCATGTCTTGATAGGATTGCTGAATCTATTAATATAGCACTTGAAAAGACCCATGGAGTGACTGCTGTCATAGAGAATACTGCCGGACAAGGGAGTAATCTCGGACATACTTTTGAACAGATCGCCCATATTATAGACAAGGTAGACGATAAGAGCAGGGTGGGAGTTTGTCTTGATACGGCGCATACCCTGGCTGCCGGTTACGAGATCAGAACCCGAGGAGGTTATGACGATACTTTCAATCAGTTCGATCGGGTGGTAGGTTTTCGTTATTTAAAAGGGATGCATATCAATGATTCGAAGAAGGACTTGGCTTCGCGTGTCGATCGCCATGATAGCCTTGGAAAAGGACTGATGACCATGGATCCCTTCTCATTTCTAATGAATGATCCTCGACTCGACGATCTCCCACTCATTCTTGAAACCCCCGATGAATCACTTTGGGCAGAAGAAATCCAATTACTCTATTTACTGCAGAAATAAAGTGATTGAGGGATAGGATAGGAACGATTGTTATGGTAGACTATAAGTTGTCGGACTAGCTATGGTTTTTTGAAATATGTTTCTTTTTTCACATAAACTAAAGTGTCGTTCTTTCTCAGTTCACTTTTTAGATAATCAAGGTCGAGGTAATTAGCATCAGCAGTACCTTTCGTAGTACTTGAGGATTTAATGAAAATATTGTAAGTGGATAGTATAAATCCTCCTTCTGTTATTCTTCCTTGCAGGGTTGCATGGAGTTTCGCCTCCTCTCCACTTACAACGGCAATGCCCATTTCGGTATAAGGAGCAAATTTCACCGCTTCTGTCAAATCTTTTGGTGTTAAAAAGAGACTGTCGTCTTTCACTCTTATTTGCAAGGGAAGATCCAAGCAAGTAGGACAAAAAACCCGGGCGGTATTTTTTTTCCCAAAAAGAATGGTGTTATACCGTATTGTGCTTTCTCTCAGTGCGTCTACCCTGGGATTCATATCTACAAAATGAATATCACCAATTTTTCCCGATGGTCCTGTCACTTTTATTGAACTACCATCAATCTGCTGGTTGTCGGTAATGGCGAAAATAGATGATATCTCCTGTTTGTAGGGCCTGTATATGCCCGACTCATAGGTGAGTCCTGTGTCGTCTTCGGAACAGGAGGAAATTATGAATGCAAATAATATTAAAATGACACTACCGTGTTTCATATTTCAATTTATCTAAGGTGCATCTTATATTTCGCAAATATAGTGAAAGCAGAGTGAAAATCCAAATTTGTTTGGAATTATTTGGCAGATTCACTTCTTAATCTAACATTCTCAGCGTGTTACGGACCAGTTCTGAATTAGTTACCTGCTGTTCGTATTCTTCGATTACCACAGCCGTGCCTCCCATTTTAATATTGGGGTTACGATAGATCATAGCACTCTCTATCGGTTTTCTTGCTGAAAGATGAAATTCCCTGGCGCCGGTTTCTTTGGCGATGGTAAGTATATTGTGCATATTAACACCACTGCCGGGCATGATGATAGTGCGGTTGCCTGCCTGTTTTACCAACTCTTTCAGAAGTGGAATCCCTTGCTCCGCCTGTCGCTGCTGTCCCGATGTGAGTATCCTTTGGCACCCTAATGCGATGATTTTTTCCAGACTGTCGAAAGGATCACGGCACATGTCAAAAGCCCGGTGAAAAGTGACACTCATCCCCTCGGCAGCATCTATCAATTCCCGATTACGCTTCATATCTACCTCACCATCTGCCGTGAGACAGCCAATCACTACGCCGTCGACGCCCAGTTGGCGGGCTATCTCGATATCTTTTAACATGATTCTCTGTTCTAACGATGAATAGAGAAAATCGCCACTTCTCGGACGAATAATCACATTCAGTTTGATATCTAACAACTCTCTTGCCAAGGCAATGTCACCATAGGAAGGGGTGGTGCCACCTTCGGGTATGGCCGCACATAGTTCAACACGATACGCTCCTCCCTTTTGTGCTTCTATACAACTGGCCACGGAGTTGGCACAGATCTCCAATTTATAATTCATAGTTCAATATGTCTGAAATATTGTCAAAGATAACCTCTATTAAACGATTTTACCCAGTCATTGTTGAATAAAACATGGTAGATATTTTATTGCACAAAATTAATTCTTGATAATATTCGGTGAGCCATTCAACAGCTCCTCTCTCTTCCTTTTGGATTTATAACGGGAAGAGTTGTCCGATAATTTTATTATTGGGCTGATCATATATCTTTTTTATCCGTTTTGTGAACATATAATTAGCTTTTTTTATTTTTATGTTATATTTTTGAGGAGCGAATACTCTTTGAGGTCTTTCGCCCGATTTGGTTAATAACTCAAGTTTCACATGTAAATTTGGTATGTATGTAACTAAAACGTCAGACGAATACTTTAGTTGCAATCATATGACTTGCGAAAATTGAATAATCTATAATAATTATGATAAAAATCAATCACAATCTGTTCCTTGTAATCTCTCTTTTATTGGTTCTACTTTGCTCTTTCAACAGTTGTAAATCTAAAAAGAGTGAGGAAAATTATATTAAATTCAAAAAGCTCAAGGATACTCATCAATATTTTGCTTATAAAGCAGATAATTCAATACTGGTCAGTGGTCATAGGGGAGGGCATGAAGTGAATTACCCCGAAAATAGCATTGAGGGATTTCGGCAGGTGTTGACCCATATGCCCGCCTTTTTTGAGATAGATCCCCGCCTGACCAAAGATAGTGTAATCGTTTTGATGCACGATGCTACATTGGATCGGACTACTGACGCAACCGGCAAGCTCTCTGATTATACCTTCCCCGAACTACAATCGGTGAGATTAAAAGATCATGAGGGAAATATCACATCCGCGAAAATACCCACCCTGGAAGAGGTGATCAAATGGAGCAAGGGTAAGACGGTTGTCAATCTCGATAGAAAAGATGTGCCGTTCGATATGATCGTGGATCTGATTAAGAAGCAGAAGGCGGAAAAGCATGTGATGCTTACTGTACATACGGGAGCACAGGCAAGATATTATTCGGACAGATTACCGGGGATCATGTTGTCTGTCTTTGCCAGAAATGATAAAGAATTTGAGGATATTGCCATTTCCGGTGTCCCCTGGGAGAATATGATTGCCTATGTGGGCCAAACCATTAATGAGTCCAACAGGCATATCGTAGAACAACTGAGGGGCAGGGGAGTCAGGTGTATGGTTTCATATGCTCCGTCTCTCGATCGATTGAGAACGGCAGAAGAGAGGGAATCAGCGTATCGGGAGGCAATCAAAATAAACCCCGATATCATTGAGTCGGACTATCCTGTTGAGGTATGGAAAGTGCTGCTACCTTAACGTGTGGGGATAGCAAAGATATAGGATGAAAACAGAATAATTCAGACAAGCAAGAAATGATGAACAAAATCATGGAATGTGTGCCCAATTTCAGTGAGGGACGCGACAAACAGAAGATCGAGAAGATTGCGGATACATTCCGAGGAAAAGAGGGGGTAAAACTGTTAGACTATAGTGGTGATGAGGATCATAACCGGTCGGTAATTACTGTTGTAGGTGAACCGGAAGCTTTAAAAAATGCGGTGATTGAAGCGATAGGACGGGCGGTGGAGTTGATAAACCTCACCCAACATCAGGGGCAGCACCCCCGAATGGGAGCAGTGGATGTGGTACCCTTTATCCCGATTAAAAATGTGACGATGGAAGAGGCCATAGCACTCTCGAAAGAAGTAGCAGAGGCAGTCGGCGAGAGATATGACCTTCCGGTTTATCTCTACGAAAAGTCGGCCTCTGCATCACATCGTGAAAACCTTTCTAATATACGCAAGGGTGAATTTGAAGGATTGTCCAATAAGATGAATCAACCAGGGTGGATCCCCGATTTTGGTCCTTCACAGCCACATCCTACTGCTGGTGCCGTGGCAGTGGGGGCTCGTATACCGCTGATTGCCTATAATGTGAACTTAGGAACTAGTAATCTTGAAATTGCGATTGCCATCAGTAAGAAGGTGCCCCATTTGGGCGGAGGATTGAGGTTTTGTAAAGCGATGGGGGTGGCATTGGAAGATCGCGGTATTACACAGGTGTCGATGAATCTGACAGATTACACTAAAACGGCAATCTATCAGGCCCATGAACTGGTACGAATTGAAGCGCAACGCTATGGAGTGGCTGTGGTAGGTGCCGAAGTGATTGGACTTGTTCCGATGGAAGCGCTGGTTGAATCCGCCGCCTATTATCTGGGGTTGGAGAATTTCTCTGTAAATCAGGTGCTTGAAGCACGACTGATGGAATAATATATCAAAAAGAATAATGAAATTGAAAATAGAAGTTTTAATCGTATGAAACTGCAGGATTTAACTTTAAAACAATTTCTTGAAAAAACCGCAGCCAATGAGGCGCTTCCTGGAGGAGGTAGCTCTTCGGCCCTGAATGGTGCTATCGCTTCTGCGCTGACCGGGATGATGGCCAACCTCACCATCGGTAAGAAAAACTACACCGATGTGGAGGGTCAAATGAGAAAGGTTGTGGAAGAGATGAAAGAGAATCGGTTGCTTTTTATCAATGATATCGACCGCGATGCGGATGCATATAGCCTAGTGATGGAAGCCTATAAACTACCTAAAGAAACGGATGAACAAAAAAGGCTCCGTGGCGAGAAAATTCAGGAAGCAATGAAGGTGGCGTCGCTCGTCCCGATGGAGGTGACAGAGCGTGCCTTTAGAATGATTGATACTATCATCGATACAATCCGTAAGGGGAATAAAAATGCATTGGCCGACGGGATGGTTGGATTGATGGCTTGCCGTTCCGCCATTATGGGAACATTATTCAATCTCCGCATCAATTTGAGTGGTATCAATGACCCGGTATTCGTAGAAGAACTGAGCGAGAAATGCAACTGGATCGAAAAAGAGACCCTTGCAAAAGAAAGAGAAATGATTGAATGGATGAAATCGGTAATCTAATTCTCCGCAGAAAGAAAAATAGATGGTATCTAATATCAATGAATAAATAGGAAAGAGTTGATTTTCCCGATTCATGGAGAAGAAAAATTGAGTATATTTGCACTTTCAAAAAAGAATTAACAAATAAGAAAATAGAGAATGGTAGAAAAAATCAGACAATCGCTCAGGGATTCTGCGGCAGCAAGGTGGTCTGCACTTTTCATTGTCTCTTTCACAATGATGTGCGGATATTTTTTAACGGATATCATGGCGCCACTCGCAGGCTTGCTGGAAGCGCAATTTGGATGGAGTCGTGCCGAGTATGGTACATTCACAAGTTCATACGGTTGGTTCAACGTATTCTTGTTGATGCTTATCTTAGGAGGGATTATCCTCGACAAGTTAGGTGTGAGGCTCACCGGTCTTGGAGCGGCATTAGTAATGGTTATCGGAACCGCACTCAAGTACTGGGCGATATCCAGTGATTCGTTGAGAGGTACCACCTTTCTGGGATTGGATGGACAGGTCCTCCTGGCCAGCATAGGATTTGCCACCTTTGCCGTGGGGGTTGAAGTGGCCGGTATCACCGTCTCCAAGATCATCGTAAAATGGTTTAAAGGGAAGGAACTCGCTACTGCGATGGGGATGGAGATGGCGATGGCAAGGATCGGTACCGCGTTGGCACTGGGATTCTCTGTGCCAATTGCCAAGGCGATGGGAGTGATCGATGTTTCCCGTTCAGTATTGGTGGCACTGATTGGGTTGTGTATCGGATTGATCGCATTTTTTATCTATATAGCAATGGATAAAAAATTGGATGCATCGGAGGCGACAGATGAGGTTGAGGAGAAGAATCCGGAGGATGAGTTTAAGATAGCAGATATTGGAAAAATATTGAGTAACAGGGGATGGTGGTATATTGCCATCTTGTGCGTGTTGTTCTATTCTGCCGTTTTTCCCTTTCTGAAGTATGCGACCGATCTGATGGTGAATAAATTTGGCGTGGCGGAAGATCTTGCGGGAATGATCCCGATGTTGTTGCCTTTCGGCAATATTCTGTTGACTCCCTTGTTTGGGGGAATTTATGACCGGAAAGGTAAAGGAGCCACCATCATGATTATCGGTTCCATATTGCTGATACTGGTCCATGCACTCTTCTCCGTGCCGGGGTTGAATAGCTGGGTCTTCGCAATGGTATTGATTGTAATTCTTGGAGTTGCTTTCTCGTTGGTTCCCTCTGCCATGTGGCCTTCAGTGCCTAAGATCGTTCCCGAAAAACGATTGGGTACCGCCTATTCACTTATCTTCTGGGTACAGAACTGGGGATTGATGGGTGTGCCCCTCTTGATCGGATGGGTGCTCGAGAAATATTGTGTTACCGGACAAACTGTCCGCGACGGACTTACCGTGAATAGTTACGATTATACATTACCCATGATGATCTTTACCGGTTTTGGTGTGTTGGCATTGATTGTTGCCTTTTTATTGAAAGCAGAAGATAAACGCAAAGGATATGGACTGGAATCGCCCAATATCCAGAAATAGTGGAAATCTACAAGTAAGCGAGTGAGAAATGCACTTGTCCGTTTTTTTGGCGATAGCAGACCGCATGTAGCAAAAGCGGTGTAGACGGTTAGAGGGTAAAAGTGAGACAACTATTTGTAATTGAGAGGCTATGATCAAGGAAGTTCAATCTGTAAAGTAACCTTTCTGTCTCTTTTTGACCAAAGTGGGGAACCAAGCAAGAGTCTCTTAATTTCGATTTCCAATGCCGGACAGGAATTTTCCTTGATATTGATTTGTCCCGGCTGGCCTATTGGGTCTATATAGAACTTCACTTTGAAAGATATTTTTTGTCCTGCACAGATATCTTTATCGTAATGTTCAGTGAAATATTCAATGAAATCCTCTTTATCAAATACAGGTGCATTATATACTACGCCAGCCACATTCCCAGCAGTGGCATCCCTTAAGTTACTACTTGATCTTCTAAGCTGAGAGGGAGAGACCGAAGTAACTGAACCGACAACAGACTCTTTTTTTTGACTTCCAAAAGCAACGATGGTGACCTCATTCAATGCTAAATCATTAGATATCATCTGGATATCACCCACATTTTCCTTCAATGGGATTTCAGACTCTTTCATGCCGACAAAGGAGGCAATAAGTACATCCACTTCATCTTTTGAAACATCCAACTTAAAATTGCCGTCTATATCACTAATGGTACCGTTATATCCGTTTTTAGGTAGAATAGTAACTCCGGGAAGCGGGCTACCTGTCTCATCCACGACACGTCCGGATACAACTATTTTATCCGATTGATTCACTAAAGCCAAGGCTTCCTGACGGATGAAAATCTTTCCCAACTCCTGATCTGAACTATCGGTCTGCACAACATGGCCGGCTAATGCTTGTGAAAGGTCGTTTTCAGGCAAAATTAGTTCGTTCTTGATCTTTTCGACAGGAGGGTTTGCAGGCTCTATTTCCAACTTATGATGTTGGGTAACCAGGAGAGTATCTTCCTGCAGTAGTGGAATTGAAATTTCTTGCTTTGTTTGAATCTTCTCCGACGATACAATGGCCGGTATATCATTCTTCTCATAAGGCTTATGAAGCAATAAGGGAATACTAATGAGCAATATGATCGCAGCTGCGGCAGCCCATATCCATATTCGTGTATGGTGCTGTTTTTGTGAAGAGGAAAATTGTTTCTCTAAATTTTCGATTACAGATATATGGTCTCCTTCCACCGAATCGTATCCTTCAATGGCGTCCTGAAGGAAAGGATCATCCATGGCCTTCCGTTCCAATTGGTTGGCTCCCTTTCCCCGTCGTTGTCCCCGTATGTAATCCTTTAAATTCACCTTCTTTTCCCTTAATTCTCTACTTCTCAATTCTGTTGGAAAACTACTGTATCTTTAATATACGTGTGATGCAATTCTTCAAATTTCGTTTTCCATTTTGAATATAACTCTTCACTTTTTCTAATGTATATCCTGTAATGGAAACGATATCTGCATACGATTTGTTCTCGTAATAAAAATAGTTGATGCTCTTTCGCTGTTCCTCTCCCAATTCATTCATACAAAATATCAGCGCCGACTCTTCATCACTCGATTTCTCTTTATCTAATAGAGTGAATAAATCACCGTTTTCCATAAATGTGTCATCCAAATTGATAAAAATCGCCTGTTTCGATTTTCGTAGGCGATGAAGACAGTGATTTTTGGTAACACTATACAACCATGAATGAAAATTCTGTATATCGTATAGCTTGATCTTTTGTGCAACCTCCTCGAACAGGTCCATAACCGCATCCTGCGAATCGGTCTCGTCCGAAAGATATTTCAGGCATACTCCATATACCATCGGAATATAACGGCGGTACAACTCGCCAAAATATATCGGTTGTTCCTCTTTTTTGCAGAGAAGAAACAATTCGTCATTCGATAGTATCGATATTTCCTGTCTGTTTTTCAATTTGTTGCCTGTGTACTCGTGAGAAGTATTTTACAAAAGTAAAAAAAATATTCATTCGGTTATGGAATCTGGAGGAGAATTGTATCTATTTAGTAAATCAATCAATTATCAAATCAGTAAATCAATAAAGATATGAAGACAACAGTTAAAAGAGTCAGTTTGATTTTACTCGCAGTAGTAATGTCATTATCAGTTTCCGCACAACAGATAGAGGTAAAGGGAAAGGTGTATGATGCACACGATAAAACACCAATACCAGGGGTGACCGTTATGGAGATAGGCAAAACCCGGGGGACCATTACCGATGTCAATGGTGAATTCAATATCAATACCGAAAAAGGGAAGATACTGCAATTTAAATACATAGGATATAAATTGAAAGAAGTAAGAGCGGAAAGTGAATGGATGAAAGTTGAGATGGAACAGGATATCCGGACATTGGAAGAGGTGACCATCGTAGCTTTTGGGAGTCAAAAAAAAGAAAGTGTTGTCGGTTCTGTTACTTCAGTTTCTCCCTCTCAACTAAGGAGGTCAAGTAATGGTTTAAGGGATGCCATTGCCGGGAGGGTAGCCGGTGTTGTGTGGGAAAGCGATACAGAAGAGTATGGAACATTCAAGGAAAACCGCTTCTTTCCAGTTGAAAAACAACCGCTTTCCACTTTTTCACTTGATGTAGATGTTGCTTCTTATGGCAATATCCGTCGGATGATCAATCAGGGGAAGATGCCTCCTCAAGAGGCGGTTCGCATTGAGGAGATGATCAATTATTTCAGCTATAACTATGTACAACCTACAGATGGGCATCCGATTAGGATTATGACTGAAACAACACTTTGCCCATGGAATAAAAAACATCAATTGTTGCGTATTGGGGTGAAAGCAAAAGAGATTCCTTCGGAGGAATTATCTGCAAGCAATTTTGTTTTCTTGATTGATGTGTCAGGGTCAATGTACGATGCTAATAAACTACCGCTTGTGAAGTCGTCGATGAAGTTGTTAGTGAATAATCTGCGTCCGCAAGATCGAGTAGCAATTGTAACCTATGCCGGAGCAGCAGGAGAAGCGTTGCCATCAACAAGTGGTGCCGATAAGCAGAAGATTATCGATGCACTGGAGAGCTTGTACGCCAGAGGTTCCACGGCCGGAGGAGAGGGGATTCAACTGGCTTATAAGATTGCTGAAAAGAACTTCATGAAAGAGGGTAATAACCGGGTGATCCTCTGTACTGATGGAGATTTTAATGTGGGCGTTTCATCCAACGAGGGATTGGAAACATTGATCGAGAGTAAGCGGAAAAGCGGTATTTTCCTGACCGTACTCGGCTATGGGATGGGAAACTATAAGGATAGCAAACTTCAGACTCTGGCAGAGAAGGGAAATGGTAATCATGCTTATATTGATAATCTACAGGAGGCGAATAGGATCATTGTCAACGAATTTGGCAGTACCATGCATACTATTGCCAAGGATGTGAAAATTCAGGTGGAGTTCAACCCCGCACTTGTCAATGCTTACCGTCTGATAGGTTATGAAAGCAGGCTGCTCGAAGATGAAGATTTTAATGATGATCTCAAAGATGCGGGGGAACTGGGTCCCGGCCATACTGTGACAGCGCTCTATGAGATTGTCCCTGTGGGAGTGAAAGCGCCTGTAGGCAGTGTGGATCCGTTGAAATATCAATCTTCGGAAAAAGAA
>Ga0172382_10009932_pt1 | contig 12873 bp, 12 predicted proteins | sample Leawel138RmetaG_FD_122245 | JGI IMG/M metagenome (GOLD analysis project Ga0172382, IMG submission 122245) | Leachate microbial communities from a municipal landfill in Southern Ontario, Canada - Leachate well 138R metaG | ecosystem: Engineered > Solid waste > Landfill > Unclassified | place...
CAGCGTGACGGAACCGGCACTCGGGACATCGTCGTCGGTGCCCAAGGTCGGGCTGGTGGATTACTTCTGGCACGGGATGGTGGGCGAGACGGGGTGCATGCTGACCCTGGAGTTTGGCACGTGCGCGCTCGACGAGGTCATCGGCGCGCTGCGGGCCGATCACTGGCTGCACGCCCATGGTCCGGTGGCTGGGGGGCCGGTGGACTGGGACGCCGCCCGCACCCGTGCCATCAAGGGGCGTCTGAAGCGCACCTTCTGTCCCGATGGGCTAGAGTGGCGGGAAATGGTACTGTTCCGGGGACGGCAGGTTATCCGGCAGGCACTGCGTGGCCTTGCCGGGGTGGATGCCTGATCTGGAGGGTGTGATGAACACGGCGGTCCCGGCCATGGCCGGTGATGCTCTGGTCCGGCGCGGTCGGGTGGACGATATTCCGGCCCTGGTCGCGCTGGAGAACCGCTGCTTTGACTCCGATCGCATGTCGCGGCGCAGTTTCCAGCACATGCTGACTAAGGCGCACGGCGTCCTGACCGTGGCCGTGGGAGCGGAGGGCCTGAGCGGTTATTCGTTGGTCCTGTTCCATGCCGGGACGTCGCTGGCCCGTCTCTATTCCATCGCGGTGGACGACAAGGCGCGCGGGCAGGGGCTGGGCGAAATGCTCTTGCACGCCGCCGAGGATGCCGCCGTGGCCGAGGGGTGCGTCTCCATGCGCCTGGAGGTGCGTCCCGACAACGCCGGGGCCATCGCGCTCTATGAGCGCCTGGGCTATCGCCCCTTTGCCGTGCTGCCCGACTACTACGAGGACCATTCGGCCGCCGTGCGCTATGAGAAGCGCATCGCCCATGCCGAGGCGCAAACTCAGCTTCCGGTGCCGTTCCACCGCCAGAACACCGACTTCACCTGTGGCCCGGCCAGTCTGATGATGGCGATGCAGGCACTCGACCCGTCGGTGGAGTTCAGCACCCGGCTGGAACTCAGTTTATGGCGGGAGGCGACGACCATCTTCATGACGTCCGGCCATGGCGGGTGTGGGCCGCTGGGGCTGGCGCTGTCGGCGTGGCGGCGCGGCTTCGAGTCCGAGGTCTGGCTGTCCGAGGACGGCCCGCTGTTCGTGCGCACCGTGCGCGACCCGCGCAAGAAGGAAGTCATCCGCATGGTGCACGAGGATTTCAAGGCCCAGGTCGAGGCCGCTGGAATCACCGTCCACCGCGCTCCACTGACCGTGCAGGGGTTGGTTCAGGCGGTTGAGGAAGGGGCGGTGCCGCTGGTGCTGATTTCCCAATACCGCATGACCAGCGAGAAGTCTCCGCATTGGGTGGTGGTCACGGGTTTTGACGACCATTTCATTTACTTCAATGATCCCGACGTGGACGAGGATTTCCACAAAACCGCCATCGATTGCATCAACATTCCGATCGGCCGCCGCGAGTTCGACCGCACGGCACGTTACGGGCGGGTGGGGTTGCGCGCCGCCGTGGTGGTCAGGAAACGCTAAGATCCGAATGACAGGGGGAGCCGGATGCCGCGAGTGATTATCCTCGTCGATCAGCCAGAGGACTTTCAGGGCGACCCGGCCGGGCGCACCATCATGCCGGTGCGAGACTACATCTCGGCGTTCTGTCCCGAAAACAAGCGGGTGGTGCGGGTCATCAACCTGTGCCGGGACTATTCGTATCTGGGCTATGGCTACTATGCCTCGCTGCTGGCGGCGGCGCGCGGGCATCAGGTCATGCCGGCCGCCCCGACGCTGATCGACATGTGGCAGCGCGGACGGTCGTGGAGCGCGCTCCAGAAGCTCGACCAGACCCTGACCGCGACGCTCAACCGCCTCAAGGAACAGCCCGAGGGGCCATTCACGCTGACCGTCTGTTTCGGGCGGTCCGATGATCTGCGGTTTCACAAGCTGGCAAGCCAGGCGTTCGACTTGTTCCGATGCCCCATCCTGCGCCTGCGGGTGAAGTGGGATGACAAGTGGGGCTGGTACATCCAGGGCGTCAAGCCGCTGTCCATCAAGGAGTTGCGAATTGACCAGCGCAATGAGTTCTGGGCTGCGCTGGACGCCTACACCAAGGTCAACTGGCGGACCCGCAAGGCCCCCAAGTTACCGCGCTACACCCTGGCGATCCTGCATGATCCCAAGGACGACATGGGGCCGTCCGACCCCAAGGCGTTGGAGAAGTTCGTGCGCGTCGGGGCCGATCTGAACCTCGCGGTCGAGTTGATCACCAAGAAGGACTATGACCGGCTGGCGGAATTCGACGCCCTGTTCATCCGCGAAACCACCAACATCGACCACCACACCTTCCGCTTCGCCAAAAAGGCCGAGGATGAAGGCATGCCGGTGATCGATGATCCGCTGTCCATCATCCGCTGCACCAACAAGGTCTATCTGGCCGAGTTGCTGTCCGCCAACAAGGTGCCCGCGCCCAAGACCTTCATTGCCGGGCGGCGGCGCATCAAGGAGATGGAAAACAACCTGCCTTATCCGATGGTCCTCAAGATCCCCGACGGCGCGTTTTCGCGCGGTGTGGTCAAGGTGGAGAACCGCGACGAACTGATGGCCAAGTCCAAGGTTCTGCTTGATGAATCCGACCTGATTCTGGCCCAGGAATTCATGCCGACCAGCTTTGACTGGCGGGTCGGGGTGCTCAATGGCGAGCCGCTGTTCGTCAGCCAGTACATGATGGCCAAGAAGCACTGGCAGATCTACAACCACGTCAACGGCAAGTCTGAAAGTGGCGGCTTCAAGACCATGCTGGTCGAGGACGCCCCGCGCGCGGTCATCGATGTCGCCGTCAAGGCCGCCCGCCTGATGGGCAATGGCCTGTACGGCGTGGACATGAAACAGAACGACCGTGGCGTCTTCGTCATCGAGGTCAACGACAACCCCAACATAGACAGCGGCGTAGAGGACCTGAAGCTCAAGGACGAACTGTACCGCCGGGTGCTAAAGGAGTTCATCCGCCGTCTGGACGCGCGGTAAGGGGGGCGCCAGATTCCCTAATGCGCACGCCGGGCGGCGGTGGTATATGTCCGCCACGTTTTTCCCCCGCATTCTCAGGACGCCTGCGATGATCAAGGTGGTTCGCGCCAAGCTGCATGGCCTTTGGGTGACCGATTCCGAGTTGCACTATCATGGCTCCATTACCCTGGACCCGGAAATCTGCGCACGCGCGGGGATCTACCCGCTGGAGTTCGTGGAGATCTGGAACAAGGCCAGCGGGGCACGTATCTCGACCTATGTGATCTATGGTGAGCCGGGGTCGCGGTGCTGCATCCTCAACGGAGCGGCGGCACGCACCTGCCACGCCGGGGATGAAGTCATCATCGCCGCGTCCAGCTATGTGCAGCCGAGCGAACTGTACAGCCTGCATCCCAAGGTGCTGACGTTCAACCGCGACAATACGGTGTCGTCGGAACTGAGCTATTCGGTGTTCGAGACGCCGGAGCGGCCGTTCAACTTCGCCATCCACGAGGAACCCGTGGACGACAGCGCCGCCGCCCAGGCCGAGCGCGACCGCAAGCGCGACGTTTTGAAGCGCGACTTGATGGCGGCGGGCCTGACCGAGCATCAGGCGCTGGACATGGTCGCCAAGCACATCGACCAGCACGCATGAACTACCGTCACGCCTACCACGCCGGCAATTTCGCCGACGTGTTCAAGCATGCTCTGCTCGCCATGTGCCTTGAGCATCTCAAGGGCAAGGACAAGCCGTTCTTCGTGCTCGATACCCATGCGGGGATCGGCCTCTATGACCTCGGCGGGGTGGAGGCGGAAAAGACCGGAGAGTGGCATTCGGGCATCGAGCGGTTGATGAATGCCGCCGATATCCCGGCTGAATTGGCGCCTTATCTGGACGTCGTGCGTGGGCTAAACCCCGAGGGCGGCTTGCGGCACTATCCCGGCTCGCCGTGGGTCGCCAAGGCGCTGACCCGGTCCGGCGACCGTGTGGCGCTGTGCGAACTGCACCCCGAGGACGCCGCCGCGCTGCGGGAGACAATGCGCCGCGACCGCCGGGTCAAGGTGTTTGCCCAGGATGGCTATGGCGCGGTCAAGGCCATGCTGCCGCCACCCGAGCGGCGTGGGCTGGTGTTGATCGACCCGCCCTTTGAGCGGCGCGACGAGTTCGCAGCCCTTGAACAGGCGTTGCTGGACGGCGTGAAGCGGTTTGCCGGAGGCACCTTCGCCTTGTGGTATCCGATCAAGGATCCGCTGGAGATCACCAACTTTCATGCCCGGCTGGAAGAATTAGAGATTCCCAAAACGCTGTCTATTGATCTGGTCGTCCGCCGTTCGCGCCCCGGAATGCCCCGCCTGGACGGTTGCGGCTATGTGTTTGTCAATCCACCTTATGGATTGCTGGCCGGCCTGGAGCGCGTGATGCCGTTTCTCAGCGGCCTGCTGGCCCAGGAAGACGGCGCTGGCTGGAAGCAGCGGTGGCTGGTTCCCGAGGCCTGACGCCGTCCCGGCAACGGGAGGACGAATGGCACGAGAAACCTTGCGCGACCGTATCCTGGCACGGGTGGCAACCGCCCTGGGGTTGGAGCCGACGGTGGTGCCGCGCGGAACGCCCGAATTGGCGCCGTTGCTGTTGCCCGCCATGATGGAACGCTTCGACCTTGACCGCACGGCGCTGGCGTCCAACAACCCTGACCTCGCCCACATGCTGGAGGAGCGGTGCCGCGCGTGCGCGGTCAAGGGACTGTGCTTTGAATCCCTTGCCCGTGGGGTGACGGCAGACGCCGCCGCCGGGTTCTGTCCCAACGCGTCCATATTTACGGTGCTGCGTCCCCGCAAGGCATCCTGACCGGAAGGTTTTGGGCTATTGGCCTTCCGGGGTTCCCTTCGGCGGTTGCTCCCCTTATACCTTGCCCAAATGCATGAGGGTACGGAGGAAGCCGCCGATGGCAAAGACCTTTGCCGAAGTCCTGCACAAGGGCTATGCGCAGACCTTTGAGGTTATGGGCGAAATGTTGGTCGACGAGCAGTCGGCGTTTCAACACATCCAGATTTTCGACACGCCGCTCAACGGGCGGGTGATGGCGCTGGACGGGATCGTGCAGGTCACGGACCGCGACGAGGCCAGTTATTCCGAGATGCTCGTCCACATGCCGGTCATGGAGATCGGGACGGCGAAACGGGTGTTCATCATCGGCGGCGGCGATGGCGCCGTGGCCGAGGAAGCCCTTAAGCATCCCAGCATCGAAGTCGAGATGTGCGAGATCGACGGCCGCGTGGTGGAGGCCTGCAAGGAACACCTGCCGCACGTCAATAATGGTGCGTTCGCTCATCCCCGCTTCACCCTGCATCTGCGCGACGCGTTCGAGTTCCTCAAGGAATCGAGCACCAAGGGCCGCTTCGATGTCATCGTTGCTGACCGCCCCGACCCGGTTGGTCCCGCCGAGGTGCTGTTCCAGACCTCGTTCTATGAGTTGGTGCGCGATGCGCTGACTGATCAGGGCGTGGTGGTGTTCCAGAACGGCACGCCGTTTTACCAGCCGTCCGAACTGACCGACACCATGTCGCAGTTGCGTGGCGTCTTCCCCCAGTCCGGCTGCTATTTGACCGTGACGCCGACCTATATCGGCGGGTTCATGGCGCTGACCTGGGGATCGAAGGGGACCCGCCTGGGGTCCGCCGCCCCGGACGAAATCGTGCGGCGTTGGCAGGCCGCCGGCGTGGCGACCGACTACTACAACCCGGCCATTCACGCAGCGGCCTTGGCCTTGCCCGAATGGATTCGGCGGCTGGTCGCCGTATAGCGCCGACTCGGACGCCATTGACACATCTCTGACACGGTGCGCACGGTGTGCGCCTCCCTCGAAACCCCTGAAACAAGGGCGATTCCGGGGAATTATCTTAATTTTTGGCCGGTTAGGGGACTTTTTTCTTTACGGGGGGCGGCATAAGCCTGATATAACCGCCTCCGAAAGATTGCCCTAAGCACGGCGGCTCACCGACAAAAGCATCTGTCACCGAGTACGCACGGCGGCCGGCTCTCTTATCGATGCTGCACCTTCGCAGTTTCATCCGCGACGGTTCGGGTTGGTGGGGAGTAGACGCCATGAGTCACTTGTTCGCTTCCGTTAAGGAAGTGGTTGACAATCTCCGTCCTCGGGATCCGGTTTTTGTGGTGCGCCCACGGGTGCTTGCCGCACAGGCCCGGCGTATCATCAACGCCTTTCCCGGCGACGTTTTGTATGCGGTCAAATGCAACGATGACCTCAACGTCATCGATGCCTTATACGCGGGCGGATTGCGTCATTTCGACACCGCCTCCATCACCGAGGTCCGGTCCATCACGCAGCGATACCCGGACGCGGTGTGTCACTTCATGCATCCCGTGAAAAGCCGCGAGGCCATTGCCGAGGCGTACTTCACGCACGGCGTGCGGTCGTTTGTGCTCGATCACGAGGATGAACTCGACAAAATCTTCCAGGTGACCGAGGGCGCCAGCGACATGATGCTGGCCGTGCGCCTGGAGATGCCGCGCGGCAAGGCCATGATGTGCCTGTCCGGCAAGTTCGGCTGCGGACCGTCAGAAGGCGCGCGCCTGTTGCGGCGTATCCATGCCGCCGGATGCAGCACCGGGCTGACCTTTCATGTCGGGTCGCAGTGCGTCGATCCCAAGGCCTATGCCGAGGCGGTGCATCTGTGCGGCCAGACCCTTGAGGAAGCCGGGGTGCCGCTGGACGTCCTGGACGTCGGGGGCGGGTTTCCGGGCGAATACACCGGCGAGGAGCCGGCTTTCGACGCCTTTGTCGAGGCGGTGGTCGATGCCTGCGAGGAGATCGGACTGGACATCAACCAGCCCGGCGGAACGCGCCTGCAATGCGAGCCGGGGCGCGCCTTGGTGTGCGACGGCGTCTCGGTCATTGCCCGCGTTGAACTGAGGCGCGGCGATAGCCTGTACCTGAACGACGGCACCTATGGCGGTCTGGCCGAACTGCGGTGGCTGGGCAACTGCTTCCCGATGCGGGTGGTCCGTCCGGTCGGCGAGCCGGCGGCCAAGGGCCGCCTGACCGGGTTCGACCTGTACGGACCGACTTGTGACAGCATCGACAGCATGCCCGGCCCGCACTGGCTGCCCGATGACGTCAAGGAAGGCGACTGGGTCGAGGTCGGACGCATGGGCGCTTATTCCAACGCCCTGCGCACCCGCTTCAACGGGTTCGAGACGACGGTGTGGGTGTCGGTGGACGATACCGTCATCCTGCGTCCGGCCGTTCCGATAACGTTGGAGCAACTGCGATCGGCTGCCTGATAGCTCTTTGGCTGCTGCTGAAGAACCTACTGGCGGAACGCTCGGAGCCGTTTTATCTTCTGTCCGCCGGTCCTGCCTGAAACTAACGGGCCGGGCCGGCGGATTTCGTTGCGGAATGGTCCCCTCCGATGTGGGGGCCGGAGCTTGGTGGCTCGCTTTATGGAGTCCGTTCATGCGGGCGCTGGTTGCGGCAGTGGCTGTCGCGTTGATCGTCGGGACGGAAGTCACCGCCGGCATGGCCGTCCTGGATGGCGTTATCTTCTGGAGCAATATGAGCCTTGCCCTGAAACTGCTGTGGATTGCGCCCCTGGTCGGGATCGCGTCCGGTCTGTGGGCTGGGGCGCATGTCCTGCGGCGCGAGCGGGCGTTTCCTCCCGGTATTTGATTGCGCTGGCGCATTTTCCCGCACAGGGCGTAGACTAACCCTGCACGCTGTGTAGGGGTATATGGTATGGCGGGCGCTAGCAGGTGGCAGGACTTTCGCGGATTTGACCCTTTGCCTTGGCTGACCGCCTTGGTGCTTGGGGCGCTGGTGCTCGCCCTTGGCATGGCGGCTGAACGGTTGGCCGTGCAAAGCCATGATGCGGTCGAACGTGCGGCGGTGGTCAAGGCTCTGGCAGGACTGCGCGGCCGCTTGGGCAGCGTGCTTGATGCCAACATGCAGGTTGGCCAGGGGCTGGCCGACTATGTGGCAGCCAGTGGCGACTTGGCTGACGGGGAATTCCAGGCCATCGCCCGCAATCTCCTAAGCCATCGATCCGAAGTGCAGCGCGTCGCCCTCGTCCACGGGACCTCCATCACCGCAATCTATCCCGAGGCCGGCAATGAGGCAGTCATCGGGCTGGACCTGCGCAATAATGCCGAGCAATGGCCGTTTCTCCGTCATGCCATCGAAAGCGGGATGCCGGTCCTCGGTCCACCAGTCGTGCCGCTGCAGGGCGGGGGACCGGTTCTGATCGTCCGTTCCCCGGTCCATGTTCCAGCGCGGCGTGGCCAAAGTCACCGTTACTGGGGTGTGGTCAGTACGGTCATAGACTTTCCGGCCGTCCTCCAACGGGCCGGACTGACCGGGCCGCTTCCTGTCTCCGTGTCCATCCAGGTCCGCGATGATCGGGGCGGCAATGCCGGACTGGTGTTTGGCGACGCGCGTGTCCTGGAAAGCAGCCCCGAGGTCATGGAACTGGGGGTTCCGGGCGGCACCTGGACTTTGGCTGCCATGCCCTCCGACGGCTGGCGTGACTCCACGGCGTTGGTGTGGGCCTTGCGTGGCGGAAGCCTGTCCATGGCCGTGTTCATTGCTTGGACCAGTGGGCTGATGATGGCGCAATGGCGCGCGGTGCGGCGAGGGCGGGTACGTGTCGCGGTCAGGCGAGGCCAGGGCAGCGAAAATAGGCTGCTCGAACAGGCTGCTTTCCAGCGGGCAGGAGATGTGGAGCTTGTCCATGCTCGCCGAAGCGATCGGTCCTTGGCCGTTATGCTGGTCGATATCGATCGCCTGCGCATCCTAAATCAGACGCGCGGCGCGTCTGCCGGGGATCAAGCCTTGCATGCCATCGGCGCCGTGCTTACCGCGTCCGTGCGCCCAATCGATCTGGTCGCGCGCACCGAGGGGGGCGCTTTTGCGGTCCTGTTGATTGGGACGGGCGCGGAGGGGGCGACGCTGGTGGCGGAAAAGATGCAGCGGGCAATTCGTGCCGTTGCACTGAATGACGATCCTGCACAGCACGCGGGTTTCACGGTGAGTATCGGGATTGCCTTAGTTCGCGATTACGACCGGGGCATTCAGGATGTTCTGGTGCGGGCTGGCGAGCGGCTGGCAGCGGCCAAACTGGCGGGCCGCGATCGAATCGCGGTGTAGTCCAGGGGATAACCCTCTTGACGGGAGTGTGCGGCCGATGACAGGGAGACTGCGCTTCGCCGTGCCGACAGCCTTAGCAGTGGCGATGGCGGTCGGGGAGTCCGCGCTGCCTGGGGTGCTGTCGGATGGGCCTCCCCTGGGCTTGGTATCGGGCGTTTTGGCGGGAACGGTACTAACCAGGGCGTGGCCGGGGCTTGTGGGATGTCTTGGCGTTCTCGTGGCCGTGCTGGTAGCCCGCCACACTCCGCCGCTGGCGTGGCTGACCGGCGTGGTGGCTCCGCTGGCGGCAGCCGGCGCGGTACATGCGTGGACAACTGCCAAGGGAATGATCGGGGCGCCCAAAGATGCCTTGGTCAGTCTTGGTGTGGGGGCGGGTACGGGGCTGGTTGCCGCAGTCCTTGCGGTTGCTCTCGACCTACCCGGAGGCCCTGCCGCCTGGGGTTTGGCTCAGGGATTGGGAGTTCTAGTGGTTGCGCCGTCGTTGGCGAGTCTTCTGGAGCGCCTTGCGCCTAAACCGGCGCCAGTGTTTGCTCCGCCCTCTGGTGTGCGAGTGTTGGTCGTGGAAGATGATGCTGTGAACCGGATCGTCGCCATGGAAATGCTACGCACCGCCGGGCATGAGGTGAACTCGGCCGCCGATGGGCTTGAAGGCGTGGCGCGCATTGCCAGGGATGAGCCTCCCTATGACGTCGTCTTGTTGGACCTGCATATGCCGGTCCTCGATGGTGCCGATGCCCTGCGCCGAATCCGTGAACTGCCGGACCGCGCCCGGTCCGGCGTCCCGGCCATCCTGCTGTCAGCCGACGTGACCGAGGCGGCACGAAAACGCGGACGTGATGCGGGGGCCGATGCCTTTCTGACCAAGCCGTTCGAGGCGGCGGACCTGTTTGCGGTCCTCAAGGTTGTCCGCAGCGGATCGGGAAGCCAGCCGGTGCAAAGTGCCGCGTTACCGCCGTCCGCTGATGCGGTCGACCTTCAACTTCTGGAGGGGCGTCTGGGTGATTTGGGCATTGATAGCCTCGCGCGCATTCTTGGCTTGTTTCAGGATGCTGCGCCGCGTCACCTCAGCCGCTTGCGGGAATACGCAGAGGCCGGAGACACTGCCGCCCTGCGCCGCGAGGCGCATACCCTCATGGGCGCAGCGGCCGTCATCGGCGCGAAGCGGGTTTGTGATGCTGCAGCCGGGATAGAAAAGGTGGCCGGCGATCCGGTTGCCGTGCTCGCCGCCCTGAAGCCGATGAAGGACATCATTGCCGCGACCTTGGTCGCTGTCGAGACATTCGCCATCGCCCGCAATGTCCCTTTTTGTCGCCGACCCGTTAGGGATTACGAGACGTCGGGCGCAAAAACATAGCCCGCGTTGCGCACGGTGATCAGGAACCGGGGCGCCGCCGGATCGTCGCCCAACTTGCGCCGCAGGCGGGCGATCAGAACGTCGATGCTGCGGTCAGACGGCGACCAGGATCGCTGCGCCACGGCGTCGAGCAGGCGGTCCCGGCCCAAAACGCGCTGGGCATTACTGACCATCAGGGCCAGCAAGTCGAACTCGCCGCTGGTGGTGTGGACCTTGGTTCCATCGGGGCCGGTCAGTTGGCGCCGTGCCGTGTCCAGCATCCAGCCGTCAAACGAAAAAAGCGTGCGGGTCTCATCGTTTCGTGCCGCGACCATCACGCGGCGCAGCACGTTGCGCACGCGGGCAAGCAATTCCCGCCCCTCATAGGGCTTGGTGACGTAATCGTCGGCTCCCAACTCCAGGCCCACCACGCGATCCACCGTGTCGCTCTTGGCCGTGACCAGTATGATGCCCAGGCTGTCTGTGCGCGCGCGAAGCTCGCGCAAAAGTGTCAGCCCATCGCGGCCGGGCAGGGTGATATCGAGCAGTACAAGATCGACATGGCGGCGCGCGAGGTGCGCGTCCATGGCGTCGCCGGTATCGCATTCGGCAACGTCATAACCCTCCCGCTTCATGTATTCGGCCAGCAGTGTACGGCAGACCGCATCATCCTCGACGATCAGCAGGCGCGAAGCGCGGGCATGGGGGTGAGCGGCGGCGGACATGGGGTATCCCAGTAGCGGAACGGACTTCCATGTAGCGCATTCGTCCGCGCCCCTGCAACCGTTAGGGCGTGAAGGCTTAGTCTAACGCTCTGTCAGTTCACTTGACGGCCGCTCACGCCGTTTCAGACGCTTCGCCCGGTCAGCCCAAAGGCGGCCAGCAGTTCTTCCGCCCCGCGCGTCGGGGGCAGGGTGCCATCAGCCACGGCAGCTTCGACTGCGGGCAGTCGGTCGGCCACGGCGGGATGTTTTTCCAGGGCCTGGACCAGCCGGTCGCGGACCAGTGCCCACATCCAGTGGCGTAATTGGTCGCGCCGCTTGGCTTGGAGTTCCCCGCTGGCGGTCAGGGTGGCGCGGTGTTCGACGATCTTGTCCCACAGCACGTCAAGGCCGATGTTGGCGATGCCCGAAACCATGATGACCGGCGGTTTCCAGTTGGCGGTGGCCGGGGTCATGATGTGCAGGGCGTTCTCGTAATCGCGCTTGGCGCCACGCGCCCTCATCTCGTCCACGTCACACTTATTGACGGCGACCAGATCGGCGAGTTCGAGGATGCCCTTCTTGACGCCCTGGAGTTCGTCGCCCGCGCCGGGCAGCATGAGGACCAGGAAGAAGTCCGTCATGTCGGCGACTTCGGTTTCGCTCTGGCCGGTGCCGACGGTTTCGACCAGCACAACGTCGAAGCCCGCCGCCTCGCACACCAGCATGGTTTCCCGCGTCACCCGGTTGACGCCGCCTAGGTGGCCTTGCGTGGGCGAGGGGCGGATGAAGGCGTTGTCGTCGGCCGCCAGATTGGCCATGCGGGTCTTGTCGCCGAGGATCGACCCACCCGACCTTGAGGACGTGGGATCGACCGCCAGCACCGCGACCTTGTGCCCAGCCTTGGTCAGATTGGTGCCGAACGTCTCGATGAAGGTGGACTTGCCGACGCCGGGAACGCCGGAGATCCCGATCCGGTGCGCCTTCCCGGCGTGCGGCAGCAGGCGGGCAATGACGTCCTGCGCCAACGCCTGATGCCGCTCGGCGCGGCTCTCAACCAGGGTGATCGCCCGGCCCAACGCCGCCCGGTCCCCCGCCAGCACGCCCGCGACGTATTCATCGGCCGTCTGCGGAGGACGGCGGGGGGAGGTGGTCATGGCGGGTATTTCCTTGATCAAAATGTCCGTCATGGCCGGGCTTGACCCGGCCATCCACAAGCGGTGACGCGTGGATGCGCGGGTCAAGCCCGCGCATGACGGAGAAAGGTGTGAACGTCAGGCCGCTTCCCCGTAGCCAAGCTGTCTGTTCAGCTTGCCCAGCAGGTCCTGTGCGGCGACGCTGATTTTGGTGCCGGGCGGGAAGATGGCGGCGGCGCCAGCAGCGGTCAGGGCGTCGTAGTCCTGCGGCGGGATGACGCCGCCGACCACGATCAGGATGTCGGCCCGGCCCAGCTTGGCGAGTTCTTCGCGCAGTTGCGGCACCAGGGTCAGGTGCCCTGCGGCCAGGGACGACACGCCGATGACGTGGACGTCATTCTCCACGGCCTGACGGGCGCTTTCGGCCGGGGTCTGGAACAGCGGCCCGATGTCGACGTCAAAGCCCAGGTCGGCGAAGGCGGTGGCGATCACCTTCTGGCCTCGGTCATGGCCGTCCTGGCCCATCTTGGCGATCAGCACGCGCGGGCGGCGGCCGTCGTTCTTCTCGAACTCGGTGACGAG
>Ga0172382_10009935_pt1 | contig 12871 bp, 14 predicted proteins | sample Leawel138RmetaG_FD_122245 | JGI IMG/M metagenome (GOLD analysis project Ga0172382, IMG submission 122245) | Leachate microbial communities from a municipal landfill in Southern Ontario, Canada - Leachate well 138R metaG | ecosystem: Engineered > Solid waste > Landfill > Unclassified | place...
CGCCTGCTCGCCGCGGAAGGCGGGATAGCCGAAGACGGTCCGGAGTCGATCGAGCGCGCGGGGGCCGAGCCCGGCTTCGGGCGGCCGTGCGCTCGGGCTCATGTTGCCCCCTCGTCGCTGCGCGCCGGTCCCCCCGTGGAGGACGCGAGCCCGGCTTCGGGCGGGCGTGGGCTCGGGGTCATGTTGCCCCCTCGTCGCTGCGCGCCGGTCCCCCCGTGGGGGACGCGAGCCCGGCTTCGGGCGGCCGTGCGCTCGGGCTCATGCGGCAACGCCGCCGGGGGCGGGACGGGGGTTCATGGCAGGCGGGGGATTCGGGGCCCGGCGCGATGCGCGCGAGCCGGCATGCGCGACCATGGAGGCGTCGCGCGGCGGGGCGGGGATATCAGCGACGGCGCGGCGGCGGGCGGCGATTGCCCATGGGACGGGGCCCGGACGTATCCTTGTGGCGGAAGCTGATGCGTCCCTTGGTGAGATCGTAGGGGGACAGCTCCATCGTCACCTTGTCGCCCGCGAGCACCCGGATGCGGTGCTTCTTCATCTTGCCCGAGACATAGGCATTGACCTCGATCCCGTTGTCGAGGATGACGCGAAAGCGCGCATCCGGCAGCATCTCCGCTACCGTTCCTTCCATCTCGATCAGTTCTTCCTTGGCCATCGGCAAATCCTGTAGGTTCGGTCGGGCGCTTCGGCTCGCTGGCGAGGACGGCGGCCAACCGGGAATGCATCGGCAACGGTACGGCCCGCTCCGGTGCGCCGCATCGGGCACCGGCCGCGACCACTGCATCCGGCCGCCGCTACCAGCCCTGTTGGTGTACTGCGCTGTCGATCCGTCGGGACGGCGGAGCCGATCGAGGGATGATCGGCATGGGGATCCGGTGCCGGATCATCAGGCCTGCTTGCGATCTGCGTGCAACGCAGCCCGCGCGTGCCGCCCTGTCAACAGCGCATTATATCCGACCACCGCCCGGGCTGCGCTATCCTTCCGGGCAACAAGGGAGGATGCCATGGCGAACGAGGGTTATCACGAACCGATCGGAGAGCTGAGCGACGAGACTCGCGACATGCATCGGGCGATTACATCGCTGATGGAGGAGTTCGAGGCCGTCGACTGGTACAACCAGCGCGTGGATGCCTGCAAGGACCCGGAGTTGCGGGCGATCCTGGAGCACAATCGCGACGAGGAAAAGGAGCATGCGGCCATGGTGCTCGAATGGATCCGCCGTCGCGATCCCGTCCTCGACCACGAGCTGCGCGATTTCCTCTTCACCGACAAGAAGATCGTCGACGAGAACCACAGCCACGACTAGGCGTCGCTGCCAGCGGGCCGCGGGGGCGGGCTATCGTCGCGGCCAGCGGGCCGCGGCGGCCGCCAGCACCCGGTCGCCGGCCGACGGGTCGAGGCAGTCGACCACGATGCGATCGGGCATCGAGCGCAGCCAGGTCAGCTGCCGCTTGGCGAGCTGGCGGGTCGCCGCCACGCCGCGCTCCAGCAGGGGGCGCAGCGCCGGATCGCGCGGATCCCGGGCCGCCCGCGGGTCGCAGCCGGGATGCTCCGCCAGCCAGGCCCAGGCCTGGCGGTAGCCGACGGCGCGCATCGAGGGCAGGCCGGGATGGAGATCGCCGCGGGCCATCAGCCCGGCCACCTCGCCGAGCAGGCCGGCGGCGATCATCGCCTCGAAGCGGGCGGCGATCCGCCGATGCAGTTCCTCGCGCCGCGAGGGCTCCAGGCTCAGCAGCACCACCGGGGCGGGCGGCGAGGCCGCTGACGCCGGCGCCGCATGCAGCGCGGACAGCGGCTGGCCGGTCAGCTCGAAGACCTCGAGCGCGCGCTGGATGCGCTGCGAATCGCCCGGCGCGAGCCGGGCGGCGGTGGGCGGATCGATCGTGGCCAGTCGCGCATGCAGGGCCGGCCATCCCCGTGTCGCGGCCTCGGCGTCGAGCCGGGCGCGGATCTCGGCGTCGGCGCCCGGCAGGGGCGCGAGTCCGCCCGCGAAGGCCTTCGCGTAGAGCATGGTGCCGCCCACCAGCAGGGGCAGCCGGCCGCGTCCGATGATCTCCAGGCAGAGCCGATGCGCATCGGCGGCGAAGCGCGCCGCCGAATAGGCTTCGGTCGGTTCGAGGATGTCGATCAGGTGGTGGGGGACGACGGCGAGTTCGACCGGTCCGGGCTTGGCGGTGCCGATGTCCATGCCGCGGTAGACGAGCGCCGAGTCGACGCTGATGATCTCCACCGGATGATGGCGGGCGAGCAGCATCGAAACGGCGCTCTTGCCCGCGGCGGTGGGCCCGAGCAGCATCAGGATCGGCGGCGCGCCGGCAGTGGCCATCCCCGGTTCTCAGCGTCCGCGCAGGAACCAGCGGTCGATGTCGGTGAGCGGGAGCTGCACCCAGGTGGGACGGCCATGGTTGCACTGGTCGGCCGACGCCGTGCGTTCCATTTCGCGCAGCAGCGCATCCATCTCGCCGATCGACAGCCGCCGGTTGGCGCGCACCGCCCCGTGGCAGGCCATGGTCGCGAGGAGTTCGTCGCGATGGGCTTCGATCGCGCGGCTGGAGCCATGCTCGCGCAATTCGTCCAGAACGTCGCGGGCGAGCGCCGCGGCATCGGCCCGCGCCAGGGCGAGCGGCACCCGGCGCACCGCGATGGTGGTCGGCGAGATCGGGTCGAGTTCCAGGCCGAGCGCCGCGATCGGTTCGCGATGCTCCTCGGCGCAGCGCACCGCGAGTTCGTCGACCCGCAGGGTTACCGGGATGAGCAGGGGCTGGCTCTCGACGCCGTTCGCCGCGGCCGCCTTGAGCTTTTCGTAGACGATGCGTTCATGGGCGGCATGCATGTCGACCACCACCAGGCCGTCGGCATTCTGCGCCAGGATGTAGATGCCATGGAGCTGCGCGATCGCGAAGCCGAGCGGCGGTATCCCGTCGGTGTCCGTGGAGCCGGCCTCGCCGCCCTGCGCGACGTCCGGCTCGAACGCGCCCAGTGCCGCGCGGATCGCCGTGAGCGCCGGTGCGCCGCCGGGCCCGGGCGTGCGCTCGCCGGTCCAGGAACGGCCGGTGGCGGGCCAGTTCCCCCCTGCCTGCGCGAGCCTCGCCTCGCCCGCGCCTGCCGCCGGCACCTCGAGCCCCAGGCCGTCCTGCGACTGTGCGGGCAGGTGGTGGGCCGGCGCCCGGGCGGTGGGCATGGCGGGCGCCCGGGCTTCGCCGGCGCCGGTGCGCAGGGCGTCGCGCACCGCAGTGAAGACCAGCCGGTGCACCGCCTGCGAGTCGCGAAAGCGCACCTCGGTCTTGGCCGGGTGGACGTTGACGTCGACCAGCGCCGGGTCGAGCGCCAGCGACAGGACGTAGGCGGGATGGCGCTCGCCGTGCAGGACGTCGGCGTAGGCCTGGCGAACCGCATGCATCAGCAGGCGGTCACGAACGAAACGGCCGTTGACATGGAAGTACTGGCGATCGGCGCGGGCGCGGCTCGCGGTGGGCAGTCCGAGCAGTCCGTGCAGGCCATGGCCGGCGTCGCCGCGCCCCAGCACCCGGTGGGCGTCGCGGAAGTCGGCGCCCAGCCCGGCGAGCGCGCGCGCCTGCCAGTCGCCGGCCGGCCATTGCTCGGTCCGGCGGCCATCCACCACCAGGGCGAAGCCGATCCCGGGATGGGCGATCGCGACCCTGCGAAACGCCTCCACGCAATGGGCCGATTCGGTGGCCGCGCTGCGCAGGAACTTGCGGCGGGCCGGTGTGTCCGCATAGAGATCGGCTACCTCGACGACTGTGCCCTGGGTGCCGGCCGCCGGTGCGATCGCGCCGCTGCGCCCATCGATCCGCCAGGCGGAATCGGCGCCGGCGACCCGGCTGGTGATCGAGACGCTGGCCACCGAGGCGATCGAGGCGAGCGCTTCGCCACGAAAACCGAGCGACGCCACGCGCTCGAGCTCGGCGAGCGAGCCGATCTTGCTGGTGGCATGGCGGGTGAGCGCGAGCGGAAGCTCGTCGGGCGGGATGCCGATGCCGTCGTCGCTGACGGTGATGCGGCGTATGCCGCCTTCCTCGATGCGCAGCTCGATGCGGCGCGCGCCGGCATCGATCGCGTTCTCGAGGAGCTCCTTGACCACGGAGGCCGGGCGCTCGACCACCTCGCCGGCGGCGATCTGGCTCACCAGCATGTCGGGCAGGGGGGTGATCGGCCGTCGCGCGGCCGGCGGACTCTGCATCGAGGCCATTATACGAGGCTGCCGTCGGGCGGCCGACAGGCCTCGGCGAGGCAGATGTCACCGAATCGGGCCGGGTGTGCGAGTATCATCGCAGCCCATGGACTGGGCTTCCCTCATCGATATCTTCCTCCATCTCGACAAGCACCTCGAGGCGGTCGTGCAGACCTACGGCGTGTGGGTCTACGCGTTGCTGTTCGCGATCATCTTCGTCGAGACCGGCCTGGTGGTCATGCCGTTCCTGCCGGGCGATTCGCTGCTGTTCGTGGCGGGCGCCGTCGCCGGCGTGGGCGGCCTGGACATCGGCTTGCTGATGCTGCTGCTCACGACGGCGGCCATCCTCGGCGATGCGCTGAACTATTCGATCGGACGCAAGGTGGGGCCCAGGGTCTTCGGCTGGGAGCAGTCGCGCTTCTTCAATCGCGCCGCCTTCGACCGCACCCATGCCTTCTACGAGCGGCACGGGCCGATCACCATCGTGGTGGCCCGCTTCCTGCCCTTCGCGCGGACCTTCGCGCCCTTCGTGGCCGGCGTCGCCCAGATGCACTATCCGCGCTTCGCCTTCTACAACATCGTCGGCGGCATCCTCTGGGTCGTCAGCCTGACGACCCTCGGCTTCCTGTTCGGCAATACCGAATGGGTGCGGGCGAACTTCTCGCTGGTGGCGCTGGCCATGATCATCATCCCGGGCCTGCCGGCGGTGTTCGAGGTTCTTCGCCAGTGGCGCCGGAGCCGGCGTGCCCGCTTTGCCGCAGGCGCCGGAGAATCAGGAGCGACCCCGCGAGGGTGAATTCCCCGCGGCCGATCCGCTCGACGAGCGCGCCGGCGTCGAGGCATTCGAAGCCGGTGACTTCGCCGTCCCGATTGCGCGGCATGAAGCCCGTATCGAAATCGGCTTCGAAGCCCACCAGGTCCTCCACCATGTAGCCCTCGGCCAGCGGCCGGACGATGCGCAGGGCCGGCCCGTCGATGCGGCGCATGGCCACGCCGGTGTCGATTCCCGCCTCTTCGGCTGCTTCCCGGCGCATCGCCTCGTCGAGCGCCTCCATCCGCCCGTCGCCGGCTCGGGCATCGAGGCCCACCAGGCCGCCGGCCAGGCTGTCGAGCCGGCCCGGATCGACGGCCTTGTCGGGCGCCCGGCGCTGCACCCACAGGCGGGCGCCGGCGACCCGGCCGAGCAGGTGCACTGCGATGGTGCGCAGGCCGAGGACCCGCATCGTCGCCCGTTCGATGCGCCCGAGCACGGCGCCGTCGGCGGCGAGCACCGGCAGCGATTCGCCGCGCCAGGGCCCGAGCCGGCCGGCATCGCGCAGCGCATGCGCGATCGCCGCCAGCCGGGCATCGATCGCGCCGGCCGAAACGGGATCCGCGGCCCGGTCGGGACCGGGTCGAAGGGCGAGGACGTGGTCGTCGAGCGTGAGGCCCGCTACCGAACGCGCCAGCAGGCGGGCATCGTCGGGCTCCACCGAGCCCACCGGCCGGCCGTCGACCGCGAAGCCGATGCGCGGGCGCGCCGGCGCGATGGCGGCCGCCGCCAGGGCGCGTTCATGCAGGGCCGCGACGCGCGCCGCGTGCCCGGCGGCGTCGTTCAGACCCGGCCCCCGGGGGCGGGCGGATGGGCCCGCAGGTAGTTGCGCAGGCCCCGGAAGATCGCTTCGGCGACGGTGCGCTGGTAGCGGGGATCGACGAGGCGGGCCTCTTCCTGCGGATTGCTGATGAAGGCGGTCTCGACCAGGATGGAGGGCATGTCCGGCGCCTTGAGCACGGCGAATCCGGCGCGTTCGACATGCGGCTTGTGGACATGGCCGACCCGGCGCAACTCGCCGAGCACTTCCCTGGCGACCACCTGCGAATCGAGGATCTGTGACCGGGTCGACATGTCGAGCAGCAGGCTGGCGACTTCCCGGTTGCGCGCCCGCAGGTTGACGCCGCCGATCAGGTCGGCGCGATTCTCCCGCGTCGCGAGCCAGCGTGCCGCCGTGCTGCTGGCGCTGCGGTCGGACAGCACGAAGACCGACGCTCCGCGAGCCGTCGGCTTGACGAAGGCATCGGCGTGGATCGACACGAACAGGTCGGCCTGGACCCGGCGCGCCTTGGCCACGCGTGTGCCCAGCGGCACGAAGTAGTCTCCTTCGCGGGTCATGAACGCCTGCATGCCCGGTTCGGCGGCGATCAGCGCCCGCAGTTCCTGGGCGATCGCGAGTACGACGTCCTTCTCGCGGGTGCCGCGCCGGCCGATGGCACCGGGATCCTCCCCGCCGTGGCCCGGGTCGATCGCGATGGTCGCCAGCCGCAGGGGATACGGCGGCGCGGGACGGCCGGCCTGGGTCGGCCGCTTGCCCTGGCTGGCGCGCGGCGCATGTTCGGCGGGTCGCTCGGCGGACCGGGCGAGGGTCTCGGCGACCGTCGGGCCGGGAGTGTCGGCCGGCAACCGCGCCGCATCCGGATCCCGTTCGCGCAGCAGCGCGACGAGGGGGTCCTCCTCGCCGGTGGGCCGCTTGCCGGTGGCCTGCTCGAGCAGGGCGACGAGCGGGTCGCGCTCGACCAGCGGATGCAGGTCGATCACGAGGCGGTGCTGGTAGTCGCCCACCGGTGCAAGCGTGAACAGCTGCGGCCTGACCCCCTGCTTGAGGTCGAACACCAGGCGCACCACGCCGGGCCGGTTCCGGCCGATGCGCGCGCCGGCGATGAAGGGGTCGTCGGGCCGCACCTTGGCGACGACCTCGCGGATCTGGCCATCGAGATCGATGCCTTCGAGATCGACCATCAGTCGATCCGGGCCGGTGAGGGTGGCGTGGCTGAAGACGGGCTTGTTGTCGTGCTCCAGGGTGACGCGCGTGTAGTCGCGCGCCGGCCAGACCCGGACCGCGAGGATCGCGGTGGCGGAGGCCAGGGGGATGTCGAGCGCGAAAAGCGGTGCGCTCAGGCCGAGCTGAAGCAGCCCGCGGCGCGTGCGGCCTTCAGGCATGCGAGCCCCCTGGGGCCGCGCGCCTGCAGGCGGACTCGGCGAGCACCGTCGTCATCGGGGTCGGGGTCGAGACGGATCCGCAGGTCGGGCGCCGGCAGGCCGGCGCCGCCCATCTCCGGCCATTCGACGAGCGTGACCGCGCGACCCGAGAAATACTCGTCGAACCCTGCTTCACGCCATTCATCATCCGAGGAGAATCTATAGAAATCAAAGTGGTACAGATCAAAGTTCGGTAAATTATAAGGTTCGACGAGGGTGAATGTCGGACTCTTTACACGACCCTGGTGACCGAGGGCCTCGAGCAGCGCGCGGGCAAACCGGGTCTTGCCGGCGCCCAGGTCCCCCGAGAGATGGATCGACGTGCCCGGCACGAGGGCCGCGGCGATGGCGCCGGCCAGGGTGGCCGTCGCGGCCTCGTCGGCGAGCCGGGCGTCGACGGTATGGTCGAAAGCCTTGTCGGAAGCGGGATTCGGGAGGGTCATCGGGTTCGGGCGGGGCATGGCGAAGAAGCCCCGATTATCCGGGCCGCGGTTCGTGGCTCGCCAGCCGGGGAGCTTCGGTCGCCGGCCCGGGCTTCGATCCGGCGGGCTCGCGAGGGTGGCGCCGGGCTGCGCCGCGGCGAGCGGGTTGCCGCCACGGTGTCGCGCAGCGGCGACAATGGCGCCATCGCGCGGTCGGGAATCGTGGCGGAGCCGGAGCCGGAGCCGGAGCCGGGGACGGATTCAGGCGGCTTCCGGAGCCTGCCGGAAATGGCCGCTGCCGAACAGCCGGACGATTTCATCGGAGTCGGGAAGCGCGTCGCCGATATGCGGGAAGACGGTGCTTTCCTCGGCCTGGTTGTGCTCGGCCAGCACCCGCATCAGCCGGGCGATCAGCCGGCGCGCCTCGTCGCGTTCCTCGGCGTGGACCAGGCTGTCGATCTGCCAGAGCTGGTCGCGGATGACTTCATGGTCACGGCTCAGGCGGGCCAGGGTGGGCTCCATGTCGGGGCGGGCCGCGCGCAGCCGCGGATAGAGCACGTTCTCCTCGGTGTCGACGTTGCGCAGCAGGGCGATCGAGCAGGCCGCCAGGGGATGGCGCACGATCGGCGAACCGCTCGCGAGCCAGTCGTCGAGGCCTTGCAGGGCAAGCTCGCACAGGCGGTGGTCGCGGACCAGGGATTCGCTGATCGGATGATGCGGCATGAGAGGAAATTACACGATCGAAAAGCCGCGCGCACCGTGCACCGCCGCATAGGCCGGCCGCGGCCGCCGGGCGGCCACCATGCCCCGATCAGGTCACCAGGCTCAGCCAGAGCGGCAGGGTCACGAGCGATGCGAGCATCGATACCGTGATGAGATAGGCGACATACTCGCCATCGCCACCCATCCGGGAAGCCAGGATGTAGCAGCTGGTTGCCGTGGGCAGCGCGCAGAACATCAGGCTGATCGCCAGTGGCATCGGCTCGAGCTCCAGCAGCAGGCCGCAGATCAGCGCCACGGCCGGCATCGCCACCAGCTTGACCGCGGTGATCCAGATCGCGAGCGATCGCGAGCTGCGCTTTTCGCGCGGGCCCAGGGCCTCGCTGCGCGACAGCACCAGGCCGGCGCCGACCGCGATCAGGCCGAGCGCGATGGCGGCGCTGCCCAGCCGCCCGAGGGTGGCATCGACGACGGCCGGCAGCTGGATGCCGAGCAGGTTGCCCGCCAGCCCCGTGACCGTGGCGAGCAGCAGCGGATTGCGCATGAGCTCGCGCATGATGCCGGTGCCGGCATGTTTCGCCAGCGGCAGCACCGCTGCGACATTGACCGTCGGCACCACGAAGCCCACGAAGACCGCGCACAGCGCGAGCCCTTCCTGGCCGCCGAGGGTCTGCGCGAGCGCGAGCGCGAGGTAGGTGTTGAAGCGAAAGCCGCACTGCGCCCCGGATGCGAAGTGGCGGGGCAGGGGGTCGAGCACCGGGCGCGCCAGCCAGGCGAGCGTGATGCCGGCGAACAGCGCGATCATGGTGTTGGCCACCGCCGGGCCGTCGCGGGCGACCGACAGCGGCGAGCGCAGCAGCGAGGACACCAGCAGCGACGGGAACAGGATGAAGTAGACCAGCTTCTCGAGGTTTTCCCAGAACGATCTCGGCCAGCCGCTCGCCCGGCGCAGCACGAAGCCGAGCAGGATCGTCGAGAGGTCGGGAATGAGCAGGCCGATCGTGTTCACGGGTCGCGGGTGTCGGAATGCGGGCGCGTTCGCGCGTCCCTGGGCGGATGGCGCAGTGTATCGGACGCCCGGGCCGCGCCGCTTCGGCTATCGTGGCAGGCTCGCGAGGAGCAGGTACCGGATACTTTCGATGACAACGCCTCCCGATCCCGCCGACCTGCAGGCGATCGATGCCTTCTGCGAAGCCCTCTGGCTCGAGGACGGCCTGTCGCGCAACACCCTGGGCGCCTATCGCAGCGACTTGCGGGCGGCGGCCGGCTGGTTGCGCGCGACGCGCGGCGTGAACCTCGTGGAAGCCGGCGAGACGGACCTGCTCGCGCTCGTCGCCGGGCGCTTCGCCGATTCCCGGCCGAGTTCGGCGAACCGGCGCCTGAGCGTGCTGCGCCGCTTCTACCGCTACCTGGTGCGCCAGGGACATCGCAGCGACGATCCGGTGGCCGGCATCCGCTCCGCAAAGCAGCCGCCGCGCCATCCGTCGATGCTGTCGGAGCGGCAGGTCGAGGCGCTGCTGGCCGCGCCGCCCGCCGACACCGCCCTGGGCCTGCGCGACCGCGCGATGCTCGAGACCCTCTATGCCACCGGCCTGCGCGTCTCCGAGCTGGTCGGGCTGCGCACCCATTCGGTGGGCCTGACCGACGGCGTGGTGCGGGTGGTCGGCAAGGGCGACAAGGAGCGGCTGGTGCCGCTGGGCGAGCCGGCCCGGGCGGCGATACTCGACTGGATCGGGCACGGCCGGCCCGAGCTGCTGGGCCGCCGGGCGAGCGATGCGCTCTTCGTGACGGTGCGCGGCGAGGCGATGAGCCGGCAGATGTTCTGGAAGCTGGTGCGCCGTTACGCGATCGTCGCCGGCATCGATGCGCATCTCTCGCCCCATGTCCTGCGCCATGCCTTCGCGACCCATCTGCTCAACCACGGCGCCGACCTGCGGGTGGTCCAGATGCTGCTCGGCCATGCCGATATCTCCACCACCCAGATCTATACGCATGTGGCCCGCGAGCGCCTGAAGAGCCTGCACGGCCGCCATCATCCCCGGGCTTGATGGCGCGCCGGCGTGGCGTGAATTCGTGACGGCGAGGCCATCCGGCGGTGCCCCGGGGCTGCTAGGATTCGCGCATGCCGCGCCATGTGTCCGAGACTCCCGCCACCGCCGCCCTGCGCCGGGCGGGCATCGTCTTCGAGGAGCTCGCCTACGACTACGTCGAGCATGGCGGCACCGAAGTCGCCGCCCGCGCGCTCGGGCTCGACGAACATCGGGTGGTCAAGACCCTGGTGATGCAGGACGAGCGCGCCCGCCCCCTGCTGGTGCTGATGCATGGCGACCGGCGGGTGTCGCTGAAGAATCTCGCGCGCGGCATCGGCTGCAAGTCGGTGGCGGCCTGCGAGCCCGCCGTCGCGAGCCGGCATACCGGCTACCAGGTCGGGGGCACGTCGCCCTTCGGCTGCCGCAAGGCCCTGCCGGTCTATGTCGAGGCCAGCGTGCTCGGGCTCGATCGCATCTACATCAATGGCGGACGCCGCGGCTACCTGCTCGGGATGTCGCCGGACGCGCTCGCCGGCCTGCTCGCGCCGCGGCCGGTTTCCTGCGCGCTGGAGCACTGATGGCGATGCTGCCCGTCCTGCTGGTGGTGCTCGCCTACCTGCTCGGCTCGGTGTCCTTCGCCGTGGTGGTGAGCCGGACCATGGGCCTTGCCGATCCGCGCAGCTATGGCTCGGGCAATCCCGGCGCGACCAATGTGCTGCGCACCGGCAATCGCCGCGCCGCGATCCTCACCCTGCTCGGCGATGCCGCCAAGGGCTGGGTGGCGGTGTTCGCCGCCCGCATGCTCGCCGCTCCGCTGGGGCTGGGCGAATGGACCCTCGCCGCCGTCGTGCTGGCGGTCTTCGTCGGCCATCTCTATCCGGTGTTCTTCCGCTTCCAGGGCGGCAAGGGCGTGGCCACGGCGGCGGGCGTGCTGCTCGCGGTCTCGCCGCTGCTGGGCCTGGCGACGCTCGCGGTCTGGCTCGCGGCGGCCCTGGTCTTTCGCTATTCCTCGCTCGCCGCGCTGCTGGCGGCGCTTTTCGCGCCCCTGTGCCATGCCCTGCTCTTCGGGGCGGGGCCGATCTCGATCGCGATCCAGCTGATGGCGGTCCTGCTGGTCTGGCGGCATCGCGCCAATATCGTCAAGCTCATCGCGGGCACCGAGTCCCGGATCGGCGGCCGCCGCAAGGGCGGCTGACGGCTGCCGGAGTGGCGATGGCCGACGGGGTGTTCAGCCGGGCGGCGCCGGCGCGGCCAGGGATTCGAGTGGCCAGCGTGGCCTGACCTCGAAGCCGGCCGGGATCGCGCCTTCGCCGGCGGCCAGCCGCAAGGCGCCGGCCAGGGCGATCATCGCGCCGTTGTCGGTGCACAGCGCCAGGGGCGGGAAATGAACCTCGAAGCCGCCGTCGGCCGCGCGTGCCGCCAGCCGTTCGCGCAGCCGGCGGTTGGCGCTGACGCCGCCGGCGATCACCAGCCGGCCGGTGCCCGAAGCCTCGACGGCATCGGCCGCCTTGGTGACGAGCACTTCGGTGATGGCTTCCTCGATCTCGCGCGCCAGGTCGGCGCGGGCCTGGGCGTCGAGCCCCTCGGGATCGGCGCGCCGGACCTGGTTGAGGACGGCGGTCTTCAGCCCGCTGAAGCTGAAGTCGGCATTGCCCGAGCGCAGCATGGGGCGCGGCAGCCGGTACACCCCCGGCCGGCCGGATTCGGCCAGGCGCGAGATCGCGGGGCCGCCGGGATAGCCCAGGCCCATCAGCTTGGCGCTCTTGTCGAAGGCTTCGCCGGCGGCGTCGTCCAGGGTGTCGCCGAGCAGTCGGTACTGGCCCACGGCCTCGACGTGCATCAGCTGGGTATGGCCGCCCGAGCACAGCAGGGCGACGAAGGGAAAGGCCGGCGGATCCTCGGCCAGCAGCGGCGAGAGCAGGTGGCCCTCGAGATGGTGGATCCCGATCGCCGGCCTGCCCAGGGCGAAGGCGGCGGCCGTGCCGAAGGCGGCGCCCACCAGGAGGGCGCCGGCCAGGCCCGGCCCCGCGGTGTAGGCGATGGCGTCGATCGAATCGAACGGTACGCCGGCGGTCTCGCAGACCTGGCGGACCAGGCGCGGCAGTCGGCGGATATGGTCGCGCGAGGCGAGCTCCGGAACCACGCCGCCATAGCGCTCATGCATCGCCACCTGCGAGTGCAGGGCCTGGGCGAGCAGACCCCCACGGGTGTCGTAGAGGGCGACGCCGGTCTCGTCGCAGGAGGTCTCGATGCCGAGGACACGCATGGGCGGATTCTAGTCGCCCTTGGCAAATCAGGGTTGGGCGCGCTAGAATAATCGGTTCTGCGAATGGGAATGTCGATGCCGACTGTACGAATCAAGGAAAACGAGCCTTTCGATGTGGCCCTGCGCCGCTTCAAGCGCACCATCGAGAAGGCTGGCGTGATCACCGAGCTGCGCTCGCGCGAGTACTACGAGAAGCCGACCGCCGAGCGCAAGCGCAAGAAGGCGGC
>Ga0172382_10009938_pt1 | contig 12870 bp, 11 predicted proteins | sample Leawel138RmetaG_FD_122245 | JGI IMG/M metagenome (GOLD analysis project Ga0172382, IMG submission 122245) | Leachate microbial communities from a municipal landfill in Southern Ontario, Canada - Leachate well 138R metaG | ecosystem: Engineered > Solid waste > Landfill > Unclassified | place...
ACATTCAATCTTACATTAAGTGATGGTACAATTGATGGTAATCTTACAATTATTGCACCTAATTTAACGCTAGATAACTATACAAGTGTATTAGGTGATATCCATATAGAAGCAATATCTGATGAATCATTTACAGGGCATACCCCAATGCTTGCTGTTCATGTTTATGCTCCAAATAGTCGTATTATCTTGAATAATACCGTCGAATATTTATATATAGAAGCAAATGATGCATATATTGAACTGACTGATACGGTTGAAGTGTTGTTTGTATCAGAGATTTCAGCATCTATAGAAATCGTTTCTGCATCATGGATACTAGATGCCAACATTAATAGTGCAAGTACCTTACTTGACAGTTTACCTCAAAATTTATCAGGTTTAACTTTGCCGATGTTTAAAGATCCAGTCTTATTAGAAATCAACTATGTAGCAGAACAGTCCTTTAATCATGGATTAACAGTTTATGAAATAATGGATTTACTACCTGAAAGTGTTGAAGTTATAACAACAGACGGCACTTTAATGATTGATGTTGAAGTTTATACCATTCATCAAGCTAACTATGATCCTGAAAATCCAGACACACAACATGTTGAAGCTATTGGCTTATTAGATTTACCAGAAAACCTTATTAATCTCCATCAATTGGAACTCATCTTTAGTGTTACAATATTAAGTTTTAGAGATTCAAATATTGAAATAACAAGCTTTGAACCGCTTGATTCGATCGAAATTCCATTTGGTGAAGTAAGTACTGTAGAAGAAATCATCAGCTTGTTACCTGATACTGTGCTTGCTTATGCAAGTGATGATACTTCATTAAGTGTTGATGCATTATGGGACCTTGTAGTTGGTACATTTGATCCAAGTCAAACAAGTGAACAAGTACTTAATTTTGAAGCTGTAATGAATAACATCCCAGAAGGTTATCATAACTTAGGTATGATTGTTCCATATATTGAAGTAACCATACTAGAACATGAGATCGGATTAGTTGAACCATCTGGTCAAGTTCATGTGCAATCCAATATGCCAGAAGGTGTAGTCATTGATATCCAAGAACAAAGTGCCGAGGGTGGTTTGTTTGTTACAATTACCTTAGATGTGGATCCAGACTATACATACAAACATATGTCACTATATAGTACTGGTTATGTATTTACAACAAACCTAACATACACGCAGTATCTTGGTCCAACGAGTCAATATCATGTTGTTGTTACACTAGAAAAGATTTATCGACCTGATTTGACAACAGCATTTGCATCGGGTGATGGCTCCCAATACAATCCTTTAGTTATTACAACTGCTGAACACTTGAATAATTTAAGATATTTTCTTGATAAATCATATTATTTCGTGTTAGGTAATGATATATATCTTGATGAACAATCCTACTTTGAACCTATGACTAGTCCAAGTCAATCAATACCTTTTAGTGGGGTTCTTGATGGTCAAAACTTCTCAATCTTCAATTACCGTGTACATCAAGATAATGAAGATGTATCTAATGCTTTTATTGACATCAATCACGGTGTCATTCGAAACATTAAGTTTATAGATGTCGATGTCACACGCACCGATAATTATCGATATGATGGTAATTTAGTCAAAGAAAATGGTCATGGTGCACTAATATCTAATGTGACCATGACTGGTTTCAGATCAGGTGGTGGCGCTGGTTTGGTTGGTCAAAACCGTGGAACTATTGAAGGTGTGACAATCAATATGGACTTAGAAAATTCTAATGCAGGATTAGTTGTATCAAACTATAACATTATTGTGGACTCAATCGTCCATGTAACATTGTTAATTAACCAAAAGCACTTGGGTTATATTGGAGGTGTCGTCGGCTCAAATTTCGCAACCGAAAACAACCCCGCTGTTATAACCAATGTGGCTGCTGAAGTGTACATAAATTACGATATCACCTCAGATCACACTGACGATTCAACTGATATTGGCGGATTTGTCTATTTAAATAGAGGCCATCAAAGTTCAACATCTCAAGCCATGATTTTAGATAGTACAATCTATGTAGAAATCAACACATTAAATGGCCATGGCATTAATAGGATAGGTGGCTTTGTAAGTGACAATAGCAATCTTGGACTCATCAATCACAGCACGTCAACTGGATATATACATGGTGGTGCCTATCTTGGTGGCTTTGTCGGTGTTAATCGAGATGGCATTAATCCTGGTATCATTACAAATTCAACCGCGCATGTCGATGTATTTGGACAAGGTTCCAGAATAGGTGGATTTGTTGGTGTTAACGACGGTGATACCGTATCAGCACCTTATAAAGCTAAAATTGAGTTTTCTGAAAGCTTTGGCGATGTCTATGGTAACGGTACACACATAGGTAGCTTTGCAGGTGAGCAATCAGGCATCTTAATAGAAACATTCGGACATGGTACAGTATCTATGCTAGAAGACTAAACTAATATCTTTACATATAAAACCCGCTATGGATTAAATCTATAGCGGGTTATTAGTTTATTTTAGCTTTAGTAAGCCTTCTGCATATGATTTGAAGTTATCAAGTATGGCTTGCCAACCTACTTTTTGTTGTTCTAATGAAAATTCATTTTCAGCATCAACAGTCAATTGAATCGTGACATAACCTTTATGTTTTTTAAACTCTACATCTATATTCCGTTTATCAGTTAAATGATACTTGATAGTTTGGTGTTTAACAATCTCATCATATGTACCCATAAAATTAAACCCAAATGATTCATCTTTAGCTTCCATTCGGTAGTTGAATGCACCACCTTCAACAAATTTCGCATGACCTTCTGTAACATGCCAGTCATCGCTTGCAAAACTCCACTGAGTGACATGTTTAGCATCGGTATATGTTTCCCAAATAACATCGATGTTTTGATAAACATCCGCTTTAATTACAAACTTATTTGTCATAGAAATCATTCTCCTTTAATTAATTATAAGTCTAATTATGAAGTGATTGCATATATTTGCTTAAAGATGTACCTATATTATCCGCACATTATAATGATAAGCGCAACCAATTGGTTGCGCTTATATAATATTTATTAAGATAGTGCTACCGCTAATATAACAGATCCAATACTTAATAAAACCAGTGCTATATGTGCATAAAAGTAAAGTTTCATATTTTGATATTTTTGTTTGATTAATACGTATATAAACGGAATTGTTAGTACCGTAGTTACAATGCCCATAATAATTGCGATTAACAAATACCCCAATATAATCCAACCATCATTCGTTGCGTTATAAGCAATCATAAAATCAATCATAATCCAAACAAGCATTAAAGATAATACAATGCTTATGATTGCCATTATTTTTTTAAATTTATCCATAGTGATCTCCCTTATAAATTATAATAGTATAACTTTTAAAACACAAATAATGAATGATGACCTCCCCTTTCTAATTAACCGACACCTGACTTTAGTTTTTTTCTAATATGCTACAATATATCATATTTTCTTTACAGTGTTGTTCTTAATACACTTTATAGCTTTTGTTTTATGAAAACGTTTTTATTTATTTTATTGCACTTTATACTTTATTACGGTAGAGTGATAAAGTATAATGGTTTTACATTCAAAGAAAATGAGGGTAACAAAATGAAAAAAATGTTTTTAATAATAAGTGTACTGATGTTATCAGTTGCACTCGTTGCGTGTAACAGCAACTTAACAGACTTAGAGTATATTGAGGATAAAGGTACCTTTGTTCTAGGATATACAGATTTTCCACCAATGGGCTTTTTAGAAAATGGTGAGCCAAGTGGCTTTGACATTGAAATAGCTAAACTTGTGTTTGAGCGTATGGGCGTCGAATTACGTTTTAGATATATTGATTGGGACGCTAAAGTTGTCGAACTAGATTCTAAACGTATTGATGCTATTTGGAATGGTTTAACCATTACAGATGAAAGAAAACTAGAAATGACATTTTCTAATCCATATTTTGATAATAACTTAATTATTATTTCAAAAGAGGGTTCAGGTATTGACACGATCGCGGATCTAAATGATAAGAATATTGGTGTTGAGCTTGGTTCTTCTGCGGACTTGTCAACTTCAAAGAATGAAGAGATTATGGATTTAAGTAAAGAAATTAAGAAATACTCAACTTCTTCCGATGCAATCCTTGCATTAAATGCAGGTTTAGTGGATGCAGTGATTGTGGATGAAATCTATGCCAGATACGTGGTGATGAAAGATACAAACAATACTTATGAAATTGGCAGTGAGATCATTGGACAAGAACAATATGGTGTTGGATTTAGATTAGGCGATGAATCCCTAAGAGATAAAATTGACCAAATACTAGATGATTTATATGAAGAAGGTTTAATTCAACCAATCTCCATTAAATATTTTGGTGTTAACTTATTTATTAGATAATTATGGATTATTTTATAGATGTTTTAAAGTACTTACTAGAAGGGTCTAAAATAACCCTTCTAGTATTTGCTTTTACCTTAATCTCAATACCTCTAGGGTTACTGTTTGCCGTGATTAGAAAGTTAGGGTTTAAACCAATTGTCAAACTCATTGATCTTTATACCTGGATAATTCGTGGTACACCGCTACTCTTACAATTATTTTTTGTTGTTTATGGTTTACCTATCTTATTTGGACCTATATTTTTATTTGATGAACTCTATGGAGCAATCATCACATTCATCATTAACTATACAGCTTATTTTATTGAGATTTTTAGAGGTGGTATGAATGCTATTTCTAAAAATCAATATGATGCTGCACAAGCTATTCACTTAAACCCTTACCAAACCTACAAACATATCATACTACCCCAAACAATCCACAAGACACTGCCAACTATTGGTAATGAACTCATTACCCTAGTTAAGGATACAGCACTTGTAAGTGCTGTAGCCATTTCTGATATTTTAAGAAACTCAAGAGAACTTGTGAACAGAGATTTTAGAGTGGAATCATACTTTGTTGCTGCACTTATCTATTTACTATTTACCTATGTCATTGTCTTAGGTTTTAAGTTTATCGAAAAAAGACACAACCGTTACTATGGAGACCGTTAATATGCTATTAGACATCAAAAAATTAACTAAATCATTTAATAAAAAGTATGCCGTTAGTGACGTAACTTTTGGTTTAAACCAAGGTGAAATATTAAGCATTATCGGACCTTCAGGTTCCGGTAAAAGTACGCTATTAAAGCTGATTGGCAATTTAGAAAAGCCAGATTCTGGTGATGTCACCATTGATGGACTAGATGTTTTTAAATCAACAAAGATCAAACGTCAGGCAGCCTACCAAAAAATCGGCTATATTTTCCAAGATTTCGCTTTATTTGACCATTTATCCGTTAGAGAAAACATTGGATTAGCTTCTAAAATTGTATATAAAAAAGATCAAATGTGGATTAATGATCAAACAAATAAATTACTAAACATGTTTGGGTTAATAGATAAACTAGATGTTTATCCTATTACCTTATCAGGTGGTGAAAAACAAAGGGTTGCTATCGCAAGAGCTTTAATAACAAACCCCTCTATTTTAATGTTTGATGAACCAACCTCTGCACTTGACTTAAAGTCTGTTAATGACTTAATATCAATAATTAAACAACTTAAAAAAGATAATATTGGTATATTAATTGTTACGCATGACCTAAATTTTGCAAAACAAGTATCTGATAGATTGCTTTTTATGAGAGATTCAAGTATTATTTTTAATAGAGACATGATTGATGTTGCAGATATTAACTTAGTCTTTGATTCATAATATATATAAGGGAGTCTGGATATGTCAAAATTAAAAAACGAATTAAACGATCTTTTATTTGAGAATATATTAAAATTAGAAACGATTGAAGAGGCTTATGATTTTTTTGAGGATTTATGTACAATCAAGGAAATTGAAGCGATGGCTCAACGTATGCTTGCAGCTAAGCAATTACTAGAAGGTAGAACTTATGAACAAATTACTGAAGCTACAAAAATTAGTTCAACCACGCTATCTAGGATTTCAACATGTATTCGTTATGGTACAGGTGGTTATAGTAAAATACTTTATAAAAATAAAAAGTAACATCTCTTTATGCCTATAACCGCACATATTAAAGTATGTGCGGTTATCTTTATAATATCTAATTGATAGATGGTTTTATCAGTTCTATTAGAAACGGCTCACATCTATTTTGTGTTACAATGTTTTCATATACTTTTATAAAGGAGCGTCGTAAGACTTAAATCTTACTACAAAACTGACTATGCCAATTATTGAAGAACGTTTAAATAAATATTTAGAGACAATGCAAGATAGTAAACTTAAACAAGCTATTAGCTATGCACTACTTGGTAATGGTAAACGTATTAGACCTATGTTAGGCGTGAGTTTATTAGAATCTAAGGGTATTGACCCCCTACCTTATTTAGATGCATTTATCGCCACAGAATTTATTCACACCTACTCACTGATACATGATGATCTACCAGCTATGGATAATGATACATTAAGACGTGGTAAACCGACTTTACATATTGCATTTGATGAAGGTTTAGCAATTTTAGCTGGTGATGCACTATTAACCGATAGTTTTACGATGATCACTAAAAATAAGGCATTGTCATCTGATCAAAAGGTACAAATCATTGATATATTATCAAAAAAATCTGGTAGTTTAGGGATGGTACTTGGTCAAATGAAAGATATAGAATCTGAAGATAAATTTATTACGATAGATGATTTAAATTTAATGTATGAGCTCAAAACAGCAAACCTTATACAAGCTGCTTTAATGACAGCGGCGGTTATCTGTAAACCGGATGCCCTTGAACAATATGAACGTTTAGGTTACTATATTGGCTTAATTTTCCAAATTCAAGATGATATATTAGAACATACATCAACACCTGAGGCGATTGGTAAATCTAAATCAGATGCTATTAGAAATAAACCAACCTATGTTTCACTTCTTGGTCTTCAAAACGCTTTGGATGTATTATCAAATTATACTGAACAATTAAATACGTTAATTGATTCCTTAAACATAAAAGATACGAAGGTACATGAACAAATAAAGCTGTTATTAAATAGAAACAAATAAAAGAACTACACCCAAGACATGAAAGAATCCTTAATTAAGGATTTTTTTTATGTAGGATAAATGACCCTTATCAGTACTTAAGTTAAAAAAGAAATCATTAATGATGCCACCTACAGGTAATCCTACAAGAAAACTAACAACGTATATAACAAAAAAAGGTTACCCAATCTATGAATCATAGACTAAGTAACCCAAAATCAAGTAACTTGTTATTGCTCGGTGGTTCTTGAGGATAAAAAGTTTTCCAAATCAGCATGTTTGATTCGCCAGTATTTACCAATCTTAATGGCTGATAGATCCCCACCCTTGATATAGTTGTATATCGTGCGTTCAGTAACTTTTAATATACTAGCTATCTCTTCAATTGTGTATAATTTAAAATTGTCCACTAACTTTCCCTCCTTTACGTGTATAAGAAAAGTAGCTCTCTAGTTAAGCTACTTTCATTATATGCTTATATTATCAAAAAGTATATACAAATTTCATAATATCATCATTAATTTCATATAATAACATTATTTTTCATACATAAACATTGATTTATCTGTCCAAGTATCCTTATAACAGCGTATAACTACACTCCATCAAAAATTGACCGCTTTAAAAAAATTATGAAAATATAGTTAAATATCCACATAATAAGCACTTAATTTAATTATTATTTAAGACAATTTTATACGGTAACGCGTTTATCTAAAAAGTATTCTAGGTGTTCGTGTCTTACGCGCCAATGTTTACCAATTTTAATAGCTGGTAGTTCTTCTTCTTTAATATACGTGTAGATCGTTCTTTGAGTTACTCTTAATATTTCAGCAATCTCACTGATAGTATATAGTTTAAGTTCTGTCATGTGCTTACCTCGCATTATGATGAGAAATCCTCTCCCAAAGGGCCATCATCCATCAATCATTTCTTTTTATTAACATTATAATCCATGAAATAAACATTGTCAATTAAAAAAGTCTATAATTTCATATATATATAGGTATTTTTTATATATTTCATTAATTTTCACATATTTTCTTGTATGTGTATTTTTTTAATTAGAAACATATAAAAATAAGACAGATAATGAAAATAATCATTATCTGTCTATAGTTTATAACTTTGTATAAAATTAATTCTTCTTAGAATAATCTTGACGTCTGATTGCACCATTAAGTTTATGGATGACAACACTTGAACCAGCTTTTAGTGCAAGATCTTGTGCATAGTCAATTGCTAGTTTTTGAGTATCAAAGTATTGAATTGTTTTATTTGAACTTTCTTTTCTAACGCGCCATTTCATATAATTATCAGCATCTTTATCCTTGTTTTGTGAAACATGATACTTTTGAATATTTATCTTATCCTCAGTATCTATATCCTCTGATATTTTTCGTATGGCTTCAACACTTTCATTTTCCGGTTCTAATACCGGTTCAACGATAAGTATATCTTTGGGTTGTATTTCAAATGGTGATTCATCAATTCTTTTTTCAAACTTAAATGCGACTTTATCATCATTGAACTGATCTTGATGTTTATCTTTTTTCTTCCAAAAACGAATACACATATTACTTTCCTCCATTTCTTAGTTGATAACTAATTTTGAAAGATCAAGCAGTTTAGTTTAATGACGTTTTTGTTTCATATTATCATTAAATTTTTCTACTTTTTTAATAATTTTCTCATTTGTTTCAACAATAGTTTCATGAATATTTTTATTCATTTTATCTATATTATGTTTTGCTTTTTCTTTTGTTTCTTTGACACTTTCTTTAACGTTTTCTTTGATTTCATCTACTTTTTTATCAAATTTTTCTAAGTTTTTATCGGCTTGTTTGCCTTTGTTTTCCCAAAACTTTTTCTCCATGATATGATTCCTTTCTGATTTTAGATTTGTTGGTGAACCACTGATGTAGGTGTGCTTATATAAAGCACACCTATGTGGATCATCAGCAATTTAAATCTATGTAGTTTTTAATCTATGCGTTAATTTGATTTGCATCAAGTGTAACTGCTGTTTGAGCAAAAATCTTACCATTATAGGTTGCATTTGTGCCAATAATGACACTTGTCATACCAAGGATATTACCTTCAAAGTGTGCACCAACACCAAGTGTTGATGTTGTAGCTACTTGCCAGTATACATTACTTGCAAGTGCGCCGCCTTCTAAAGTGATTGATACGCCTGTACCTACTGATAATGCGCCAGATACTTGGAAAATCCAAACTTCTGATGCATCACCTGATAGAATTAATTCTGTATTAATTAGTAAACCTGAACTCCAATAATATACGCCAGCTTCTAATGTTTGACCACTAATATCGCCTGCATACAATTCTGTAAAATCAGGTGCTCTACCAGCAGCATCTGTATATGCTGTTTGCATATCTAATACTGCTTGTGAGACATACGCAGGTGTTGGTGCTGCATAATCTGATGCATATACATTACCATTAACTAACGTCGATGTTGCATATTCAAGTCCTGCGTCTAAAATCAAACTAAACCCTGTAATATATGATGCAGGTCCAGGACTCACACCGATGTTACCATTAATAAATGTACCAACAGTTGCTGAAATACCTGTTTTAGATAGTATAGTAAAGTCTGCTGCTGAACCTAAATCTACGCCACCAATAACAACTACTGGTACTTGATTAGATATCATAACTTCAAGTTCACCGTAGATTAAAGGATTTGAATTTAAAACTGCTTTAACAATTACTGTACCATCAGACACTGCAACCAATACACCTTGTTCTGTAATCGTTGCTTCACCTGTACCATTTTCAACAGTCCATGTGAACAGTTGATCGTCTGCATCTACTGGATTGATGACTGCATACATTTGTAGTACACCATCAAGTTCATCAATAAATGCTTGATTATTTTGTGCTTCTACCATAATTGATTCAACTAATACTTCTTGATTTGATAATGTTAATTCAAATGTACTAAATATTGAACTGTCAACGGCTGAGGTTGCCTTAACCGTAACTGTACCATTTGAGAATGCTTCTAATAAACCTGTTTGGGAAATGATTGCTTCACCTGTACCATTTTCAACAGACCATATAACTGCTTGGTTTGTTGTATTGGCTGGCATAAATTCTGCAAACATTTGTAGTGATGCACGGAATTCATCAATGATGATTGCATCTAGATCAGATTTAACAATAAGTGATACTGGATCAACAACTTCGATTGGACTAACAATATTTGCATCCAATGTAACAGCTGTATGAGACATTAATTTACCACTAACACTTGCATTTGTACCTAATGAAATTTCTGTCATTGCTAAGATTGTACCGACAAAGTGTGCACTTGTTTCAATCGCAACATTGCCAGCAACTTGCCAGAATACATTTTCAGCCAGTGCACCACCTTCAAGGATGATATTCACTGAGACCGCTTGTGTTAAGTTACCTGATATTTGGAAAATCCAAACATCTTCTGCACTACCTGATAAAATAAGATCAGAATAAATCACAACGTCTGTACCGTATTTATATACGCCACCAACAAGTGTTTGTCCGCTTAAATCACCAGCATGTAACTCTGTAAAGTTAGGTGCTCTACTTGCAGCATCTGTGTAAGCTGCTTCCATATCACTGATTGCTTGTGTTAAGTAAGCAGGGGTTGGATCTGAATAATCTGCTGCATACACTAATCCAACAACTTGATTTGAAATTGCATAGTTTGTTGAACCATCAAGTGCTAATGAGAACCCTGTAATATATGTAGCTGCTGCAGGACTCACACCGATATTACCAACGATTAATGAGCTTGATGTTGTTGAGATACCTGTTTTAGCGATAATCGTAAAGTGCCCTGCTGTTAATAATTCAACAGGTGCTTCAGGTTCTACAACTAATACTTGATTAGATAACGTAATTTCCATACTCGCTTCAATAAGCGGATTACTATTGGATTTCACAGTTACTACGACAGTACCATCACTGATGGCTGTTAATAAACCATTTTGGTCGATTGTCGCACTACCTGTACCGTCTAAAACGGACCAAGTTACAGATAGATCGTCTGCATTTTCTGGTAATACTGCTGCTTCAAATTGTAGTGTACCACCAAATACATCAATAATAACTACATCTTCAAAGCTACTTAAATCGATTGCTTCTACTAATACTTCTTGATTTGAGATTGTAATGATCATAGCGTCCATAACCATATCATTGCTGACTGAGGTTGCTATAACTGTTACTGTACCATTAGACATAGCTGTTAATAGACCATTTTCATCAATACTTGCTTCGCCAGTACCGTTTTCAACAGACCATACAACAGATTTATCATCTGCATCTTCTGGTAATACAGCTACACTAAATTGTAGTGTTCCACCAAATGTGTCAATAATCATGAGATCATCAAGTGATGAAACTTCAATTGCTGTAACCAATACTTCTTGATTTGAGATTGTAATTAGCATTTCATCCATAGCAAGTTCATTACTCACTGAGACAGCTTTGATTGTAACTGTACCATTAGATAAAGCAGTAACTAGACCATTTTCATCGATCATAGCACTACCTGTGCCATTTTGAATACTCCAAATAACTTCTAAGTTTTCTGCATTCATAGGTAATACTGCTGCATTAAATTGTAGTGTACCACCAAATACATCGATTACGACTGCATCAAGTTCAGATGATACGACTACAGACTCAACCAATATTTCTTGATTAGATATTGTTATAACACGCGTACCAAAAATTAATGGATTTTGATCTGAGGTTGCTTTGACAATAACTGTACCATTATCAATTGCTGTTAACAGTCCATTTTCATCAATCATTGCAGCACCAGATTCATTTTCAACAGACCAAATTACGTCTTTATTGAATGCATCAGCTGGTAACACAATTGCTTCCATTTGTAGTGTACCTTCAAATGTATTAATAGCAACTTTTCCATCTTGTCCATTCACTGAAATAGAATTGACCAATATGTCTTGATTACTAATCGTTATAACCATTGATGCACTAATTAATGGATTACTAACAGATGTAACCATTACGGTTACTGTACCGTTTTTAACTGCTGTAACTAAACCATTTTCATTGATGAATGCATTACTTGAACCCTCTGCAATCGACCAAACAACAGCTTTGTCATAAGCATTTGATGGTAATACATTTGCATTAAACTGTAATGTACCACCTAATGTATCGATCATCATCAAATCATCTTCTGATGAAAGGTCAATAGCATCAACCATAACATCTTGATTAGATAAGATAATATCTTTTGTTCCAAATACTAAAGGATTACTTACAAGCGCTGCTTTAACGGTTACTGTACCGTTTGCCATTGCTGTTAATAAACCATCTACTGAGATACTTGCAGAACCAGTACCATTAATCACTGACCAAATGATTGCTTTATCTGCTGCATCTATAGGTAGTATAACGGCTTCCATTTGTAATGTACCACCGAATATATCAATTGAATTCTTATTATCGATACCATCAACCGTGATAGAATCTACGACGATGACTTGATTAGATATTGTAATTGTTCTTGTACCGAAAATTAATGCGTTTGATGTTGAGGTTGCTTTTACGGTTACTGTACCATCAGTTAAAGCGGTTAATAAACCACTCGCTGAAATACTTGCAGAACCTGTACTATTTTCAACAGACCATGTCACTGATTTATCAGCGGCATTTGCTGGTAAGACTAAGGCTTCCATTTGTAATGTTCCTTCAAATGTGTCAATGATGACTTTTGAACCTGCACCACTAACTGAGATTGAA
>Ga0172382_10009939_pt1 | contig 12870 bp, 9 predicted proteins | sample Leawel138RmetaG_FD_122245 | JGI IMG/M metagenome (GOLD analysis project Ga0172382, IMG submission 122245) | Leachate microbial communities from a municipal landfill in Southern Ontario, Canada - Leachate well 138R metaG | ecosystem: Engineered > Solid waste > Landfill > Unclassified | place...
CTAAAAACAAACCACATTCTAAACCTGCATGAATAGCTCTTACTATTGGTTTTTTACCAAATAGTTTTTCGTAAGTATCTTCTGCAATAGTTAAAATCTCAGATTTTGGATTTGGAGCCCAACCCGGATAACCATCTCCAATTTCAATATCTGCACCTGCAAGTACAAAAACAGATTTAACCATATTATTTATATCTTTTTTTCCTGACTCTACAGAACTACGCTGACTTGTAACAACTTGTATTTTGTTGTCAATAAATTTTACCGAAGCCAAATTATTAGAAGTTTCAACAAAATCTGGAATTGCTGGACTCCAAGCATGAACACCATGAGGGCAAGCATAAATAGCATTGATTAAGTTATTTTGAGTTTTTAAATCAATCACAAATTCAGGCATAGTTTCTGAACTAAGACTTAAATTTATATTTTTCTCTGTTATTATAATTTCGTTAATAATATTTTTTCTAAAAACTTCAAATTCCTTTTGTAAATCCTGCTCGAATTCTTTATTTATTGTAAAAATAAATTCAGCTTCGCGAGGAATTGCATTTCTTTTGTTTCCTCCATCAAAAACCGAAAGACGAGCATTAAATTTTTCGTTAATTATATTTAAAAATCTGTTTGCAATTTTATTTGAATTACCAAAACCTTTATGGATTTCATCTCCACTATGTCCACCCTGCAAACCATTTACGGTAAATTTATATGCAATACTATCTTTTAAAATATTTTCTTTTGTAAACGCAAAATTCGCTACTAAATCAATACCGCCGGCACAACCAATAAATATCTCTCCTTCATCTTCTGAATCAAGATTAAGTAATATTTTTGACTCAAAAAAACCCTCTTCAATTTCAAAAGCACCTGTTAATCCAGTTTCTTCATCAACTGTAAACAAGCATTCAATTGGACCGTGACTTAAATTATTATCAGTAAGAATTGCCAAAGAAGCAGCCATTCCAATACCATCATCAGCTCCAAGACTTGTTCCTTTAGCCTTAACCCATTCACCATCAATATAAGGAGTAATTGGGTCATTATCAAAATCAATTACTGTATCTCTATTTGCCTCACAAACCATGTCAACATGACTTTGCAAAACTACAGATTTACGATTTTCAAATCCTTTTGAAGCAGGTTTTTTAATTAATACATTTCCAATTTTGTCTCTTTTTGCCTCTAAATTGTTTTTCTTTGCAAAATCCAATAAAAAAGCAATTATTTTTTCTTCTTTTTTTGAGGGACGTGGAACTTTTGTAATATCTTCGAAATATTTCCACACATTTTTTGGTTCTAAATTTCCTAAAACACTCATAATATTAATATTTTTTATAATTTTGGCTAAAATTACAATTTATTTTCGAAATTTTAAATAAATGACAAGTCTATTTAAAACAAAATACAAATTTTTTGCAATTCTAATTATAGTATTTTTAAGTCTATGCTATTTTTCATCATGCAAAAAAAAGAAATATAACTATTTTTCTGGAATAGTTTATAATTTATCTTCAAATGAAAATATTCAAAATGCAAATGTAATTATAGAAGCTTCAAGAATAGTTTCTGGAAGTATGAATAATACCTTTTATAAAATTGCAGAAACTAAGACAGACACTGATGGAAAATATTTTATTGAAATAGAACCCAAGCTATATATTATGTTTAGAATCAGAATTGAAAAAGAAGGCTATCACAGTTATTTTGCAGAGTTTGAACCAAGTGGACAAATTGCAGAATACAATAAAAACTTTCCACTTGCCAAAGAATCTTTTTTGAAAATTAAAGTAAAAAACAACCCGCCGGCATATTCAGATGATTTAATAAAAATAAAAGTTGAAGGCATTAACAAACTTTGTATTGAATGTTGTGATGATAATTTTGTTTTATATGAAGGAAAAAATATAGATACTGAATTTTATTGCAAAACCGTTGGCGGAGATACAGTCAAAGTTACTTATATTACAACAATTTTGGGGAATACAAATTTTTCAATTAAAGAATATTACTGTACACCTGGCGAAACAGTTGAAGACAATTTTTATTATTAAAAATTTATGCAAAAGTAAATTTTGGAAAAGTAAAATAAAAAGTACTTCCTTTATTTTGTTCAGATTTTACTGTAATTTTACCACCTAAAAGTTCGCTATAAGCTTTACAAATTGACAGACCTATTCCCGAACCTCTGGTTTTATTAGTTAATTTATTATCAATCTGGGTAAATCTATCAAATATTTTTTTTATATTTTCTTGGCTAATACCTAATCCTGTGTCGGAAACATAAAATTCAATTTCACCTGCACTTATTTCCTTAAAACCAAACTCAACTTGGCCTTTTTCTGTATATTTTAACGCATTACTAATTAAATTAGTGAAAATTTGTTTTATTTTAATTTTATCTGATACACATAATAAATTTGAGCTAGTAGTTTTATTAAATATCAGTTTTACATTTGGGTTTTTAAGCATATTATTATGCCAAGATAAATAAATTTCATCTAATAGTTCATTCAAATTAAAAGAAGTAACATTTTTAAGCACAGCTCCACTCTCAATTTTTGAAAGTTCAATAATATCGTCTAAAACATTTAATAACTGATAACAACTATTTTGAATAATATTGATATAATCTAGTTTTTCATTTTCTTCAATATCACATTTCAGCAAATCGGCAAAACCAATAATTGCATTCATAGGAGTTCTAACTTCATGGCTCATATTTGCCAAAAAAGCAGTTTTCAAACGTTCGCTTTCTTCTGCTCTTTGCTTAGCAACTTCTAAATCATAAATTAATTTCATTCTTTCTGTAATATCTCTAATAACTAGTAAAGCAGTATTTTCATTTAAATAAACTAATCTAGTGTCTAAATATACTTTTCTTTGTTCAGGCAAATAGTCATAAGAATATGTGAAAGTTTCAATTTTCTTATTTTTTATAACTTTATTAACATTGGACTTAAAAAAAAACGCTAAATCTTCTGTAAAAACTTCCTCAACATCTCTATCGATAAAATCTTCAGTCTTAACCACATAAGGCTTTTTATAATTAGAATAAAACTCAACAATATTTCCATTTTTATTAATAGAAATTATAATATCTGGAATAGCTTTTAACAGAGCTTCTCTATGCAAACTTAAACTATCAGCTTTGTTTTTTGCCTCTAAAAGCTTCTGTTCTGCAACTTTTCTTTCCGAAATATCATGATAAATAGATTGATAAGTTTTGTCAGGCATCATTTTTGTGTGCATTTCAATAGGAATTACACTTCCATCTGATTTTATAATATCACGTTGATTAATCAAAACTTGGCCTGTTTTTAGTTTATCATAATTTAATGGAGCTTTTTGAATACTTTCTTCTGTAAAAAAACCTTGATTAATATTTTTACCAATAATTTGAGTTTTTGGTTTTCCAAACAAGCTACACATATAATCATTTGCCTCAAGAATAATTCCTTCTGGTGAACCTATCAAAATACCTCCTACAGCAAAATTTATTAATTCTCTATATTTTTTTTCACTTTGTTTTAATTGCCCTTCTATTTTATATCTTTCACTAATATCTCTTACAACAGCAATAACAACTTTTTTATCAAAATAAACACCTGAAGATAAGCTTACTTCACTAATAAAAGATTTTCCATTCTTATTCTTTCCCCAAAATCTCAAGTTCTGATTCTTTCCATCATAAGCTTTTTTAATTTTTAAAAGAATTGCATCATTATTATTCAAACCATCTTCAGATATATCTTTTGGGTATTTATCTATAAATTCATTATGAGTTAAACCAAATAAAGACTCAGCCGCTTTATTTACATCTATAAATTTTCCTTCAAAATCTTGTACGAAAATTGCTTCACTAATACTATTCAACATATTTCTATATGTTAGCTCTGATTGACGAAGCTCTTGTTCTGCTTTTTTTTGCTCTGTAATATTTTTAGTAATTGTAACAACATGCTGTTCGCCGTCCATTTCTATTGAAAAAGAAGATACCTCTATATTTAAAAATTCATTATTATCAGCGATTATTAACTCTTCTCGTGTTTCTACATTTTTATTGTATAAAATTGTTTCTTCAATTCTATTTTGTACAGCATTATGAAAACTTGGATGTATAAAATCATAAATATTCCTACCTATAAGCTCTTCTTTATTTTTTACTTTTAAAGTTTTGCTGATTGCATTATTTACATAAACAATTTTAGAATTTTTATGTATAACAAAACCATTTGGCAATAATTCAATTAAAGTTCTATATTTTCTCTCACTTTCTATAAGCTCATGTTCTTTTTGTTTTTTATCACTAATATTTTCTACAGTTCCCTCAAAATATAATATTTCTCCTTTTTCATTTTTAATAGCACGCGAACTCTCTCTTATATAAATCTTATTTCCATCTTTTTTTCTCCAAACTGTTTCTAAACCAATTATTACTTCATCTTTATCTAATACTTTAATAAATTTTTCTCTTTCTTTTTGATTTACTAATTCATCTTTTACAACATTAAAACTTTTCATATCATCTAAACTCAAATAGCCTAACATCTCGACTAATGGCTGATTAGCCTCTAAAATGTCTCCATTAATATTTGTTTTATAAAGTCCTATTGTTGTTGCATTAAACAAATTGTCCAAGCCATTCAAACGCTCTTTTAATTTATTGTTTTTATCCCTTAGTTTCTGAAACTCTATTAGTAAATCCTGCTTACTTAACTTTTCGTAATTCATAGCATTAAAATATTTATAAGTACAAATATAACACTTTTACAAGTTTTAATATAAAGTTTCAAATTACTTAATTAATAATTAAAGTACAAACTAATTACTCTATGTAGGAAAATAAAAATTAAAAAACTATAAGTATTCTATTTAATTTTAAGTTCTCTGTTTAATTCTTCCAACAATATCTCAACAGTTTTATAAAAATATCTTTTATTTCTAAACGCCATAACTCTATTAAAACCATCTACAATATTACCAAGAAAAACTTCATCTAAATCATATAAATCTTTTTCTTTTACGTCCCAATTTACAACAGGAATATTTAAACTTTTTGCTAATTCTACAACAATATTTACAAATATTTTGCTAGAATTATTTATAAAACGATTTGGTAAAATTAAATTTTCATTTTTCACAAAGAAAACAGAAGAATATAAACTTTTAATAATATTTCCATTTTTATCGCAAAGCAAAAAATCATCTAATCCTTCTGATTTAAGCTTTTGTTGAGCTAAAAACACTTCACTAAACCTTGGAGTTAAATCAAAATCAAAACTTGACTCTGGAATTATATAATCTTTATAAACAGAAACTTTAAATCCTTTTAAAAGCTCAGGATAATATTCATTTTCAACAGAATCCACAGACATTAATATTGAACAAGAGTTTGTTTCCAAATCATTTCTAAAAACTATTATTCTTGCTTTAAATCCTTTATAAATTCTGTTTTTCTGTAATAAAAGCTCTAAATCTGTTACAAGACTTGACTTTCTATGTAAAATTGATCTTTCAAATCTTATTTTTTTTATGCAATAAATAAAAAAGTCAAAATATTCATTTTCAAAAAATGCTTTTGATGAATTTCCACGTATTTCAAAATTAAAACTATCTCCAAACAGCAAGCCTCTATTCTCTGGTGAAATAAAAGTTTTTTCAGAAAGTAGAATATTAGAATTAAGAGAACAATATTTAGCCATAAACTCCTCCTACAATTTGTTTGCAAATTTCTAAAATATTTTCGTTTGGCTTAATCTTTATTCCATTAATTCCACATTTTGCAGCAGCTTGAATATCGCGGTCGCTATCACCTATCATTAAAGAGTTTTTCACATCAATATTATAAATTTTAATAGCTTTTTCAAATAATAAAGATTCAGGTTTACGACACAAACATTTTCCATAATCTTGATGATGTGGACAATAAAAGAAATCATCTATTTTAGTTTCAAATTCAAATAAATATTCACAAAACTTAATATGCATTTCTAAAACATCTTCATGAGTATATAAAGCTTTGGCAATTCCGCCTTGATTTGAAATTACAATAACTAAGTATCCATTATCTTTTAGTAATTTAATGGCAGCACCAACTCCTTTATTTATAATAAAATCATCAAGATTTGTAGTATAATGACCTTTTTCAAAATTAATCACCCCATCTCTATCAAGAAAAACTGCTTTATTCATTAATTTACATTTTTAGATTTTTGTTTATACAATTTAAAATTAATTAAAATTTATCAGTCTTAAATAAAAATATTCCCACAATTCGGGTTTAAAAAACAAAGGAAAAACAAAACCATAAACTGCACCCCAAAAATGAGCATCATGCCCAATATTGTCTTTTGCTTTTTTGGCCATTTGATAAGAATAAATTAAATAAATCACTCCAAACAAAATTCCGGGAATTGGCAATACACCAAAAAAATAAATTTTATTCCAAGGGTCAAAAAACATACTTGTAAACACAATAGCAGAAGTAGCTCCTGATGCACCAACAGCAGAATAATAATAATTATCTTTATGTTTGATTATACTATACAAAGACGAAACTATTATTGCAGACAAATACAGAAATAAAAACATTATATTTTTTAAATCTCCCCACAATAAGTCAAAATATTGGATTACCACAGAACCAAAAGACCAAAAAACCAACATATTTATTATGAGATGCATCCAACCGGCATGTAAAAAACCGTGAGTTAAAATTTGAAAATAACGTTTACGATGCACAACTTCATAAGGACTTAACAAAAATTTACGAAAAATATCTTCTTTTTGCCAAGCTAAATAACTGAAAATTGATGTTACTATTATTATTAGAACTACTATATTTATATTCCCTATAAGCATTAATGTAAAATTTTAAATAAAAGTTCTTTGCTTAAATCTGCATCAGAAATTGATACTGCCCCTACTCCCTTTAACTTCATGTCTGTTTCTCGCAAATATGAAACTATTTGAACTAATTTGGATAAAGGATAATTTTTCATTGCTACCAAATATTCATCAACAAAATATGGATGAACTCCGGCAGTGGCGGCAATAGAACTCTTTGATTTATCTTGTAATATATGAAGTTTTATAATTTTAGTAAAATAATCAAACAAGCGGTTTACAGTTGCAAATAAAGGGTTATTTTTAGAATCTTTACTAAAATAGTCTAAAATTTGATAAGATTTGATTTTATCCTTTAAACCTAATGATTTTTGAAGTTCAAAAATATTATAATCACGATTTACTCCAATATTAAAAGCAATATCTTCCTTAGAGATTTGTTTGCCTTTTTCTTGGGTGATTACAAGTTTTTTTATTTCATTAGAAAGCCTAGTTAAATCAGCGCCTATACTTTCATAAAATAAACGTAAAGCTTCGGGCTGAATACTCAAACCATGATTTCTTAAAGTTTTTTCAATCCAAGTATAAACCTGTTTTTCATAAAGACGTTTTGATTCAAAAACCAAAGCGTTTTTTTGTAATAAACTGAAAATTTTTAGTCTTTTATCAATTTTAGCTGTATTTTTAAAACTCAAAACCAATATTGTAGAATTAACCGGATTTTGAACATAAACTTCTAAATTTTTAAAATCCTTTAAATCTTGCGCCTCTTTTAAAATCACTAGCCTATGGTTTGCCATCATAGGAAAAGCACGAGAAAGTTCAATAATATTTTTTGCACTAACATCTTTTCCGTAAACCACATCTTGATTAAATGATTTTTCAGATTCAGTTAGAATATTTTTTTGTATATAATTAGTTATTTCATCAATAAAAAATGATTCATCACCATATAGCAAATAAATAGGCTTATAAATTTTATTTCGTAAATCAGTTAAAATCTGATCAAAATCCATAATTTTACTTTTAGATTTACAAAAATAGAAAAACTTATGATTAGTTAAAATCTTATTGTCAAAACTTTTTTTACTTTATAAAATATTTTATCAGCTTTTCTAAACTCCAAAGCTAGTCTATAAATTATTTATAGCTTGAATTAAAGTTTCTTTTGATTGCACACCAAGAGCTTTAAAAACTATTTGATTTTCTTTAAAAATCATTATGGTTGGAATACTTTGAATTCCATATCTACTTGACAGTTCTAATTCTTTATCAACATCAATTTTAATAACTTGAATTCTATCTCCCATTTCGTCAGCTAATTCAGCCATTATAGGTGCTTGAATTTGACAAGGCTTACACCAATCGGCATAAAAATCAACTACAACAGGAATTTTGCCACTTATAGCAATATCAAAAGAGCTTTTATTTTCAGTCTTACTACTTTTTTCTGGATTTTTTCCAACAATATCTACACCTAAATTAGCCAAAGCATTTTTTAAAACCGTAGTGTTTTGAACACCTACTTCATTAAAAATAATTCTATTTTCCTTAAAAATCATAACGGTAGGAATACTTTGAATTCCAAACCTTGTTGCCAAATCTTTCTCAAAATCTACATCTACTTTAATTACTTTAATTTGCTCACCTAATTCTTTTGCTAAATCATCAATAATTGGTCCTTGAATTTGGCAAGGCTTGCACCAATCGGCATAAAAATCAACTACTACTGGAATACTCCCTTCAATAGCTTGATCAAAAGTAGATTTTTGAGCTTCTGTTTTTTCTGTTTTATTATTTTTAGTATTCGAAGAATTACATGACAGCACAACAGAAAAAAGTGCTATTATCATTACTAAATTAAATAAATTTTTCATTATAAAAGTTTGTTTATTATTTTTCAACATTATTTTCATTTACTTTATTCTTTTTCTTACTTGGAATAAATAATCCGCTAATTAAATAAGCTATTACTAAACCATATAATGTGCTAAAATACCATTTTGATTGGATAGGACAAGTGCCGGAAGCACAACCTACATATTTCCAATAAAGAAAACCTCCTATTCCACCTAAAACAGTAAGCACAATTCTAAAAACAAGTTTCTTTTTAAAAGTATTCATTCCTTAAATTTTGTTTTTTAAACAAATAAACATCAAATATGTTTTGAACTTTTGAAATTATTCTTCGTTTTTCGCTTCACTCAAAAAAAGGAGTTAAAAGTCTATAAAGTCGAAAGTCTATAAAGTTGAAAGTGCTTCTCGTTTTGAGCGTAGCGAAATGCAAGAAACAAAATTAGTGTAAATTCGTGTAATTCGTAGTTGTTTATCTTCGAGCATTGAGCGAAGCGAAATGCGAAGAAGCCCTTTTGACTTTCGACTTTCAACTTTTAACTAATTATAGTTGGACAGTTTTGGATTGGTATATATAGCAAATTCCACTCACAAGTTTGGCTATTTTTGTATTTTCAACAACTTGCAAAAAAATGTAAGAATTATTTGTTTTATCTTGCAAAAAAGTGTATTTTTACAGAAATTTTAACGCAAAAAAGTGTATTAAACTAAACAAATAAACTGCAAAAAAATGTATAGAACAAAAATGAATGAACTAAAAAAGTGGAAAAACACTGAAGACAGAAAGCCACTTATATTTTATGGTGCAAGACAAGTAGGTAAAACATATTTGCTACAAAAATTTGGAAATCAAGAATACAAACAAGTTGTTTATATCAATTTTGAGCGTGTCGAGAAAATGAGAAGTTTATTTTTGCAAGACCTTGACCCACAACGAATAATCACTAACTTTGAATTTTACGCAGGTTTCAAGATCACAGCAGAAAACACTCTGATTATTTTAGACGAAATTCAGGCAGCGCCGAAAGGGATTAGTTCGCTTAAATATTTTCAAGAAGAAGTGCCTGAATATCAAATAATTGCGGCAGGTTCGCTTTTGGGCATAAACATGCACCCAGGCGAGTCGTTTCCTGTTGGAAAAGTAGATACATTGACGCTTTATCCAATGTCGTTTTACGAATTTTTGCTTGCAATGGGCGAAGAAAATGGATTGTGTAGAATTTTGAGAGAGAAACATTTTGAAAGTTTGAATATTTTTGCCGAAAAATTTAAAGAATATTTGAAATACTATTTTTACATCGGTGGAATGCCAGAAGCAGTTGCAGCTTTTGCTAAAAATCGCGATTGGAAAAAATCACGGCAAATTCAAAATAAGATACTTAAAAATTATCGTAACGACTTTTCAAAGCACGCACCTAAAGACATTTTACCACGAATAAATATGGTTTGGGACAGTATTCCAACCCAACTTTCCAAAGAAAACAAGAAATTTATTTACGGAGTGATTCGCAAGGGTTCTAGGGCAAAGGACTTTGAGCTTGCGATACAATGGCTTACCGATGCAGGTCTATTACATAAAATTCATTCTGTTTCAAAACCTGTATTGCCTTTAATTTCGTATCAAGAATTGTCTATATTCAAACTCTATCATAACGATTTGGGCTTACTTGCTGCAATGTCTAAGCTTAAAATTCAAACCCTTGTTGAGAGCAATCAAGTTTTTGAAGAATTTAAGGGTGCATTAACAGAACAATTTGTCTTTCAACAACTTAAGTTAAATGAAGAATTTTCCATCAATTATTATCCATTTGACAGTGGTCGTTATGAACTTGATTTTTTGATTGAAAATGAAGATGGTGAATTAATTCCAATAGAAGTAAAAGCGGGCGAAAATTTACAAGCGATAAGTTTCAAAAATTATTGCCAAAGGTACAAACCCGACAAGGCAATTCGCACTTCACTTGCCGATTACAGAGAAGAAACTTGGATGACAAACTTACCTCTTTATGCAATAAATATGCTAACAGAATAAGCTCATATCTAATTTATATTTATTTGATTACAATTCACTTTATCAAAACTTCTGATTTTTGAAAGTTTTGACAAAGATACTACTTTTTTACAAAACAGCAATTATTCACAAAACGGTATAATAAGAATAATAAAAAGTACAATGGAAATGACAAACCAGCAATCAGAACTAGCAAAGCTATATCTTCGTCATAATAACTTGCACTGACGCACACCACCATGAAAAGCTCTATCTCGCATCATATTAAACTCTACTTTTTCTTCAACAATATTGTTGTCTATTGATTTCAATGAACCTCAATCTTTCAGAGTTTTATTAATTTTTTCAAATAAAATATAAAAAAACTTGCTTTTTAAGAATTACGGATGGGGGTTTTGGCGGGATTTTTGCCACTTATTGCAAAAATCATGACAAAACAGGCAAAAAATTTCAACCCCAGCTCCCGACCGATAATTATCGGTCATTTCGAGCGAAGCTCTGCTTCGCGAAAAATCTCCCCTGCAAACAGTACCGCCAATAAAAACCTTTCACTTCGAGCATTGAGCACAGCGAAATGCGAGAAGCCAAAATTAGTGTAAATTCGTGTAATTCGTGGTTGTCTCTCTTCGAGCATTGAGCGTAGCGAAATGCTCGAAGCCCCTTACGACTTTACAGACTTTCGACTTTATAGACTTTCGACTTTACAAACTTTCGACTTTTAACTCTCAAAGAGCCTCCCACAGCACTTCTATAGGATGATAAGATTTTTTACCTGTTCCGTCTTTAATATGGCAACGGCAACTTGTTCCAACTGCAACAATAAGCGTATCATCATCTGCATTTCTTACTTCCGGAAATAAAACCAACTCCCCTATTTTCATTGATAAATCATAATGCTCTTTTTCATAGCCAAAAGAGCCCGCCATACCACAACAACCGCTGGGAATTTCCGTAACTTTATAATTTTTTGGAATAGATAAGATTTTTTTTGTATATTTTGTTGTAATTAAAGACTTTTGCTGACAATGTCCATGAAATTTAATTTTTAATTCTTCCTCAGTAAAAAAATCTGAAGAAATATTTCCTTTTTCAAACTCTGAAGCTATAAATTCATCAAATAAAAATGAACTGTTTGCAATATTTTGAGCTATTTCTTTATTTTCAGGATTTGCCAAATCAGGATATTCGTCTCTAAAGCTCAAAATTGCCGAGGGTTCTATTCCAATCAATGGAGTTTGCTCAGAAATAATATTTTTTAAAATTTCTATATTTTTATTTGCAAGTTTTTTTGCACGCCTTATTAATCCTTTGCTTAACCAAGTCCTTCCGCTATAACTTATTGGTGCAAGTTTTACTTCGTAACCAAGTTTTTCAAAAAGCAAAATAGTTTTTATTCCTAAATCAGTTTCTAAATATTTAGTAAACTCATCATTAAATAAATAAATAGTTTTTATTGGTTTTTTGTTCTCAACTATCAGTTTTTCCTTATATAATTTCTTAAACCCTGATTTATTCATTAAAGGAAAATCGCGTTTTTGATTAAAACCAATAATATATTTTAAAACTTTAGAACTAAACTTATTTTCAAGAAAGAAATTCATAAAATTTGGTGAAAATGAAAACATTTTATGAAAAACAGGCAAATAAGCAATAGCAAAAGTACGCAAAGGAATCCCATGAATATCATAATAGTGCTGTAAAAACTCCATTTTTAATTTTGCTACATCAACTCCCGAAGGACATTCAGATTTACAAGCTTTACAAAGTAAACATAAATCTAAAACTTCGTATAATTCTTTTGAAGCAAAAGCCATATTGCTACTCGAATTTGTAAAAATTTCCCTCAACATATTTGCTCTTGCACGGGTAGTATTTTTTTCGTCTTTTGTAGCTTGGAAACTTGGGCATAAAGTTCCGCCAATAATATGTGATTTTCTACAATCTCCTGAACCATTGCACTTTTCGGCAGTTCTAATAAAACCTGCAGTAGCAGAAAAATCAAAAATCGTTTTAATTTCTTTAGTTTCAGCACCCGGTTTATATCTCAATGAAGTATTCATTGGTGGAGTATTCACAATTTTATTAGGATTAAAAATGTTTTTTGGGTCCCAAACATTTTTTATATCCTTAAAAACTTCATAAAGTTTTTCACCCATCATTAA
>Ga0172382_10009940_pt1 | contig 12869 bp, 10 predicted proteins | sample Leawel138RmetaG_FD_122245 | JGI IMG/M metagenome (GOLD analysis project Ga0172382, IMG submission 122245) | Leachate microbial communities from a municipal landfill in Southern Ontario, Canada - Leachate well 138R metaG | ecosystem: Engineered > Solid waste > Landfill > Unclassified | place...
CGGAAGTGGCGGGTACCCGTGAACACCATCGGGATGCCGCGTTCATCGGCCGCGGCGATGACTTCATCGTCGCGGATGCTGCCGCCGGGCTGGATGATGCAGCCTGCGCCGGCATCGACCACGACATCCAGTCCGTCACGGAAGGGGAAGAAGGCGTCGGATGCGACCGCCGAGCCGGCCAGCGACAGCTTGGCGTTCTGTGCCTTGATCGAGGCGATGCGGGCGGAATCGACCCGGCTCATCTGGCCTGCGCCCACACCGAGGGTCATGCCGTTGCCGGCAAAGACGATGGCGTTGGACTTGACGAAGCGGGCCACTTTCCAGGCGAAGCGCAAATCTTCCATCTGTGCGTCAGTGGGCTGCAGCTTGGTGACGACCTGAAACTCGGCTTCGGGAGCCAGGAAGTCGTCGGGGTTCTGTATCAGCCAGCCACCGCCCACGCGCTTGACGTCAAACGCATTGCGGCCATCGCCCAATGGAATCTGCAACAGGCGTACGTTCTTCTTGGCGGCAAACACTGCCATGGCCTGCGAGGAGTATTCAGGCGCCAGAACGACCTCGACAAACTGTTTGCTGACGGCTTCAGCGGTGGCCACGTCCACCGGTCGGTTGAAAGCGATGATGCCGCCAAAAGCCGAGGTGGGGTCGGTCTGAAAGGCTTTTTCGTAGGCCTCCAGTGGGGAGGCACCGATCGCGACGCCACAGGGGTTGGCATGCTTGATGATCACGCAGGCGGCGGACTCAAAGCCGCGCACGCATTCCCAGCCGGCATCGGCATCGGCGATGTTGTTATAGGACAGCTCTTTTCCCTGCAACTGGGTGTAGCTGCCCAGCAGGCCGGGGGCGACAGACGGATCCACGTAGAAGGCGGCGTCCTGGTGGGGATTCTCGCCGTAACGCAGCACCTGGTTCTGCTTGAGCTGCAGCGTAAGCACGCGAGGCCAGACATGGCGCTCGGCCGGTTGTTCCTGTGCCGGCTCGGCGCTGGCAAGACTGCTCAGATAGCTGGCGATGGCGCCGTCGTAGGCGGCCGTGTGGGCATAGACCTTGGCGGCGAGTTCCAGCCGCAGGCCATACGAAGGCGAGCCGTCCGGCCCGTCGATCTCGGCCAGCACCCGGCCATAGTCGGCGGGATCGATGACGACCGTCGCCCCACCGACGGGCGTGCCGTGATTCTTGGCGGCGGCACGCAGCATGGCCGGCCCGCCGATATCGATGTTTTCAATGGCTTCGGCAAAGGTGCAGCCCGCCTTGGCGATGGTTTCACGGAAGGGATACAGATTGACGACCAGCAGATCGATGCGATCGATGCCGTGCGCTTCCAGCGCTTGCATGTGCTCGTCGCTGTCGCGACGCGCCAGCAGACCGCCGTGAATCTTGGGGTGCAGCGTCTTGACGCGGCCGTCGAGGATTTCGGGGGACCCGGTGTGCTGCGCCACCTCTGTGACCTTGATGCCCGCATCGGCCAGCAGACGGGCGGTGCCTCCCGTAGAGAGGATGCGTACGCCGCGGCTGGCTAGCGCCTGAGCAAAGTCGACGATGCCCGACTTGTCGGACACGGATATGAGAGCGGTCTGGATTTTCATTGATGGTCAGTGGAGGATGAGGAAATCAGGGTTGCAGGTCATGAGCCAGCAGTTTCTTGCGCAGAGTGCTGCGTGTAATGCCCAGCATCGCAGCGGCCTTGGATTGGTTGCCGTTGGATTTTTCAAGGGCCACTTGCAGGACGGGACGTTCCACGCAGCTGATGACCATGGCGAGCATGTCGCGCGGCTCAGAGTCGCCCAGATCCGTGAAATAGCGTTCCAGTCGTTCGCGCACGGATTGTTCCAGGGGGTTGATGTTGCTCATGATAAGGAAGTGCTCTGGTTGTGGTTCACGCTGCAATGGCGTGAATCTCAATGGTTTCATTGGTGGAGAACTGATCGAACCAGGCCTGCAGGGCGCTGACCTGATCCGTCGTCGTTTCGCTTCTGTTGATGTGTTGCCGCAACTGCGCCGCGTTGGGAAGCCCTTCGAGGTACCACCCGATATGCTTGCGGGCAGTGCGCACTCCAGTGTATTGACCGTAGAACTGGTAGTGGTCTTCGAGGTGGTCGAGCAGGCAACGCCTGAGTTCGCCCCAGGTGGGCGGCGCCAGTTGGGTTCCGGTGGCCAGATAATGGCTGATCTCGCGGAAGATCCAGGGCCTGCCCTGTGCGGCACGGCCGATCATGACGGCATCGGCGCCCGTATACTCTAATACCTGCCGGGCTTTTTCGGGACTATCGATATCCCCATTGGCGATGACCGGAATTTCGAGGCTGCTTTTGACTTCGCGTATGGTCTCGTATTCGGCTTCGCCCTTGTAGAGGTCGCAGCGCGTGCGACCGTGCAGGGTCAGGGCTGCAATGCCGGCGTCCTGTGCCAGCTGCCCGATGCGCACGGCATTGCGGGAGTGGTGATCCCAGCCGGTGCGGGTCTTGAGCGTCACGGGCACGTCGTAGGGACGGCAGGCTTCCACCACACTGCGCACGATCCGGCTCACCAGTGCTTCGTCGCGAAGCAGGGCCGAACCTGACGCCACATTACACACCTTCTTCACCGGGCAACCCATGTTGATATCGATGATATGGGCGCCTTTCTCGATGTTGTAGCGGGCGGCTTCAGCCATCATGTCGGGGTCGGAGCCGGCGATCTGGACGGCGATGGGGTCGGACTCGCCAGTGTGATCCAGCCGCCGCGCGGTCTTGACGCTATTCCATAAGCGGGGGTTGCTCGCAGCCATTTCGGACACGGCATAGGCCGCCCCCAGCGCCTTGCACAGGCGGCGATAGGGGCGATCGGTGACCCCCGCCATGGGAGCCACAAAGACGGGGTGGGAAAGAGTCCAGGAGCCAATGCGCATCCGGGGGATTTTAACCCCCCTGCGAAAACACTGACCACGGCCATGTGCAAAAGGCGGTTTATATGCCCCTTGAGGCCGGTGGGGAAAGGCGGCTGATCAGTGGCGCAGCCCTTGCAGCAGCTGGCGCGCAAGCTGGTTGCGCAGGGGCGGGATGATGTCCATGGCCAGCAGCGCCGCTCCGCCGACGTGTTCGACCAGGCGGTTGCGCGTCGAAAAGGCGCGTGGCAGAAGGTCGGTAATGGCGATGGTGAGCCAGCGATCGGCACGGCGGCGGCCGGTGAATTCGTGGCAATAGGGGTCGGGATCGCTTTCGGGGTGCAGTAGCCAGCGACCCAGGCTGTGCGAGAGCTGGGCCACATCGCGCAGGCCGAGATTGAGGCCCTGGCCGGCCACCGGGTGCAAGGTCTGCGCGGCATTCCCGATGGCGATGCAGCGGGCATCGATGCGAGTGGGCCCGGCGTGCAGGGCGAGCGGAAAGACAGACAGACGGGTGACACTTTCGAGCTTGCCCAGGCGATCGCCGAACTGCTCCTGCAAGTGGTGATCGAATTCGCTGGCTGGCAGGCCCCGCAGCATGTCGGCTTGTTGCGGGCCGCAACACCAGACAATGCTGTAGAGGTCGGCGCCTTGCGGATGTGGCAGAGCAGCGAGCGGCCCTGTCCGGGTGAAGCGCTCGTAGGCCCAGCCGGGCTGTGGGCGCGAGACCCGCACATTGGTCAATACCGCATGCTGGCCATAATGGCGTACGACGCCTTCGGGCCGGGTGCCATCGGATTGCACTGCCAGCCGGGCGGTGACCATCCCGCCTTCGTGGCGACATTCGACGCGGTCTCCACTCAGATGGGGCAGCGCCCGCGCTTCAAGCCGAGTCACGCCACTGCGCTCCAGCGCATTTTGCAGGGTGTCCAGCAAATCGTCGTAGCGCACCACGTTGCCCAGGCGCGGGACGTCAAGTTCGTGGTGGTCAATAATGACGCGCCCCAGGCGGTGTCTTTGGGAAACATGCACGTAATGGATGTCCGCCGCGTCCTCAGGCCAGGCTGCGAGGGTTTCCAGGAATACCCGGCTGCCATGGTTGAGCGCCAGACAGCGGGGGTCCACGCCTGCTGAGCCGGCGCGGCCGGCACCAGGCAGGTGGGCCTTGGGCCGGCGTGGCCCCATCAGGGCAATTCGGGAGGGATCACGCGCCTTGCGGGCCAGCGCCAGAGCCAATGCAGTGCCTGCGGGTCCGGCACCGAGTATGACGACGTCGAAATCGGCTGTATCCATGCCGGTATTTTACGCGCTCCGTGGCGCGTGTGCCGCTTGCGGACTACGCCTGTCGCATGGCGTGAATATCCTGTCCCTATATAGTTGCTGGAGCAACTATGTGGGGGTATGATCGTTCAACCAGGTGAGCCTTTCGCTAGGCTGCCTGACAACCAGAAAAGGGCACCCTATGAGTCTCGACCACTATCATCAGTTGCCGCGCATCAAGCTGCTTGATCGTACACCGCTGACACCTTTAAAGAGATTGAGCGCCATTCTTGGCATCGATCTTTACATCAAGCGTGATGACATCGGTGCCACCGGGGGCGGCGGAAACAAGCTGCGCAAGCTGGAGTTCATTGTGGCGCAAGCGCTGGAGCAGGGTTGCGATACGCTCATCACCTTCGGCGCGCTGCAGTCCAATCACGCCAGGCTGACCGCCGCGGTTGCTGCGCGTTTCGGGCTGGCGTGTCATCTCATATTGAGTCGCAAGGTGCCACGTAGCGGGCCGCATTATGAAGGGGGCGGAAACCTGGTTCTGGACGCCTTGTTTGGCGCCACCTTGCACAGCCTGTCTGCCGAGGAGGACCCGCTGGCCTATTGCGAAGGTCTCAAGGCCGATCTGGGCAAGCAGGGCGCGAAACCCTATGTGGTTCCCTTCGGCGGCTCTGACGCCCGGGGCGCCATTGGCTATATCGCATGTGTTCAGGAAATCGTGGAGCAGGCGCGTGAAGAAGCCATTGAGGTCGATCATCTCGTTCACGCCAGCGGCAGTGGAGGCACTCAGGCGGGCCTGCTGCTGGGAGGCCGTCTGCATGCGGCGTCTTTTGACATACAGGGAATCAGCGTGTTGCATACGACGACAGATCTGAAGCCGATCGTGCAAGACATTGTTGACGATGCCTGTAACCTCCTGGAAATGGCGCCCGCCAGGGATGAAACGCCAGTACAGATTGATGACCGTTTCGTGGGCAGAGGCTACGGCTTGATTGATGCGGATGTGCAGAACGCCCTGAAACGGATGGCGGGAAGCGAAGGCATTCTTCTGGACCCCGTCTACACCGGGAAGGCCTTCGCTGGCCTGCTGAAGCGTGCGCAGGAAGGCGTTTACGAGAAAGGCAGCACCGTGGTTTTCCTGCATACCGGGGGTTTGCCCGGCCTGTTTGCCTATTCGGACGAACTGCTGGATAGCGCGTCTTTACACACTCCCCGTCGCCAAGGATAGAAAATGGATCAACGCAAGTATGCGGAGGGCTCACAGGCCATGGTGGTGTCCGGCCACGACCAGGCCACGCAGACAGCCATCGATATTTTGAGCGGCGGAGGTTCGATTGCCGATGCCGCCATTGCAGGGGCGGCAGTGCTTTCCGTGGCTTTGCCCCATGCCTGCGGGCTGGGTGGTGATGCCTTCATACTGGTGCATGACGCCCGGTCAGGCAGGACGACAGGCATCAACGCGTCGGGCATGTCTCCCGCGCTCGCCTCCCGCCAGCGCTTCCCCGACGGTCTGCAGGAACGGGGGCCTTTGAGCTGCAATGTGCCGGGCATGGTTTCGGGCTGGCAGGCGCTGCATGAACAGTTTGGCCGCATGGCCTGGTCGGATATCCTGAAGCCGTCCATACGCCTGGCCAGGGAAGGTGTCGAGGTCTCCAGGATTCTGGCACGAGCCACTGACCAACACCAAGCCATGCTTGCAGGCGACTCCGGCAGTAGCAGGTTATTCCTGGCTGACGGCCGCCCTCTGGCGGTGGGGGACGTTCTGAAGCAGCCGGCACTGGTGCAGACACTGGAGGCCGTGGCGCGTGACGGCGCCGCCGGTTTCTATCAAGGCGAGGTTGCCCGCAGCATCGCCCGAGCGTGTGAGGCGGCGGGCGGCTTGATACGTGAAAGCGATATGGCTGCCTACCAGCCGCAATGGGTCGACGCCATTGCCACGTCGTTCGCCGGGCACGAGATACGCACCATGCCGCCAAATTCCTATGGGCTTTATCTTTTGCTGCAGATGATGGCCCTGGAGGCGTCACGGGGCGAGCCGGCTGGCGGCCTGGCTGCACCAGCCCGCATTGCGAGGCTGGTTCGGGCAGCGCAGGCCGCGTTTTTCGTCGGTGCGCGCGCCGTCGCCGACCCCGATCCCCGCTATGCGGCCGACAGTGTGCAGACACTCCTCGGGCCTGAAGGACGGGCCCGACTGGCACAGGCGCAAGCCGGCGGGCCGGCCAACCGTGGCGGCACCGCCGTCATCACCGTGGCCGATAAGAACGGTAACGCCGTCACCATCATACAGAGCGTGTTCCTCGTGTTTGGCAGTGGGGTCAGTGATGCGCAGACCGGGGTGTTGCTGAACAACCGGCTCTATGGTTTCACCATGGAAGAAAACCATCCCAACGAGGTGGGGCCACACAAGCGACCCGCGCATACCTTGTGTCCGGCCATGGTGTTCAAGAACAATCGCCTGCGCTATGCCTTGAGCACCCCCGGCGGCCCGGGGCAGACGTTGACGCTGGCGCAAGTCATGCAGGCATTGATCGAAGAAGGCGTATCGCTGGCGGATGCGGTTCAGGCGCCGCGCTGGACCATGGATCTTTCCGGGGCGGCTCTGGCTGAGGACTCCATGCCCGCCGACCTGGTTGCTGAGGTCGCCAGGCTGGGCGTACCTATTCGGGCAGGTGAAGCCGGCTCGCCCTACTTTGGTTCCGTCAAAGGCATTGCCCTGCAAGAGGATGGCCGGCTGTGTGGCGTCGCGGACGATCGGCGTGACGCCACGGTAAGGAGTCTGACATGAGTGGGTTTGACACAGCCAGCCCCGATCTGGTTCTGCACAACGGCAAGGTCATCACCATGGATCGCCATGCCGGCGTGGCCCAGGCGCTCGCCATCCGAGGCGACACTTTGTGCGCTGTCGGCTCCGATCAAGAGGTACTGGCGCTTGCAGGACAGGCTTGCCAGGTGATTGACTTGCAGGGCCGTACTGTCGTGCCGGGTCTGAACGACGGCCACGCCCATCTGGACCGGGAAGGCCTGAAAGGGATTTTTCCTTCCTTGGGAAAGGTATCCTGCATAGCGGATGTTCAGCGCGCCATTGCTGAGCTGGCAAAGAAAGTGCCGGCCGGTGAGTGGATAGTGACCATGCCTCTGGGAGAGCCGCCTGCCTATGCCGATATGCCGCAGGCCCTGGCGGAAGGGCGGTTTCCCACCCGGCAGGAGCTTGATGCCGCTGCGCCCGATCATCCGGTATATATACGATCGATCTGGGGATACTGGCGCCATACCATGCCGCTGGTTTCCATTGCCAATACCAAAGCGCTTGAGTTGGCGGGCATCGACTCGGAAACGCCTCCGCCATCGCCATTGGTCACCATCGAGAAGGACGAGAACGGGCAACCGACAGGGGTCTTCTACGAAGAGACGCTGATGCCCATCATGGAGTTGGTGTTCTTCCGCGAGGCAAGCCGTTTTCCGCTGTCTCTGCGCAAAGAGTCCGTGCCTCACTCAGTCCAGGCCTACCATGCCTACGGCACCACCAGTGTTTACGAAGGCCACGGTGTTGCCTCAGAAGTGCTTCAGTCCTACAAGGACGCACATGCTGCCGGTCAACTTGATATGCGGGTGTGCCTGGTGCTCAGTCCAAACTGGAAAAGCGCTCCAGTGGCAGACATCGATGCATTCGTGGAGGCCTGGTGTGGGTGGCTGAGCGGTCGCGGCCTCGGTGACGATTACCTGCGCATGGCGGGCATGTTTGTGGATATGGGCAGCGATGCGAACAACGAGCTGCGGGCTCAGGCGTATCCGAATACGGGCTGGGCAGGCTTCAACTACGATACGGCTCGCTCACGAGAGAGGGCGCTGGAATTGCTCATGGCCTGCGCTCGCCACGACGTCCAGGTCGTTGCGATCTGGCCCAATATGCTTGAACTCTTCTACGAAACCCACAAGCAGGTATCGCTGAAAGGAAAACGCTGGGTTCTCAGTCATATCTCGACCTTGTCGCCGCAGGATATCGAGAAGATTGCGGAAATGGAGCTCATCGTCACGACGCATACCAATCGCTATCTGTTCAAGGAAGGACATCTGTTACAGGAGAAGCAAGGCCCAGCAGGCGAGCAGGACATCGTCCCCTTGCGCTCGTTGCTGGATGCGGGAGTGCCGGTTGTTCTGGCCAGCGACAACGTCCCCGTGTCGATGTTTCATCCCATGTGGCATGCCGTCGCACGCATTGCGCGGCAAACGGGTGAGGTCGTGAGCGCCGGGCAGAAGCTGAGCCGCGAAGAGGCATTGCGCTGCATGACGGCCAACGGGGCGCTGCTGACCTGGGACGAAAACAGAAAAGGGGTGCTGAAGCCCGGCATGCTAGCCGACCTGGCAGTGCTGGATGCGGATCCCTTGAGTTGTCCCGAAGCCGAAATCAAGAACATCAAGGCGCTCATGACCCTGGTGGGCGGCAAGGTCGTGTACAGGGCGAGGGATACTTAGGCAGCCGGCGGTTCAGCCCTCGGGTCGCGGCTTTGCGACTGGCGCAGGGGGCGTCTTCTGGTTCCCCCCTGCAGACCGTTTCCCCGCCCGTTTTGGTGGCGCTGCCTCTTTTTGACGTTGCAGCTCACTGAGCATGAGATCGGCCTGGCGGGTGAGAAGTTCCAGCATCCGTTCGAATTCCGCTATCTGCTCCTGCCCAAGACAACTCGTCAGCTTCTCCTGACGAGCCAGGCTCAAAGGCAGGCCGCGCTCGTAGACAGCGCGTCCGGGGCGGGTCAGGCCGACAATGACACGTCGCCCGTCTTTTTCGCTGGCATGGGATTCCACCAGACGTTTCTGCAGAAGTTCGGATACGGCGCGGCTCACCTGACTTTTGTCATAACGCCAGAAGTGGGCGATGTCCTGAACGGATTGCGGGCCGTAGTTGGCCAGATACAGCAGTACCCGCCACTGGCGCACGGAGAGCCCCAGTTCGTTTTCCAGCACAAGCTCGATGCCACGATAAAGCCGCTGGCTGAAAGACAGGACGCGATAGGCCAACAGCTTCGCAGGGTCAATCCTGCTTGCTTCAAGAGGCGCGAGAGGGCCGGACATGCCAGTGTGGAGATCCTGTGAATCTGCAGAATAGGTGATGGCTCATTCTAGCAAATGTGCAACAGCCGGGTCAGCGCAGAAGCCTGTAAGGCATTGTCCAGTAAGCGTTTTTCAGTTAGAATTCCCAATGTTGAAACTTCATGGAGCTGTGTGGTGAATACCGACCCCGGCGAAAGGTGCAGTCGATCATTGGTCGACGCCTCTCGTACCAGGCGCTAGAGCCATACTGCTCTTCCGCGTCCTGGAAAACAGGGCGCGGAGCCTCTTGCATGTCCGCATGCTGACTCCCGCCGTACCGATAACCTCGCTCATGGTTCGCACATGAGCATGCACCCTGGTTCACTAGCCAGGGGCAGGAGTCATTATGCGCTTGTTTCATCTGTTCCTGCGCCGCGCAGGCGTGCCGGCCACCGCTGCACGCGCGCCCCGCAGCACTTCGCGGCTGACTGTCGTCTGCCCGCGTGAGCATCTTCCGGCGGTTCGTCGCCAGATCTACCGTGACCTGCATGCTGATGGCATCCAGATCGCTCATCTCAGTGTTGATTACGGACAGCCGGTGGGCATGGTGCGCGCGAGTGTAACGGTGGATTGTCCGCCCGTCATGCGTTCCGAGCTCATGTCCCGGGCGCGTCGCCTGCAGGCCCACCCCGGCATTCACGAAATTCACTGGGGAACGACGCGGCAGCATGCTTTAAACTAGCGGAAGCTCTGAACAGGCCAATGTCGGCTTGTTCCGGCGCTTCCCGCTGTCAGCCCCGAGCAGTCATCCTGCCGCAAGCATCTGTTCGGTGGCCTTCCAGACTGAATTGCGCCTGAACCGGATCTCCGCCCATGCATTTGCTCGAATGGCTCATCCCCTGGGAATTCTCCCCGCTGTTTCTCTTCTTCTTCCTGGGTGGAGCGTGGCTGTTTGCTCGCGGCACGCGGGTACACAGAGTCACAGGCTGGCGTCAGGCGCTGTTCTGGACAGGCATGGTGATTCTCTACCTGTCCATGCATACGCGGCTCGACTACTACGCCGAGCGCATGTTTTTCATTCATCGTATCCAGCATCTGGTATTGCACCATCTGGGGCCATTGCTGATCATGGGGGCGTATCCTGGCCAGGTATTGCGTGCCGGCCTGCCCATGCGCTGGCGCGTCCGCCTGCGTGATTTCCGCCGCAGCCGCAGCGGGCGTGCGCTCGAAGCTGTGCTGACTCACCGTATTCTGGTGCCCTTCCTGTTCGTCATTCTGGTCGTGGGTTTCCTGATACCTACGGTACAGTTCTATTCCATGCTGGACTGGCGCTTGTACAGGCTCATGAACTGGTCGGTGGTGATCAGCGGTTTCATGTACTGGAACCTCATCCTCGACCGCCGGCCCAGCCCGCCGGCAGTGCTCTCGCCGGGGGCAAGAGTGTTCTGCCCCATCATCACCATGGTGCCGCAACTCATTGTCGGCGCGGTGATCACCTTCTCGGAAACCGATCTCTACCCGATCTTCGATCTGTGCGGACGGGCCATTCCGGGCATGACGGCAATCACTGATCAGGCCATCGGCGGCCTCACCATGTGGGTGCTGGCCGGCTTCGTCGAGGTTTTCGGCGTTCTTTACGCCTTGTCGACCGTCATGCGCCTGTCGGAGAAAAACCGTCTGCCTCACCGCAGCAGACGGGTTGTGTCACCGGGCATGCCGGTCGCATCCTGAGGGAGGGGACCCCATGAGGTCTGCCATGCAGCGCGTGCTGTGTTTCCGTCCTTGCCGTTTGTGGCGTTTCGCTGCGGGCAGTGTCGTGGCCATTGCCTTCACAGGGGGCACCGCGGCACCTGTTCTGGCACAGCCCGTGGGCATACCCAGCATGGGCGTGGCTTCTGCGGCCGAACTGTCGCCCAGCGTTGAGCGCACACTGGGTGACGCCATCATGGAGCAGGGGCGCCGTGATCCCAGCTACATCAACGACCCGGATGTGCTGCAGTATCTGACCGATATGGGGCGCAAGCTCGCTTCCCATGCCAATACTGCGGTGGAGCGCATCAATGTTTTTGCTCTGCGCGACCCGCAGATCAATGCGTTTGCCTTGCCGGGCGGCTATATCGGCATCAACAGCGGGCTGATGGTTGCTGCCGATTCCGAGTCGGAACTGGCTTCCGTGGTTGCGCACGAAATCGGCCATGTGCTGCAGCGCCATATTGCCCGGGGCATGACCCAGCAGGCCCAGACTGGCCATGCCATGCTGGCGACCCTGGCGGGCGCCTTGCTGGCCGCTCTGTCGGGCAGTCCGGATCTGGCCATGGGCGTGGCGGCTTTTGGCCAGGCTGCGGCCGTGGACCGCCAACTGGGTTTTTCACGGCAGGCTGAACAGGAGGCCGATCGTACTGGCTTGGACATGATGGTACGGGCGGGTTACGACCCTCTCGGTATGGTGCGCATGTTCGAACGGCTGGATAACGCTTCGCGACTCAATCAGGGGGCAGGGGGCAAGGCCTATACCAGTACCCACCCGCTGTCCGTTCAGCGTATGTCGGATGCCCAGAACCGCAGCATGCGGGTTGAACGTCGGCCCAATGTCAGCAGCGACGCGTTCTGGTATGTGCGCGCCAAGCTGCGTATCGAACAGGCGCGGGCCGGCCAGGCGCTGCGTTCCGCTGAGGACATCCTGCTTGCAGAAACCCGGCAGACAGAAGGGGTGCGGCGCTCTGCCGCCTGGTACGGGCTGGCCTATTCCGCCTGGAAGCGCCGCGACTTCGATAAGGCGCAGGAAGCGCTCGCCCAGGCCCGCGCGCAGGGGCAGGACTCGGCCCAGATAGCCGGCCTGGAAGTGAGCCTGGCCCTGGCGCGGGGCGACGCCGAATCTGCCGTGAGGCTGGGGCAGCAGGCTGTGGCGCGCTGGCCTGACAGCCAGGGGGTGGCCTTGGCGTACATCGAGGCCTTGCAGGGCACAGGCAGGCACGAGCAGGCGGCCAGCGAGTTGCAGTCACGCCTCACGCAGTGGTCCGAAGTGCCGCGTCTGTGGCAGCTGCTGGCACAGAGCCAGGAGAGGCTGGGGCGAGCGGCGGATGCGCGCCGCTCGATGGCGACGTTCTACGAGCTGACCGGCGCCTTGCCGGCCGCCGTGGAGCAACTGCAGCAGGCGCGGGCAATGAGTCGGGATTTCTATGAGCAGTCCGAGCTTGATGTGCGGATTCGCCAGTTGCGTGAACGGCTTGAATCCGATCGCGAGCTGCTTGAGCGCTTCAAGAGCTGAAGTCCTTTGGCCGTTCTCTCGGCAGGCCCACCCTGTAGCGTTGCCACCCGTGGCTGCGAGGCCCTTTCCCTGGCTCGGCGCCTGGAGGCCTTCAGCGACCCGTATCGAAATAGCGGCCCAGCCGGGCGGGCAGCCAGTTGAGGTTGCCCGGAAAAGGGCCTGTCACAAAGGCGGCGTGGCCGCCTTGTGCGGGCTGGTGCAGCAGCACGGCGTCGGAACAATCATAAGACCCCGGCAGCGATGGCGCAGGCACAAAGGGGTCATTACGCGCATTCAGCACCAGTGTGGGAACGGCGATGCTCTTGAGTCGGGGCTTGCTCGAAGCCCGCGTCCAGTAATCCAGGGCGTTGCGGTAGCCGTGCATGGGCGCCGTATAGAGGTCGTCGAATTCTCTCAGGGTGCGCGCCTGACTGAGCCGCAATACATCGATGGTGCCCGGAAAGC
>Ga0172382_10009943_pt1 | contig 12863 bp, 16 predicted proteins | sample Leawel138RmetaG_FD_122245 | JGI IMG/M metagenome (GOLD analysis project Ga0172382, IMG submission 122245) | Leachate microbial communities from a municipal landfill in Southern Ontario, Canada - Leachate well 138R metaG | ecosystem: Engineered > Solid waste > Landfill > Unclassified | place...
ATATCACGACCGCTGCCCAGATAAACCGTGAGCAGAATGCTGCCCATTAAGAAACCGGCCACCACCCCCGTCCGGCCCAGGACCCGGCAAACTCCGCCCAATAAACCAGCAAAGGCGGCTGCCCCGGCGGCCGCCGGTGAAATGGTATATACCAACCCGGGAAGCACCCCCATGACCGCTCCGGCGGAAGCTCCCAGACCGCCCCCCCCAATATAACCGGCTACCAGCACCACCAGCCCGGCCAGTATTCCACCCGGACTGATATAATTCCATTGCAACTGCCCCGCTGCTGCCACCAGGCAGGAGAGCATTAAAACCATGCAAAACATGTCACCGGCAGCCACTTGTTCACGCCGGGCCACCTGGCCCAAACCTATCAGAGCTTTAAAAAAAGCCACCGCCAAAAGAGCACCAAAAGTTGATTCAAATAAAACCCGAATATACTCGTAATTACTTGGGGCGGTGAGGGCTACGTACCCGGTGCCCATTACAACCAGCACCGCAAACACCGCTCCCCCCAGCAGCAAACGTAAACCAGTCGCCTTTAAAGGCAGATAAAGAGCGGCTAGACCTACAAATGCCAATGCGGTCACCCGCATCATCAGTTCCCAACCATCGCTTAACAGGCACAACCCCATGGCTGCTCCAAGAAAAACCGGCCAGGCCCCACCCCGATAAGCAACAATTGCAGCCGCCACAAATGCCGGCCCAAAGGGAAACAACTCGCCCAATAGTACAGCTCGCCCCAATAGAAAACCGGCTAACAACATCACTGCCGCCCCGGCTAGATCCTTAATGCCAAAACGCAAAACACCTCTATAATTTGGAGACATTTTACGGCTATCCCCATACCCGCCTGCTGGAGAACCAAATTTTACCCGTTGTTCACCGTTATTATTTTCTCTCCGGTACTGGTAGGTGTCTACCCCGTCAAACAAAAATTCCACCCCTTTGTACTTAGTGCAGCTAAACAAATATTATCAGCTAATGCACTAGCTACCACACATTATAGTACAAAAAAATGGAATTGTATTAACTTATTTGGTATTTTATAACAATTAAATTACGACAACTTTCTCACCTCGGCGGCAAGCCCATATAATATATCCGCTTCGCTGACCATTATCGAATCTACGCAAAGGGCCTGCAGCACCCGGTTGAGTATCCGTGCGCCGGCCGGGATAATGTCGGCCCGCTCCGGCTGCAAACCGGGTAGGATTTTTCTTTCTTCCAGGGTTAATTGATGCAGTTGTTGATCAAGCCTTAACACTGTCTCCCGGGCAAGGCGAAAACCATGTACTCGCAGGGGATCATACATACGCAAGCCTATAGTCATAGCCGCCATGGTGGTTACCGTTCCGCCCACACCTACCACCTCACCATACCCATCTCGACGTACAGCCAGCATCGCTTCTTCAATCACCATCCTGATCTGGCCTTGACCATAACCGCATTCGGTCATCCGCACCGCGCCGGCGTTAACGCTGCTACAAACAATAAGCCCATCCCTGGTCCAGGTAAATTCGGTACTTCCGCCGCCTATATCAACCACCACGGCGTTTGGCACATCGTTTAATCCACCCCTAACACCTAGATAGCCTAACCTGGCTTCATCTTCGCCGGACAGCACCCTTAGTGATTGGCCCGTGGCAGTGCGCACCGACTGGATAAATTCTTCACAGTTGGCGGCATCCCGTACCGCACTGGTGGCCGCCAAAATAATTTTTTGCGCTCCCAGCGCATCCGCCCGGTTTAGGTACTGTTCTAAAACTGCCAGAGTTTTTTCTATGGCCCCGGGTAAAAGCCGGCCTTGTGTAAAACCGTGTCCCAATCTGGTGGTCTTTAATTCCGCATGCAGCGGGACAACCTTTCCCAAATCATCCACATCCGCTACCAGCAGTCGAACAGAATTGCTGCCCACGTCAACGGCGGCTACAATCATGCGCACACCCCTCTCTTAAGAGTCAAAAGTCAAAGGTCATCCTGCGTCGCAGGGGCATCCCTTGCGGGCCCAAATTAATGATGCGAGGGTATTGGGTGAACCGGGCTCAGGAACGACCTGCCATGGTAACAATAGTGCTTAAAAATAAATTTTCATCTTGCTGATGGTACGCACAAAAAACAAAAAGCATTCCGGTAGGAATGCTTAATAAGCTTTTTTTCTACATCTAACTGCGTTTCCCGGCTCCCCGACCACCGCGCTTGGACTCGGTGTTCCGGCGTAGGCTGGTCAGCCGTTCGTCGCTGTCCTTCATAAAACGGTTAATTTTTTCTTCAAATGAAATTTCCGGTTTTCTGCTACGACGAGGCTTTTCCAGGGCTTGTTTAATGGACAGCCCTATCTTTCCTCGGGGGTCAACGGTAATGACTTTAACTTTAACCCGGTCACTGACTTTAAAAAAGTCATGAATATCTTTTACATATTCCTCAGCAATCTCAGAAATATGTACCAGCCCGGTTACCCCGCCCGGCAATTCAATGAATGCACCGAAATTTGTGATTCCGGTGACTTTACCTTCTAATATTTCCCCCGCTTGCACTGGCATTCTACAAAATTTCCCCCTGCCGGACTAAAAGAACCTTGATTAATTATATCAAAGCCACGCCTTGTGTCAAGCGTGTCGTTTTTTAATCGCCAACTTCCGCATCAGATACTGCCGGCGCACCTGTAGCTCCATTAGCCATTGGCACTATCCGGGTCTCTCCGGGCTTGACCAGACCCAGTTTCTCCCTGGCTACTTGCTCTACGTATGCATCAGACCGTAACAATTCCAACTGTTTGCTTAAATCCTGGTTCACCACACGCAGTTCATCCACCTCGGTCTGGATGGCCTGTAGGTCCCTCTGCATCGTATAAAGTGAGTCAAATCGGCCACTTAAAGATATCGAGACATACAGCAGCAATAGTCCCACCACCAACAATGGCAGCCTACTGCGGGATAGCTGAAATATCCGGCGGCGCTTTTGCCTGGCTGCCGGGTGCTCCACTACATTATCGTTGACCTTGTTCTGCCATGTGCCGGTTGTCACGTCCTTCACTCTCCTTCATCATCCGGTCCAAATAACCCAAGACTATGCCCGGGGATAACAATAATCACTTGGTAACCTTTTGCCCTGGCTCTTCCAAATAACGTCGCCACGGTGCTGGTGCCAATCCCCAGCCGGGACGCCACTTGGTCGTTAGAAAAACCCATTTCCTTAAGGGTTACCACCTGGCGTTCCCGAAAACTGAGTTTTTCCGCACCCCTAATCTCAATTTGCATTCAGGCCACCCCACCCGCCCGGTTACAGCTGCTCAAAAACTATCTAGTTAGATAACAATATTATTACAATATGACTACAAAATTTCTACACTTGCAAGACATATCCTGCCAATCTGAAAATATTTTAAAAATTAACTGCATCAGCCTACCAGTCAATTGTAGGGGCGGACAAAATCGTCCGCCCCTACAATTGACTGATGGAAGAAAAAAAAGCCGGTTATTAACCGGCTTTTTCTTCTTCCACCATAGCGAGGTATTCATCACCCAACTTGGTTAGGCTACAAATTTTGCTTTTGCCCTCGGTGGAAACGTCTACCAAACCCAGAGCGTAAAGCTGCATAATCACGTGGTCCAGCACTGCCCTTTTTACTCTTGACAGCAGGGAAAGGTCCTCTTTGTTCATGCTGCCCTCGGTTACCAGTGTTTCCAATACCCGCGTAGCCTCATCGGGTAATCGATCCCCTGCCTTGACCAAATAGTCCGCCAGCGGCGTTGTGCTTATCATATGGGCATCCCTCCTATATCTATATTTTTACCTTTTTTTCCTAATTAATAAGCCACTAAATAAATTTTTTACATGTTTGTCAAAATAATTTTTGGAAACACTATTACTAATTAACTAAATGGCTGATTTTTTATGGTTTACCAATTGCGTTAGACGGTTTTGGCAATACTAGTTATGAGGTGTTAAATGATGAGCAGAAAAGCGGGATTAATAGTAATTCTTCTACTAATAGCTTGTACCGGGGTTTTTCACGCCTGGAAACAGTACGGTGTCCAACCCCCGGGACTAATCCGCCTGCATGTGGTAGCTAACAGTAATACCTTTTACGACCAGGACTTAAAGTATCAGGTCAAGGACCGCATTGTTAAGGAAACGTCAGCATCGTTTAAAGGTGCTGCCAATGCGGATGAAGCCAGAGCTCTTTCCAGCGCAGCAAGCACGCAGATTGAAAATATAGCCCGAGACGAAATCCAGCGTCAGGGATATGATTACCCGGTGCGGGTAGAACTGGGAACTTACTATTTTCCGGTTAAGACCTATACCTTGCAAAATAGTAATGGCATTTCTCACCTGACCCTGTCACCGGGCCGCTACGAGGCGGTAAGGGTAGTTATCGGTAACGGTCGGGGAGCTAACTGGTGGTGCGTACTTTACCCGCCGCTGTGCTTTGCTGATACCAACCGAGCCTTGCCCCCCATTGCGTTGCCTACGGCTTCAGCGATAGAAAAAACTGACACCCCTGGCGGAGAAAACATCAGGCAACCGCGGATAGAATATCGCTTTCGTGCCGTCGAGCTGTGGAATAAAATATTTCGTTAAACTGGTAAAAAATGTTGGAAATAACTTGCATGTTTTCATAAACCAGTGTATCTTGAAAAGAAAATATTGGAGGTATTAAAGATGCAACACACTACTAACACCAGAGTCATTTTTGCTGACTCCGAAGAAGAGGCCCGTCAAAAATACCTTGCCGAAGATATTAAGACTGAGGATCCCCAAGCCGTTTTAGAATGTTATAAGGCGATTGAAGACGAAGAGTTTGATTTATCAGCAGATTTTAACTTTATCGGGGAGATATCTGTTTCGTTGTCGGTTATGGAAGTTATCCGCCAGGATCCTGAACGGGGTTATGTCTTGTATTACCTGGAAAACTAATTCCGGTCTTTTATGTCCTTCATAACGAAGTAGGGGCACCCCTCGCGGGTGCCCCTACTTCGTTATTTGGAAATATTGTTGGTATATATTACTACAGCGTAAACTAAAAGTTAGCGAAGCCATGGGGACGGTTCGAGCGCTTCCGAAGCGCAGCGAAGGACCGAAGGGAAAGCGATGGAACCGTCCCCGTGGCTTCGCATTTGGAACGGAGAAGGCCTTTATCTTTTGCGCTTTAGAACCGCCTTTATTTCTCGCCAGCGGACCGCCTGCTGCCGGTAAAATGCTTTCATGGGCGCAGGTACCATTCTCTTAACCACTACCCCTAAAAACCCGCCTGCTATGCTCAGGACCCTGCCTAATAATCGAAAGGGGAACATCAACACCAGGAACAACATTCGGAACGGGAAAAACAATACTACTAACAGCCATGTTAACACCCGCCAAATCCAGCGCAGCAGCCTAATTGCCTGTTCAAGGCCTAAAACAATTACTTTTCGCACCGTTTGGCGGCATAAGCGGTGGTATAACCAGGCACCGATACCCAAACCCAAAAGTACGAAAAAACGAACCTCACCCTGATTATAATACCAGAGCAAGGCATATACCACCACGGTCGACACCAGCCAGAATAAGATGTCACCCACGTGCACAGCTATTTTTCTTAGTCGCCAAACATAACCGATCCCGGCGTAGAAGTCATAGATTATTCCCACTAGCACCCCGGTTAATATAGTATAAAAGAACAACATAAACTGGCTGGCTACCGGTTCCGCCACCACCATTACCCCCAAGGATTTGGTGTCATCACACCTATTTAAAGATCCTGTCCATTAGCCCCTTGTTCCTGGCACCCCCGGTTGTTTTACCTTCACTGTAAATCATATGGTCCACTTTGCCCTCCACTACCAGGTTGCCTGCTTCCAGGTTTAACAGGGTGATATGCAGCCCTTCACCCCGGATAGTAAGTTGCCCCAGGTTTGTATCCAGGTTGATTTCCCTTTCATTAAATTTACCTACATGCTCCACTCCGTCGACTACCAGGTGCTTACGGTCTGTAAGAAGAAGACGGTTATTTAAAACTCGTTTTTGTTCCATTACCCATTCACCTCCCGGGCCCGGGAACACGGGTTAACGGGTTAACCGGTTGACCGTCTAATACCAAACCCCACTGAAATTAGTTTTTCAGCGGGAACTGATTAGCGGCAACCCGGGGGATAAAACATTTCAGTCTATATCTATGCCCCAGACCCATAATTATGCAACATTAAAGGCGTGAATCAAACCCTTCGGGGCTAGTTACAAACAAGACAGGCAGTCACAAAACAAAAAGGGGACAGGCATCTTTTTTCAAAAACCAAAAAAAGCAGCCTGTCCCCTTTTTGGTATACTTTCCTAACCACAAGAAAAAAGACGGCCTTGCCAAGGGCCGCCTTAAATAATACTGTACAGCCGCAGCCGGTTTCCGAAGCCGCGCCACGGCTGCAACCTGCCACTGAAAAAAATGTGGGTTCAATCCCATAATTTTTGGATATCTACGTCCCGGTAATAAAACCTGATAATGTCTTGGGGTTCTTTACCATCCTGGGCCATCTTATTGGCTCCCCATTGGCATAAACCTACTCCGTGCCCGAACCCCTTACCTTCCAGTACCAGATTACTTCCCTCAACCGTTGCCCGGGAAATCAACATGGACCGCACTTCTTCACTGCCCAGTGCCAGTCTAAGTTGGGGACCGCTAACCGTAGCGGAACCGATTTGTATTTTAGTCGCCCTGCCGGAAGGCCCCCTTTCAGCTATATTTACTTCGCCAATACGGCCTGGATCGGTTCCGCTAATCTCCTGTACCGCCGCTTTTACCCGTGTCAGTGGTATTTGGGCCCGCCAATGTTTGTTTTCCGGTACCGTGACTGCCAGGCAACCGTCCCGCGCCCCGGCCTTGATATAATTTGTGGGCTTTTTAAAATACGCCAGCCCCTCCTGAGCCGAAGCGGAAATGCCGCCGTCGCACGCCGAAAACCAACCCTTCACATAATCGCCGCGGTAGGTAATCACCTCTCCACGGGTAGATTCTACGGCCTTAAGTACATTATCATTTATTCTTGAAGGATCATATGCTTGGAATTCCTGTACATCCGTAGATGCGTCCGTTCCGTGCAATTCTTTAACCCGCCCGGTCTGTATGTTTTCCATGGTAAAGGTACGGGCCACTATTGCCTGTGCCGCCAGGGCATTATTGGGCCAGGTGGGCTCCATTTCCGCCGCCACCACCCCGGCCAGGTATTCTTCTAATTTGATGTCCTTTGTTATACCCTGTTCCTTTACAAACAGACTAATGGTGGGCTCCTTATCGGGCGCACCCGGAACGGGATCCACGGGTTTGCGCTGCGGTGCCCTGGTGCAACCCCAGACCAGCAACAGCACCATAAGCAAAATCATAATTTTTTTTAAAATTCTCAAAGATAACCCTCCCACACTTTTTTTTATTTTTTGTGCGGAAGGACTAAAATATGCCGTCAGGCCCCCTGGTAAAGTAATGAAGTACCCCGGTTAACCGCGCAGCACCGCAAGGACGTAAGCCCCCGGCAAAAGTAGTGGCACCCGGCCAGGTTTTTCCGACCGGACCGCCAACCAGTGCCACGCATCTGGATGAAATAACAGCATAAATCGCTTCCAGACAGCCGTTTTTGTCTATTAACCAGCCGGTAAGTTTCCTTTTCCCAGCCCGGGCCCAACGGAGAGGCACGGTGGTAGATATGCTGATTTGTTTTCCTCGCACCCATGGCATCCAGTGCATATCGATACCTCCAATCCATTTATTGTAAATGTTACCATATGAGTGCAAATAGCGTATGAGGCGATAATAGCCTTCATATGTAATTTAGGTTTCTGCTGCGCACAAATGCTACCGTTTTTAACCAAATGGGTCACCAGAGCAAAAAGGGGACAGGCATCTTTTTTAAAAACCGAAAAAAGCAGCCTGTCCCCTTTTTGCTCAGCCCTTGTTCTCATTCTGAATTCTGAATTCTGACTTCTAAATCCTTAATTTGACTCCTGACTCCTCAAAATAAAAAGGCCCCTCCCAGGGACCACTAGTCATCAATTTCCACCCGGTTACTTTCAAGCAATTCATATAATTCCGCCGCCTGCTTAGCCGGCACGGCTTCCCTTAACTCAGTAACCCTGATCTTTAATAACCGCTGCCCCAGTAATATTTCCAACACGTCTCCAGGCTGGACAACGGTTCCAGCCTTTGCGGTTCGGTCGTTAATCTTAATCTGTTGTCGGCCACAAACTTCTTTGGCCAGCGCACGCCTTTTGATAATTCGGGAAACCTTAAGAAATTTATCTAGTCTCAATATATCTATCTCTCTTCACAAGCCGGGCTAGGAAACCGCATCCCGCAGAGCCTTACCGGCTTTAAAAACGGGAACTTTAGCTGCGGCAATACTAATTTCTTCACCGGTTTGCGGATTGCGGCCCTTGCGGGCTGCCCTTTCCCGGATTTCAAAGGTTCCGAAACCAACCAATTGGACTTTGTCACCACTGGCGAGAGATTCCTCAACCGTTGTTAACAACGCCGCTACGGCTTTTTCCGCATCCTTCTTGGTTATTTCGGCTTTCTCAGCCACACTGGCAATAAGTTCTGCCTTATTCATAAGTACCCCCCTCAATAAATTTACAGGTAACATAGACTTTACTATTCGCTGTTTCTCTAGGAGTTCCTTCTTCAAAGGAAATTATTTCTGCATTTTTTCTTCATTTTTCTTCCTTTTTAGCCTGCTCCCAGAAAAAATCCATCTCATCCAGGGTCATGTCATTTAACTTCTGTCCCTTTTCAGCAGCTTTACCCTCAATATACCTGAATCGGCGGTGAAACTTGTTGTTAGTTGCAGTCAGGGCAAGTTCGGGATCAATTTCTAACTGCCTGGCCACGTTTACCGCAGCAAACAGGATATCCCCCGTTTCCTGTTTTAACTGGTCCCGGTTTCCATTCTCCAGCGCCTCTTTCCATTCACTTAGTTCCTCTTCAAGCTTCCCCAAGGCGCCTTTATAATTGGGCCAGTCGAAACCGGTGCGGGCGGCCCTGGCCTGTATTTTATAAGCGTGCAGCAAGGCCGGCAATCCATGGGGCACTCCGTCCAGTATGGACCGGTTTTGCCCGGCATCATCGCCTCTTTCGGTTTGTTTGATTTTTTCCCAGGTAACCCGAACCTCATCGCTGCTTTCCAATTGTAGGTCACCAAAAACGTGGGGGTGACGGCGTACCATCTTGCGACTTACCCCGTCAACCACATCGTTAATATCAAAATACCCACGCTCCCTGGCTATCTGGGCATGGAACACGATTTGTAGTAATAAGTCTCCCAATTCTTCACATAATTTATACATATCTTCCTGCTGGATGGTTTCCAGCACCTCGTAAGTCTCTTCCACCAGGTAGCGGGTCAGGGTATGGTGGTCCTGTTCCCGGTCCCAGGGACACCCGTTCTCGCTCCGCAGCCTGACCAGGATATTGACCAGTTCGTCCATGGGAAATCGGCATTCCTTACGTGCTCCGGCCACCGGGGGCAGGTACAGGCTGGTGAGGTGATCCACCCAATTAACCCGGTCAATGTTGTACAGGGGCATGGTCTCAATCCTTTCCTCGCCAGGCACGCCGGCACCCCTTACCAGGGTCACCTGATGCTCGGCCGGGTACAATTCCAGCAAGGTAAGCTTAATATCCCCGGCCACCAACCGGCTGTATACCTGAACCACTACTGCTCCCACCGCCGGGTCGGTTGGTTGTTCATCCAGACGCAATCCGTCAACTATTTGCATCCCCTTGACCGGGTCAATGCGCAGCACGGCATAGACAGCGTCCAAAAAACTCATCGCCGGTACAATTTCCACGGCGATACCCAACCTGTCGGCTTGCTGTAGAATTATCTCCACGGCTGTTTCAGCCACCAGCGGATGACCCGGTACTGCATATACCACTGGCGCGATCGCTGCGGCCTCAAGTACTTGATTCGCCATCGCTTGATATATCTGGTTAAAGTCTGCACCGGATTCATAATACAAGTCAAAGGAGTCAAAATTTATTTGCTGCTGTTTAATCCATTCCACCACCGGATGGATGGTGGTGCGCAGGAACAGTTTGTCCGCTCCCCGTAGAATGTCCAGGTTTACCGCTGGTAAGGAATCCCTCCCGCCCGGTCCCAATCCAACAATGGTTATCCCTGCCGTCAAAAAAACCCCTCCTGTGCAATTTGTAGCGATATAATGAACTGTTTATGTCCCCGCGCTCTACTTGATTCCATGCCCATGCATGCTTCCTGTAACCATACCCCCGGGGTTATTAATTTGGGCACCCGCAAGGGGTGCCCCTACACTGGTGCCGCCCGACTGCGGCTTGGGCGCACTTAATAATTTTTACCATTGTAGGGCTATTATACAACAATAAAGCATTTCTTTCAGTAGGTTTGCAAAAGAACCCCTTGTAATACGTTAATATACTCCACGCCACGACATCCTTACAAAAAAGCGCACTGCAACCTGTTCCTATTAGAAGGTATGCCCGCCGGCGGGCACAGGTAGTCAGTGCGTCTGCTATGGTTTGCCATCTTCTTTCTCTAAAACCGCTTAAATACTTAGATTTCTTCTCGCTTCGCTTAGAATTACCACGCGTATCCGCACACGATAAATTAATACAACTTCCATGCTGTATTCATGGTAATAGTTAAGTATGTCATCCTGAGCGTAGCGAAGGATCTGATCTTTAGATTCTTCACTGCGTTCAGAATGACAGGATTCTTGTATTCATAGCAATGACAATCTTGGCTATTTGCCATATTAATTTACTTTTTCAGTGGCCTCGGAAAAGCTGAGGGTTTGATCTAAGCGGACAAAAAAAGCGGCCCATGATTATAGGCCGCCTATTGTTCCATCTGTTTTGCCAGGAAGCCCGCCGCTGTTTCGGCCAGCTTCAATTCGAGTTCGCCCATACGCACGTCCGGTTCTCTGGAGGCAAGAACTACTGCCCCGATAGGATCACCTTCTGATATGATGGGCGCAATCACTTCGGACGAGTACCGACACTCATCTTCCTCGGCGGTCAGGCACTCTTTGCACAGCGGGTCAATACCAGGGTTAATTATAACAACTGCTTTTTTTTCTTCCATAACCTTTTCTATGGCAACTCCAACAGGCTTATTTAAAAACTCTTTTTTGGATGCTCCGGAAACAGCGATGATAGTATCCCGGTCGGCGATACAGGCGATGTGGCCCAGGGCTTCGTGCAAGGAATCAGCATATTCCTTGGCAAAGTCGCCCAATTCGCCGATGGGGGAATACTTCTTTAAGATAACCTCGCCTTCGCGATCAACGAAAATCTCCAAGGGATCGCCTTCGCGAATCCTGAGCGTTCTTCTAATCTCCTTGGGAATCACCACTCTGCCGAGATCGTCTATACGACGCACTATACCAGTAGCTTTCATGGGCCGCCCCTTTCCCTCCTTTGGAAGAAGATACTCGCGGTTAAACTTTCACTTTTATTATATAACCGGGGGGATGGAATTATTCATTTTTTTCCAGCCATTAGGCAAATAAATTCAGGTAGTCAAAATTCTTGACTACCTGAAAACGGTACACCGCTCTTTAATGTTGACTCCCGACTCCTAAGTAGTTACTAAATAATTATAACAAACTCAAAAACCCGTACCCGGTTGATTTTTAGTTGGCAGACTGTTTTTCTTCGCTGTTTTCTTCGGCTTGCTCTGCCAGTTCGTTCACTATATCAGCCTTTTCACGGAGGTCTTCCATGTAAGAGTTCATTTTTTCCGTGACTGTTTTCTCTTTTAGGGTGGCTGATATATTGTCCTTAACGTCGGCAAGGCTCATTTGGACGGCGGGAATCAGGTCGTCCAGCCGCATGATGTGATAACCGAACTGGGTTCTAACAGGTTCTGTGGTTACATCGCCTTTACTTAAGTCAAAAGCGGCGTCTTCAAACTCGGTGACAAAACCGCTGCCCCGGCTGAATGGTGGGTACTGGCCGCCGTTCTCCTTGCTGCCCGGGTCATCGCTGTACTCTTGAGCCAGTTCGCCAAAGTCTGCGCCCGAATTCAGCTTGTCCACAACTTGAAGAGCCAGCACCTTGGCGTCGGCCTCGGAGCGGTTCTTACCGTTTGAATTATCAGCGGTGCCAATTAATATATGGCTTACCTGACGCTGTTCCGGTTGGCTGAATTGCTCCTTGTTGCTTTCATAATAGTCGTTAATTTCTTTTTCATTTGGTTCAGGTACTTCAGCGGTTACTTTTTCCTGTACTTTAACCCAGGCTTGCTGCTGTTTAATCATATCCTTCAGCTTGGGCTCGTTTACCCCGTTGGCGGCCAGGAATTTTTTGTATTCGCCTTCAGAACCCAATTGTTCCTTAATGCCCGCCAGTTCAGCCTCAATCTCTTTGTCTGTGGGCATAAGCTTCAGATGTTCGGCCTCTTGCATTATCAGTTCCTGGTCAATCATCTGCTCCAGCACGTTCTGTTTAAGCGTTTTCTCAATCTCCTTACCCTGGTCACCTTCAAAGCTGAATCCCTGTTGTTCCAGGTTCATTTTAACGGCAGCCACTTCAACATCCAGCTGCTCGGCCGTAATATTTGTTCCGTTCACCGAGGCCAGCATACCGGAACTGCAGCCCCAAAGTAAAGTTGAGCTTAATAAAAGCGCCAATAGTAGTATAATTTTTTTGCTCATGATATCTCCTCCCCAATAATAATGCCACCCCTTAGGCGGCACCAATTCACTCAATTATATAGCAAACAAGAGCCGGCGGCAACCGGTTTTATTAGGTTAGTGCTTCGTGTAAAGTCTTGGTGTAACTATTCAGACCTCCAACCTGCAATTTTATTGTAGGGGCGACCTTTGGTCGCCAGCAGGAAAAACCCGGATTCCCTCGG
>Ga0172382_10009944_pt1 | contig 12863 bp, 12 predicted proteins | sample Leawel138RmetaG_FD_122245 | JGI IMG/M metagenome (GOLD analysis project Ga0172382, IMG submission 122245) | Leachate microbial communities from a municipal landfill in Southern Ontario, Canada - Leachate well 138R metaG | ecosystem: Engineered > Solid waste > Landfill > Unclassified | place...
CGACTCCTGGCGCTGGATGCTGGGGAGTGCAGTGGTCCCCGCGCTTGCCCTGCTCTGGTTGCGGCGCGGCCTGCCGGAGTCGCCGCGCTGGCTGGCGCGTAACGGGCATGTCGGCGCGGCCCGCGCGGCCCTGGCTCGGCTGTCCCCCGAGAGCACACCCGCCGAACTCGGCGCGCAGTTGGCGACTTTTCAGGGGCATCGCCAGTCGTGGCGGGTGCTGCTGCGTAAAGTCTGGCTGCGTCGGCTGCTGCTCAGCATTTTCCCCTGGTTCTGTCTGGATGTGGTGGGCCTGGGCATTGGCCTGTATTTTCCCCTGGTGTTGCGCAGCAACGGCCTCGCCAGCAGTAACGGAACCGCCGCGGCCATCAATGCCGTCTTTCTGGTGATCTCCGCTCTGGGCATTCTCTATATTCTCTCCCGCCTCGACCGCTGGGGCCGGATCCCCCTGCAAAGCGCAGGGTTCGGCATGATGTCTCTCGGCCTGGCGCTGTTCGCGCTGTGCTCCTGGAATGGCTGGATTGCCGGGATTTATGGGGGTGCCGCGGTCTATTCCCTGGGGGTGGGCATCGGTCCGGGAGTGACGGTTTTCGCGCTGGCCGTAGAAATTTTTCCGACGGAATTGCGTGCCAGCGCGGCGGGGCTGGCGACGGGACTTTCCCGCCTGGGGGCCTTCGTTTCGGCGCTGTTGTTTCCGATTCTCGAGAAAAGCTGGGGCATACCGCTGGTGCTGCTGGTCATGGCCCTGGTGTCCCTGCTGGGAATGTTCACTACCCTCATCTACGGGGTGGAATCGCGGCAGAAAAGCCTGGAAGATTTGGAACACGTGGATGATGCGCCGGTGGCAACGCCCTGAGCACGCGGGTTGCCTATTCAAAGCTCCAGGTGCGCACGATACGCAGCGGCGTGGGTGGGGATTGCCAGATGGCGGGCAGAGGTGGAAAGGGCGCCGCCTGGCGGATGATCGTATCGACGGCATGTACCAGCGCGGCATTCCGCGATCCCTGCTGCATCTCGATCGCCAGTAGCCGCCCGTCGGGGGCGATGGTGACGGCGACGACGACGCGACCCTGAGGTACGGCGGTATGCTTTCCCCCAAGGAGGCGTTTCTCGGCCAGTGCCATGATCCGGCCCTCCCAGTCCTTCAGGTAGGCGTTCAGCGCGACCGCCCGCGCCACCGATGACACCGTTGCCGGCGCACGTTCCCGGCTGACGGGAAGATCACCGTCCGGGCGACGCGGCGCGGGCCCCGCAGGGGAGGTAAACCGGGGATGGAGCAGGTTCGGCATCAGGGAAATTTCCACCAGCGAGCTGACGGGCGCTTTTTGCGGCAGGAACCCCACCAGCCCGCCCAGCAGCAACAGCCAGACCAGCACGTTGATGACCACGGAAAGCAAGGCCCAGGGGAACAGGGTATCCAGGTCTTCTGTCCGCAAACGCAGGACGCGCATCATACCGAAAAATACGGCTGCCCCGAACCAACGGATCAGGAACAGCAGGCCCGATACCGACGTAAAAGCCCCTATGAACGGCGACGGCGGCGACGGCGTAGCAGTCGCGTGCCGCGAGGGCTTCATCCCAACCAATCGGCTGCAGCGAGGGCGTAATAGGTGATGATGGCGTCGCCCCCGGCCCTTTTGATGCCGAGCAGGGATTCCAGGACACTGCTCTGCAGATCCAGCCAGCCGGCCCGGGCGGCGGCTTGCAGCATGCTGTATTCACCGGACACCTGATACGCCAGCACCGGCAGGTCGCAGCGCTCGCGAAGGTCACGGATGATATCCAGATACGCCATGGCAGGCTTCACCATCACCATATCACAGCCCTCCTGGATATCCAGCGCCATTTCGCGAAAGGCCTCACGCCGGTTGGCGGGGTCCATCTGATAGCCTTTGCGGTCCCCGAACTGGGGCGCGCTGTCGGCTGCATCGCGGAAAGGGCCATAAAAAGCGCTGGCGTATTTGACCGCATAGGACAGAATGCTGACCTGCGGATGCCGCGCCGCGTCCAGCGCCTCGCGGATCGCCATCACCATGCCGTCCACCATGCCCGAAGGGGCGACGACGTCCACCCCCGCTTCCGCATAAGAAATGGCCTGCCGCTGCAGGTTTTCCAGGGTGGCGTAATCGTCTCGGTCACCGCCCGCATCCAGCACACCGCAATGGCCATGGGCGGTGTATTCGCAAAAGCACGCGTCGGCGATGATCAGCAATTGCGGATATGCGCTGCGGATGGCGCGAATCGCCCGTTGCACCAGCCCCTCCGCCGCCCAGGAGGCAGAGCCGGTGGCGTCCTTGCAGTGTTCTTCCAGGACGCCAAACAGCAGCACCCCGGAGACACCCCGCGCTGCGGCCTCCGCGCAGAGTTGCAGCGCCGAGTCGATGCTGTGGCGGAAAACGCCGGGCATGGAGGAGATTTCCGTACGGACGCCGTCCCCTTCCACCAGAAAGACCGGCAGAATGAAATCGGCGGCACGTAGATGGTGTTCACGCAACATCCGGCGCATGGCCGGGTGTCGCCGCAGGCGACGGGGTTCATGGCGGGACGACAGATCGGGAAGGTTCATGCAACGGGCTCCAGGCCTTGCGCCCACACCGTCAGCGCCGCCAGCATACCAGCCGTACTGGCTTCCGGGGCGATCCAGGGGGCGGGCAGACCGACCGTGGTGACGGCCTCGGCGGTGAGGGGACTGATGGCGATGATGGGCGTGTTCTTCAGCCAGCGTTGTCCCAGCCCCCCCACCATCTGATAGAAATTATTGAAGATCTCCGGGCTGGTCACGGTGACCGCATCCAGCTCCCCCCGTGCCCAGGCATGCAGCAACGGCGTCGGGTTGGTGCCGGGCAACCGGCGCCGGTAGCAGAACACCTCGTCGGTGATGGCTCCTCGCTCATCCAGGGTCTTCTCCAGCAACTCCCGGCCCTGATCACCGGCAAACAGCGCGATGCGCTGCCCATGCACGGCCAGCAGTTCGGGACTTTCCAGCAAACCCTCGGAGCTGAAACGCCGGGGGACCAGGTCGACCTGCAGGCCAAACTCACGCAACGCCTTGGCGGTCTCCCGCCCCACCGCCGCAATGCGCGGCCCCACCGGCCAGGACAGGTTGCGGCTCTGCAGGCGGCTGAGGGCGAAGGCGACGGCATTACGGCTGGAAAAAATCACCCAGTCATACGCCACAAGCCGATGCAAGGCGTCATCCAGAGACTGCCAGTTCTCCGGCGCCTCGATCTCTACGGCGGGAAACAGTATGGCGCGCGCGCCTTGCGCCTCCAACAGGGTCAGCATCTCGCCGGCCTGCGCGCGCGGCCGGGTAACCACGATGCCCTTGCCTCGCAGTATGGTGCCGTTCATGCGTTCCGGACATCCCCGATAATCTCCGCCGCCCCTTGCGCGACCAAGGCCGCAGCGACGGCCATGCCGAGGGCGACGGGGTCGCTGCCCTTTGCCTCGGCATGCAGTACCCGGCGCCCGTCCGGGGTGGCGACCAGCCCGCGCAGGAGCATCTGCGACCCCTGCCATCGGGCGAGCGCCGCCACCGGGAGCCGGCAATCCCCGCCCAGCACCCGATTCATGCTGCGCTCCGCCAGCACGCAGTTCTGGGTATCGGCATCGGCCAGGGGGGCCAGCAGTTCCCGGGTCTGCCGGTCGTCGCTGCGCGCCTCGATGCCTATGGCCCCTTGCCCCACCGCCGGCAGAGAGCAGTCGATGTCCAGCAGATGGGTGATGCGATCGGGCAAACCAAGGCGCTTGAGGCCCGCAGCGGCGAGAATGATCGCGTCATAATGCCCCTCGTCCAGCCTACGCAGGCGCGTAGCGACATTGCCGCGCAGGTCATCGACCCGCAAATGGGGGTAGCGCTCCAGTAATTGCGCCCGCCGCCGCAGGCTGGAGCTTCCCACCCGTGCGCCCTCCGGCAAGGCATCGGGATGCGGAAAGGTATTGCTGACGAAGGCATCCCGGACATCCTCCCGAGCCATGATGGCGACGATTTCCAGACCATCCGGCTGTAGCGCTGGCACATCCTTCATGGAATGCACGGCGACATCCACTCGCTGCTGCTGCAGGGCATCCTCGATTTCCTTGACGAAGAGGCCCTTACCGCCCAGCGCATGCAGGGGTGCATCCAGAAGAACGTCGCCGCTGGTGGTCATGGTGATGATCTCGACCGCCATTCCCGGATGAAGCCGCAACAGGGCGGCGCGGACGTGCTCCGCCTGCCAGACGGCCAGCGGGCTGGCACGGGTACCAATGCGAAGGGAGTGCGGCATATGGACTCGGCGGCTCTAATGATGATCAGGAGAAGAATGGGATATTCACCTTAACAGCGCGGTTTTTTCTGTCAAGGGCGACACGGCGGCGCTCACCGCGAAACTGGGGTCACCACCACCCTCGCGCGCAGCGCCTGCGCCATCTTGGGACCAACGACCGCAGCGAGGGAGGCGGGGCCGGGAAAGGGGCCATGCGCCTCCCGGAAAGCGACGATGGCGGCGGCCCGTTTTTCGCCAATGCCCGGCAGGCAGCGCAGCCGGGCCGCATCGGCGTGGTTGATGTCGACGGGGGTCGGGCAGCCTGTTCCTGCGGCCTGCGCCCAAGCGCCCGCGGCCATCATGCACAAGGACGACAAGCCCAGCCACAACCCCTTCCGGGCCGCGTTCCTCTGTCGCAACGGTACCCCCTCTGTGCAAATGCGTTGCGCGCTTAACCCCGCAACGCCGCGCGTATCCTATCCCCCATCGCCGCCAGCTCCGCCGCCGGGGTATCTCTGGCGTTGGCGAAATTCAGGTCCGGAATGGCGTTCATCGGGATCAGGTGCACATGGGCATGGGGTACTTCCAGCCCCGCCACCATGATCCCGACCCGCTTGCAGCCGGTGACCTGCTCCAGCGCCGGCACGACGCGTTTGGCAAAGGGCAGAAGCCCGGCCAGGGTTGCGTCGTCCAACGTGAAAATATAATCGTGCTCCACCTTGGGGATGACCAGGGTATGCCCCGGCCGTACCGGGCGGATATCGAGAAAGGCCAGATAACGGTCGTCTTCCAGCACCTTCTGCGCCGGGATTTCACCGTTGATGATGCGGCTGAACAGGGTGCTCATACGTCCTCCTTGAGAGTGGCCAGAACGGCCTCGGCGGCATCCAGGGTGGCGGCGATCTCGGCGTCGCCGTGGGCCGCCGAGAGGAAACCCGCCTCATAGGCACTGGGAGCGAGATACACCCCGCGCGCCAGCAGGCCATGGAAAAAGCGGGCGTAGCGTTTACTGTCGGCGGCCATCACCGCATCAAAACCGCGCACCGGCTGTTCCGCAAAGAACCAGCCGAACATGCCCGGCACATGGTTGATCTGCATCGGCACGCCCGCGGCTTCCGCCCGCTCGGCCAGACCCTTGCAGAGCACCGCCGTCTGCGCCGCCAGGCGCTCATGGAAACCCGGTACCGTCAGCAGCCGCAGGGTCGCCAGTCCGGCGGCCATGGCCACCGGATTGCCGGACAGTGTCCCGGCCTGATATACCGGCCCGGTGGGTGCCAGATATTCCATTATTTCCCGTGGACCACCGACGGCACCCACCGGCAGACCGCCGCCGATGATCTTGCCCAGCGTGGTCAGGTCGGGCCGTACCCCGTAGAGCGCCTGTGCGCCTCCCACGGCCACCCGGAATCCGGTCATCACCTCGTCGAAGATCAGCACGCACCCGTATTGATCACAAACGGCGCGCAGCCCTTCCAGAAAGCCAGGCTCCGGCGGCACGCAGCCCATATTGCCGGCCACCGGCTCGACAATGATGGTGGCCACGTCGAAGCCGAAGCGCGCCATCATTTCCTCCACCGCGGGGAGGTCGTTATACGGCAGCACCAGGGTATTCTGACTGATCTCGCGCGGAACCCCTGCGCTGGAAGGCTGCCCCAGGGTCAGCGCCCCGGAACCGGCCTTGACCAGCAGACTGTCGCTGTGGCCGTGATAATTGCCCTCAAATTTGATGATCCTGTCGCGTCCGGTGTAACCGCGCGCCAGACGAATGGCGGTCATCACCGCCTCGGTACCACTGGACGTCATGCGCACCGATTCGATACCCGGCACCAGAGCGCAGACCAGTTCCGCCATCTCCACCTCGATGGCGGTGGGCGCACCAAAGCCCAGCCCCTTGTTCACCTGCGCATGCACCGCCGCCAGCACCTCCGGATGGCCGTGGCCGTGAATCATCGGTCCCCAGGAACCCACATAATCGAGATAGCGCTTGCCTTCCACATCCCAGAAGAAGGGTCCTTCGGCGTGGTCGATGAAAATCGGGTCACCGCCCACACCGCGAAAGGCCCGGACCGGCGAATTCACCCCGCCCGGAATGCACTGTTGCGCCACCTGGAACAGCGCGTGTGAAGTCTGCGTCATCATCACTCCTTACGGTTACTGAACAGGGCGGTAAAGCGTCGTGCCGCCCCTTCCACATCCTCTGCGGCGAAAACGCCGGAAATCACCGCCAGGGCATCCGCACCCGCCGCGATCAAGGCACCCCCATTGGCCTCCGTGATGCCGCCGATGGCGACAATGGGCAGGTCGATCATCGCGCGCGCCGCCGTCAGGACATCCACACGGACCACCGGCGCCTGCGGTTTGCTGGGAGAGGTGAAAAAGGACCCGAAGGCCACGTAGTCCGCCCCCCGCGCCGCCGCCTCCTGCGCCTGCGGCACCGATCCATAGCAGGAAACCCCGATGAGTATGGCGCGGCCGAATTGCGCACGCAATGCCGCCGGGGACGCATCTTCTGCCCCCACATGCAGGGCGGGAGCGCCGACAGCCCGCGCCAGCCGGGGATCGTCATTGACGACGAAAAGGGCGTCGTACTGCGCACAGAGTTCCCGCAAGGCGCCCGCCTGCATGCGCCGTCGCCGCGCGTCGGTCACGACATCGCCCTTATCCCGGTATTGCAGGATGCACGCCCCTCCGCGCAGCGCTGCCTCAGCCCGCGCCAGGAAACCGGGCTCCGGCATCAGGTGGGCGTCGGTGATGGCATACAGCCCAGAAATCACATGGTTATATCCGGCCATCCGGCCCCTCCCGATGCCTGCGCGCCCAAAAGAACCGGTCCGGAAAATACTGCCCTTTCCCCAGCGGGTAGGCATGGACCAGACAGGCATGGGTAAAATCCAGTGCCCGCGCCACGGCCTCCTCCATGCTCAAACCATGCGCCAGACCCGCCGCCAGCGCGGCGGCCAGGGTACATCCCGAACCGTGGTAACTGTGGGGCAGACGCACCTGCCGGAACGTGCGTCGCAACACCCCGCCCCGAAACAGCAGGTTCTCCAGTTCCGGCTCCTCGCCGTGCCCGCCGCTGATCAGCGCCCACTCCGCTCCATGGCGGTTGAGCCAAACACCCGCCGCGGGCAAATCGCCGGTGCCCGACAAGGCCAGCGCTTCCGGGCCATTGGGGGTCATGACGGTCACTCGGGGCAGCAATTGTGCCACCAGGGCTTCGCGCAATCCGGCCCCGGCCAGGGCCGTGCCGCCTCCGGCCGCCAGCACCGGGTCCAGTACCACGGGAATCTGCGAATGATCCGCCAGCAGCGCGCTCACCGCCGCCACCATAGCCGCGCTGCCCAGCATCCCAATCTTGATGACCTGTACGGACATGTCCTCCAGCACGGCATGGGCCTGCGCCATGGTATCCCGCGGATCGACCGGCGTGTAGCCGCGGACGTTCACCGAATCCTGAACGGTCAGCGCGGTGACCGCCGTGCAGCCATGCACCCCCAGGCTGGCCAGGGTCAGCAGGTCGGCCTGCAAGCCCGCACCCGCACTGGGATCGGAGCCCGCAATAGTAAGAACGACCGGCAAAGGGCCCACCGCTTCGGGATGACGGGATTCCATCAGGGTTGAATTCTCCATATCAAGGGAGCACGCATCAACAACCATTACGGGGTTCTAGCCTGGTCCAAAAACCTGTGGATAACTTTGTGGATACTTTGCCCATAGTAGTGATTCCGTCATGACAATGACATCCCCGCGCCGGGGAAAATGGCCATTCAAAAAATAATTTGCATACATAACAATAACCTATAAAAACTAATGAAACATGATTCCCAATAAATCCCCATAACTGCTGTTTTAACGTCTTTGTGGAAAACTTTCTTCATCCGGAAGGCGGTTCCAACCGCCACGGGGTCAGGATTCCGCCGCGTCGTCGCCCGTCCTCCGCCGTTTTCCTGCCACCCTGGCAAAAATCGGGTCATAGATGGCTATGGGCAGATGCCGCAGGAGGGTGCCCAGCACCGCCATCTGCCAGGGCAGAACGCACCATGGCCGACCCCGGTCGATGGCCCGCCGCATTTTCGCCGCAGCCTGGTCCACCGGCATCAACCAGGGCATCGGGTAGTGATTTTCCGCGGTCATGGGCGTAGCCACATAGCCGGGGGCGATGCTGCACACGCGGATGCCGCGGTCTCGCAGTTCCAGGCGCAGGCTCTCCAGGTAGGCTATCGCTCCCGCCTTGGACGCTGAATACGCCGCCGCACCCGGCAGTCCGCGAAAACCGGCGACGCTGGCGATGCCCGCAATCCGCGCCTGTGGCGCCAGATAGGGCAGGAAGGCGCCGCAGGTCATCTCTACTCCGATCAGATTGGTGGCCACGATTTCGGCAAAAACGGTGCGATCCGCCGGTTCCGCCGTCAGCGTGCCGTGACTGATGCCCGCGTTGGCGATCAGCACGGCGACGGGCCCGAAGTCTCTGGCGAAATCCGCAGCAATCCGGTCGAGGGCGGCCCCGTCGCAGACATCGGCCGTTCGCAACTCCGCCCGTGCACCCCGCGCGCGCACCTGAACGGCCGTTTCCTGCAAAGCCGTCCGGCGCCGCCCGAGGAGCAGGATCACCCGCCCCGGCTCCGCATAGGCCAGCGCCAGCGCCCGGCCAATGCCACTGCCCGCCCCGGTGATCACTACCGCGCCCATCATCGTCGACGTCTGCCCCTCACCCCGCCCGCATAGGACACCAGTTCACCCGCAACCGCCTTTCATTAAAGCACTATATTCTATTTAACATTAATTTGTCGATACCATAAAAGCCATACCCACCGGCAAACACCTGGGACAGGATAACTGCCGTACAGCAGATATAAATTGCATTTCAATAAACAAAAGTTTATATAAAACAAATGGTAATGTAAATATTTTACAATGCAAAAATAAATGTACATGTTATTTTTCAGAAGTATTCTGCCATAATTTACCAGCACATCGCCATGCCGCCGAAAATCCGTCGGCCATAGCGATGTGCTGGCATGTACCGCTACAACTGGATATACTCCACTGACGGAGAATTATGGTGAAACGCCCTTCCCGTTGCGGGAAGCGAGCCCACTCTGCTGCCGCGTGCCCCTGCACTTGGCAGCGCCGGGGCAAAGCACCTTTCACCTTCAGACCCTCTGACCAGGTTACGCATGAGCAGTCATCCAGCGCCATCCGCGCTGCACAACGGAGATGCCCTATGGGCAGCGCTGTGCGTGCAGTTGCAAGAACAGACCACCGCCCAGCAGTTCAACACCTGGCTGCGCCCCCTTCGTGGCGAACTGCATGGTAACGAATTGCGCCTGTTCGCACCCAATACCTTCGTCATGGAGTGGGTGCGGGAACGGCTGATAGACCTGCTGGAGGCGGTGCTTGCCGAGCTTGCGCCAGGGATGCTGCTGCGCCTGGAACTCAGTCCCGACCAGGGGCTGGCGCCGGTCCCGGCGGGAACGGCGACGCCGTCCGCTCCCTCCGTCACCGATCCGCGCAACGGCAACCGGCTCAATCCCGGATTTTCCTTTCAGTCCTACGTCGAGGGCAAATCCAATCAACTCGCCGTAGCGGCCGCCCGACAGGTCGCGGAAAATCCGGGGAAATCCTACAACCCCCTGTATATCTATGGCGGCGTCGGACTGGGCAAGACCCATCTCATGCAAGCGGTGGGCAACGCCATCCTCCAGCGCAATGCCGATGCCAAGGTGCTCTATGTGAGCTCCGAAGGCTTCATCATGGACATGGTGCGCTCCCTGCAACATAACACCATCAACGACTTCAAGCAGCGCTACCGCAAGCTGGACGCCCTGCTCATCGACGACATCCAGTTTTTTGCGGGCAAGGATCGCACCCAGGAAGAGTTTTTTCACACTTTCAACGCCCTCTTTGACGGTGGTCGGCAGATCATCATCACCTGCGACCGCTATCCCAAAGAGGTGGACCGGCTGGAAGAGCGCCTGCAATCGCGCTTCGGCTGGGGACTGACGGTCGCCATCCAGCCCCACGATCTGGAAACCCGCATGGCCATCGTTCTATGCAAGGCGGAAGAAAGCGGCGTCGATTTGCCGGAGGAAGTGGCCTTCTTCATCGCCGAGAAAATCCGCTCCCATGTCCGCGAACTGGAAGGCGCGCTGCGCAGGGTCGTCGCCCACGTCAATTTCACCCACAAGCCCTACGACCTGGATACCGCCCGCGAGGCCCTGCGCGACCTGATCGACGTGCAGAAACGCATGGTCAGCCTCGACAACATCCAGAAAGTCGTAGCCGAGTATTTTCACATTCGCGGCTCCGATATGCAGTCCAAGCGACGCAGCCGCAACATTGCCCGTCCCCGGCAGGTAGCCATGTGCCTCACCAAGGAACTCACCAACCACAGTCTTCCGGAAATCGGCGAGGCCTTCGGCGGACGCGACCACACCACCGTCCTCCACGCCTGCCGCCAGGTCGAAAAACTCCGCCTGGAAGATACCCAGATGGACGAAGATTACCGAAACCTGTTGCGGATTCTTGGCGCATGATCCGAGACCCGCATAAGCTGTGGATAAGCCCCTGCATAACACCTGTGCTATCCCTGTATGAAAAATGGCGTGTTTTTTTATCCCTGGATATACCCACTTACCCACAGCTTGTCGACCGCCTGCCAAAACCGGAAACTTCATACCGGACAAGGCGCTACCATACCTTTCCACAGGCCATGCTGCCATTAATAGTATTAGTAGTTAAAAGAAAAATTATAAATTATATTTATAAAGAGACGCCATCGATCCCTTTCCAGCCCTGGCATTCTAGGAGCACACCCCGATGAAAATCACCATAGATCGCGAAGATCTTCTTCCCATCCTGGCCAATATGGCCAATATTGCCGACCGACGCCCGGTACAACCGATCCTGGCCCATGTCCTTATCGAAGCCGCAGGCCAACACTGCCGCTTCGTCGCTACCGATCTGGAAGTCCAGCTTTCCGCCGACCTGGATCACCCGGTAGATGCGCCGGGCACCTGCGCCGTCCCCGCTCGCAAACTCTACGATATCTGCCGGGCGTTACCCGAACACACCCCCATAGAATTTCATAAAGACGGCGAAAAGCTGCTCTTGAAGGCCGCCAAGAGCCGCTTTACCCTGCACATATTGCCCGCCGATCAATTTCCCTACCTCAGTACCCACAGCAGTCTCTGTCAGGGCAATGGCAATGCCAAAAGCTTTCGCGAAGCGCTCGCCGTCGTCGCCAACACCATGGCACAGAACGACGCCAGGCTTTTTCTGAACGGCGTCCTCGTCGAGGTGGAAGGTCAGGAACTGCGTCTCGTAGCCACCGATGGCCATCGTCTGGCCATGATGACCCTGCCTTTTGCCAGCAGCCTGGAAAGCGGCAGCTATCAGGCCATTCTGCCGCGCAAGGCCGTCCTCGAACTGCTGCGGATTCTCGATGACGGCGACATCGTCCTGGAGATGTCGGATGCCAGCTTTCTGCTCAATGATGGTACACAGCAGTTCGCCTGCAAGCTCATCGACGCCAAATATCCCGATTACCGCCGGGTCATCCCCCAGGGACACCCCCGCTTCGCCATTCTGGACCGCCAGGCCTTCAAAAGTGCCTTGCAGCAGAGCGACGTTCTGGTCAGCGACCGTAATCCGACCACCCATCTACATCTGGAAAACGACCAGATGACCCTGCGCAGCCGCAATGAAGAGCAGGAGGAAGGCGAAATCCAGATTCCCGTCGAGTATCAGGGCGACACCCTGGACATCGCTTTCAACAGCCGCTATCTGACGGATACGACCCAGATATTCCCCCAGGAAAGTTTGCGGATGCGGGTCAAGGACAGCGACAGCAGCGCCGTTTTTACCCCGGTAGACGGTAATAATCCCCTGTATATCATCATGCCCGTCCGTCTTTGAGATGCCCCTGGAGGCCCTGCATATCCAGTCCGTGCGTTGCATAGAAACCCTGGAGCTGAAAACGGACCACCAGTGGAACTGGCTGATAGGCGCCAACGGCGCGGGCAAGAGCTCGGTGTTGGAAGCCATCCACCTGCTTGGTACGGGGCAGACCTGGCGACACGGGTCCCGCTATGTCCAGCGGGAGGGGGACGACGCCTATCTGGTCAGCGCGCAGCTGCCCGATCATTTCCTCGCCCTGCGCCGGCGTGGCGAAGAACGAGAAATACGCTATGATGGGGAGCCGCTCGGCTCTGCCTGGCTGCTGCTGGATATTTTGCCTCTGCAAAGTCTGCACGATGACAACAGCCATTTTGTCTCGGGGACGGCGGAGGACCGCCGGCGCGTGCTGGACTGGGGTATTTACTACGCAGACCGGTATTACGGCACGGTATTTCGCCAATACCGGCGGGCGTTGCAGCAACGCAATGCTTGGCTGAAAAGCGATCATGGCCGACAACCCTGGGACGACGGTGTCATCGTCGCCGGCGAAGACATCCAGCTGCGGCGGCAGGCCCATCTCGCCGCGGTGCAGCCCGAAGTCGTGACCCTCTGGGAACGCTGGTCCGGATCACTGACCGGGCTCAGTCTGCATCTGCACAGCGGTTGGAAGGAAGGCATGGCGCTGGGCGACTGCCTGCTGCGGGATCACGAACAGGATCG
>Ga0172382_10009946_pt1 | contig 12862 bp, 11 predicted proteins | sample Leawel138RmetaG_FD_122245 | JGI IMG/M metagenome (GOLD analysis project Ga0172382, IMG submission 122245) | Leachate microbial communities from a municipal landfill in Southern Ontario, Canada - Leachate well 138R metaG | ecosystem: Engineered > Solid waste > Landfill > Unclassified | place...
GCGCCGCGCCGGCGCGACCATTCGAGCGCGTCGGCCGGCTCGAAGGTCAGCCCGAAATGCGCGGCGTAGCCGGCGATGATGGCGAGGTAATCGTCCTGGCCGCAGTTGTGGAAGCCGATCGACAGGCCGAAGCGGTCGGCCAGCGCCAGCCGGTCGTCCACCGCGTCGCGCGGGTTGAGCGGATCGTCCTGTTCGCTGGCGTGGCGCGGCACGATCGCCCGCCGGTTGGAAGTGACGGCCAGCCGGACATTGCCCGGCCGCGCTTCCACTCCGCCTTCGAGCCACGAGCGCAGCAGGCGCGGCCCGCCGCCGTCGCCGTCCTCGAAGCCCAGGTCGTCGATGAAGACGAGGAAGCGGCGGTCGAGGCGGCCGAGCGCGCCGAACAGCCCGGCGATCCCCCCCAGCGCGTCCTGTGCGACCTGCACCAGCGCGATGGCCCCCGGATGCCGCGCTTGCGCCGCGACGACGCTGGCGCGCAGCAGCGCCGATTTGCCCATGCCGCGCGCGCCCCACAGCAGCATGTCGTGCGCGGCATGCCCGGCGGCGAGGCGCGCGACGTTGGCCGTCACCACGTCCTTCTGCGCGTCGATCCCCTGCAGCAGCGCCAGTTCCGGCGCAAAGATCCGCTCGACCGCGCGCGGCCCGGCGTGGTCCCAGACATAGGCGGGATGCGCCAGCCAGTCGGTCGCCGCCGCGGGTGGCGGCGCCAGCCGTTCGAGCGCGGCGGCGATACGCGCGAGGGGATCGCTCCGGTCGGTCATCGCGCCAGCCCTTCCGCGTCGAGACGATAGAGCAGCGCCGCGCCGGCGGTGGCGCTCGCCTCAAGGCCGCGCGCCTCGGGAACGAGATGGTCGAGGAAGAAGCGCGCGACGACGGGCTTGCTCCGGGCGATGGCGGCGGGCACCCCTTCGCCCGCGGCCGCGCGCGCCTGCCGCACGAGCTGCCAGCCGGCGACCGCCACCGCGCACATCGTCAGGAACGGCACCGAGCCGGCGAGCCGGTCGTCGAGGCTGGCATCCGCGCGCATCCACCCGCCGATCCGCGCGCAGGCTTGCGCCAGGTCGGCCAGCGCCGGCTCGTCGGCCGCCTCGCGCGCGATCTCGGCCATCAACGCGGCCAGCACGCCGCCGTTGTCCATGCCGAGCTTGCGCGTGACGAGGTCGGCGGCCTGAATGCCGTTGGTGCCTTCGTAGATCGGCGTGATGCGCGCGTCGCGATAGAACCGGGCCGCGCCCGTCTCCTCGATGAAGCCCATGCCGCCGTGGACCTGCACGCCGAGGCTGGCGACCTCGCAGCCGGCATCGGTGCCCCAGGCCTTGATCAGCGGCACCAGCAGATCGGCGCGGGCGCGGGCCGCCTCGTCGCCCAGCGTGCCCCGGTCGACCTGGCCGGCGGTGTAGTAGAGCAGCGCGCGCGCCGCCTCGGTCAGCGCGCGCATGCGCAGCAGCATGCGCCGCACGTCGGGATGCTCGACGATCGCCACCGGCGTCTTGTCCGGCGACCCCGCCCGCGCCGACTGCACGCGCTCGCGGGCATAGGCCATGGCCTTCTGCGTCGCCGCCTCGGCCACCATGACCCCTTGCGCGCCGACATTGATCCGCGCCGAGTTCATCATCGTGAACATGCACTTGAGGCCCTCGTTCTCGGCCCCGATCAGTTCGCCGATGCAGGCGTCGTCGTCGCCGTAGCTCATCACGCAGGTCGGCGAGGCGTGGATGCCCAGCTTGTGCTCGAGGCCGACGACCCTGACGTCGTTGCGTGCCCCCAGGCTGCCGTCGGGATTGACCAGGAACCGGGGCACCAGGAACAGGCTGATCCCGCGCGAGCCCGCCGGTGCGTCGGGCAGCCGCGCCAGCACCAGGTGGACGATGTTTTCGGCCAGTTCGTGCGCGCCCCAGGTGATGAAGATCTTGGTGCCCTTGATCCGGTACTTGCCGGCGTGCTCGCCCTCGGCGATCGGCGTCGCGCTGGTGCGCAGCGCGCCGACGTCGGAGCCTGCCTGCGGCTCGGTCAGGTTCATCGTCCCCGGCCATGCGCCGCTGATCAGCCGCGCGAGATAGGTGGCCTTCTGCGCCTCGCTGCCGTGCTTCTCCAGCGCCTCGATCGCGCCGACGGTCAGCATCGGCAGCAGCGAGAAGGCGAGGTTGGCCGTGCCCAGGTTCTCCAGCACGCAGACCGCGAGCGTGAACGGCAGCCCCTGGCCGCCGAACGCCTCGGGCGCGGACACCGCGTTCCACCCTTGCGCGACATAGGCGCGATAGGCCTCGGCATAGCCGGCGGGCAGGGATACCGTGCCGTCCGCCAGCTTCGCCCCCTCGGTGTCGCCCGCCCGCGCCAGCGGCGCGAACTCGCCCGCGGCGAAAGCGCCGATCCCCTCGACGATCGCCGCCACCATGTCATCGCTCGCCGCAGCGAAACGATCGCTGCGCGCGAGGTCCGCGATTCCCCCGCTGGTCCTCAGCGCAAACACCTGCTCGGCGGTGGGCGGCGTATAGTCCATGGCGCGTGCTTTCCCTTGGCTTTCCGCCGCAAGGCCTATAGCGCCGCACCATGACGGGCAACCTTCAAGCCGCCGTCCAGGCCGCCGATCCGGCGGGCATTGCCCGCGCGGCCGAGGTGCTGCGCGGCGGCGGGCTGGTCGCGCTGCCGACCGAGACCGTCTACGGCCTTGCCGCGCGGGCGGACAGCGATGCGGCGGTGGCGGCGATCTACCGCGCCAAGGGCCGGCCGGACTTCAACCCGCTGATCGTCCACGTCGCCGATCTCGCCGCTGCCGAGGCGCTGGCGGTGCTCGACGAACGGGCGCGCCGGCTCGCGACGGCGTTCTGGCCCGGGCCGCTGACGCTGGTGCTGCCCAAGCGCCCGGACGCGCCACTGGCGGCCGCGGTGACGGCGGGACTCGCCAGCGTGGCGCTGCGCTGCCCGGCGCACCCGGTGATGCGCGCGGTGCTGGCGCAGACCGGCCTGCCGCTCGCCGCGCCTTCGGCCAACCGCAGCGGCGCGGTGAGCCCGACCAGCGCCGCGCACGTCGCCGCCTCGCTCGGCCCTCGGGTCGATCTCATCCTCGACGGCGGCGCGTGCGCGGCGGGGATCGAATCGACGATCGTGGCTCTACGGGCGGGCGGCGGCTGGCAGGTGCTGCGCCCCGGCCCCGTCACCGAAGCGCGGATCGCCGCCATTCTGGGCGGACGAAGCGACGTCACGCCATCACGGATCGAGGCGCCGGGCCAGCTCGCCAGCCACTATGCGCCGGGCAAGCCGGTGCGCCTCGACGCGGCCGAGGCGGCGGCGGACGAATTCCATATCGGCTTCGGGCCGGTAGCCGGTGACGTCACGCTGTCGGCCACGGGTGATCTCGCCGAGGCGGCGGCGCGGCTTTACGCCGCGCTGCACCAGGCCGCCGCCGCCAGCCGGCCGCGGATCGCGGTGGCGCCGATCCCGGCGGAGGGCATCGGCGCGGCGATCAACGACCGCCTGCGCCGCGCCGCCGCCTGACGCGGGCGGGAGCCGGCGCCATGCCGGGACCGGCCTCTAGGTATTTGATCCGACCGAGATCGTTTTCCACCAGTGATCGATGGCGTCCGCCTCAGCCGATAGCAGTCCGAACAAGGGTGCGGCGAAGCGCTCCCAGGCATCCGCGTATTTCGGCGACACCGAGGTCAGGATCGGAATACCTGCCTCCATGGCGGCGATGAAGGCGGGAATCAGCCCGGAACGGCTCTCAGCTTCCAGCTTTCCGAACTTGCTTAGCACCACGAGATCGCACCCGCTGGCGATGTCAGCGCACACAGCCTGGGTCGCCTTGATGACGCCCGTGGCATCAAGGGCGCATGCGGCCGAGTCCTTGCCGAGTTCCTGGAAGAGCGGGAAGCTCTGGTCATTGGCGATGCTATGGAGATGGCCGGCGCTGCACGGGGCTGCCGCGTCACCGCTGCTTTCGATCAGGCCGACAATGCGTATTTCCGCTCTGTTGCGCGCCACGAACTCCCGAAAGAGCTGCTGAACGATGGTGCTTTTCGCGCCTTGCACAACGGCGATCTGCCAGGGCTGACATTCCATCGCTGATCCCTCGTTCCTATATCCGGTCACGACTGTTCGAAGCATCGACACTTGGCGGCAGAGGAGCAATGCCATGAAGATCAGCGCGCGCAATCAGCTTTCCGGCACGATTACAGCCATCACGGAGGGCGCGGTGAACGGTCACATCAAGGTCGACATCGGCGGCGGCAACGTCGTCACGTCCAGCATCACCGAAGAAGCGATCGCCGACCTCGATCTGGCGGTCGGCGACAAGGTGATCGTTCTGGTCAAGGCAACCGATGTGCTGATCGCCAAGTAGTCGATGAAATGGGCGCATGGTGCTCATCATCGCCTAAAGAGGCTTACCGCATGCAGTCATCGGCATGGCAAGTGACTTGCGGCTGACGAAATCCCGGTCGGTCAACGCGTCGAGAAAGGCGAGCAGCGGGGCGCGCTCTGCTTCAGCGACGTGCAGCCCATGGCGGTCGACCGCCTCGGCCAGCGTCCGCACCGAACCATCGTGCCAATACGGCGCGCTGAGTGCGACGTTGCGCAGCGACGGTGTTCTGAACTTCCCCCGATCCTCCGCCTGGCCGGTTTTTTCGCCAAGCCCAAGGTCGGTCGATGCCGGTTCGAACGGACCGATCCTGTGATAGGCGAGATCGGTGAAATTCGGACCTGAATGACAGCTTGAGCATGTGCGCTCGAACACGCGTTGACCGACTCCCGCGTCTTCCGGGAGATCGCCCTTATCGAAATCGCTTCCGAACGAAACCAGCGTGCGCTCGAAACTGGCAATTGCTTTGGCGACATTCGAAAAGTCGATGCGACCGCCATCTTCAGGAAACGCCCTTTTGAACATGTCCCGATAGCAACGGTCGCTTCCCAGTCGTTTGGCGATCTCAGGCTCTTGATCCGCCATGCCCATTTCCACCGGATGCGTGCCGAACACCGGTATGGCAGCTTGTGCTTCCAGCGATGTCACGGAGGGATCGGCGAGCATCAGCGGAGAGCCACGCCACATTGGCGAGGTCAGGTGCGTTGCGCCGACCACGTTCACCCGTAACGCCTGCCCGGGTCGGGTTGCTGTCGGCAAACCCGTGGCGCTGATTATGGCAGGTGGCGCAGGACATCGTGCCGTCAAGGGAAAGGTCGGCGTCATAAAACAGCCGTCGCCCCAGTTCAGCCTTGGCGGCGGTCATCGGATTGTCGGATGGAACAACAGGAGAGGCGATGCCGGCAGGTGTCTGCCAATGCCAGACCGGGGCACTCGCGCCGGCAAGCGCCAATCCTAAACCCGCAGCGAGCAATCCGCGTCGCACGGCCGTCAGGGCAGGCGCGCCAAGATCATGCTGATGCGCGGCGCACCATTGGCCGCGATCTGCAATGTGTAATGGCCCGGCTCAAGCGGAAAATCGACCATCTTGCGGATGCCGGTGCAATCGGGTCCATGGCCATGCTTGACTGAGGTGACGGTCGTGCCGTCCCGCACAACATCAATCCACGCGCCCGAGCTTAACCCCACGCGATAGGTCGCCGCCTCTTCGATGGCGATGCCGATCAGGCCGCCATAGCTCACCGAGCCGCCCGGCTTCTCGGGCCGCAGCGGATATTTCACCTGCGGCGTCTGCAGCAGAGTCACATCGGCGGCTTTCCCGACCAGCAGCGGTGCTGCGGCAAGCTGCTTGACGCTGCCCGCCGCGGTGAGGGGCTCCTGCTCGGTCCATGGCGCAAGTTCCCCCGCAGGCGCGACTTGGACGGCACACTTTGAGCGGCGGTTTCAGCCGCAAGGCTTGCGGCTGGAAAAGCCAGGACGCCGGCTGCGGCCAGAGCCGAATACACGAATGGTCTCACGGATCACCTCGTCACATGTTGCCATGCCATATTCTGGTGAATATAGGCGCGAGCGCTATATATCGCGGAATATAGATTTCGCCACGCGCTGACGACAAAGATTTTCAGAGGGGTTCCCATGCGCTTTTCCGTTTCTCTCGCCGCCATTATCGCTGCCTCGGTCGCGATGCCGGCCCTTGCCCAGGATGACGAAACAGGCAGCGACGGCGCTTTCACCCTCGGCCAGATTGTCGTCACCGGGCAGCCTCCCGAGGGGATCGCGATCAGCGGCGAGACATTGACGGGCGACGCGATGGCAGCTTTCAATCGCAACAGCCTCGACGACGCGGTCAATCTGATGCCTGGCGTTGCCGCTTCAAACAGCGGCGGATCGCGCAACGAGCGGCTGATCTTCGTGCGCGGCTTCGACCGGTTTCAGGTTCCGCTCTCGATCGACGGCATCCGGGTCTATCTGCCGGCCGACAACAGGCTGGATTACGGCCGCTTCCTGACGCCTGACATTGCCGAGGTCCAGGTGGCTAAGGGCTATACCTCGGTCCTCGACGGACCGGGGGCCATGGGCGGCGCGATCAATCTCGTCACGCGCAAGCCGACAAAGGCGCTGGAGGCTGAAGTGCGCGGCGTGCTCGATCTCGACCGCGATGCCGACTACGCCGGTTATACCGCCTTCGGATTGCTCGGCACCCGACACGACAAATGGTATGCGCAGGCGAGCTTCGCCCGCAGTTTTCGCGATCACTGGGACTTGCCGGGGGACTTCACCCCCACGCTCACCGAGGATGGGGGCGCACGCGATTTCTCCCGGACGGAGGACTGGCGCGTCAATGCGAAGCTGGGCTTCACGCCCAACGCTACCGACGAATATTCGATCAGCTACACCCGCCAGGAAGGATCGAAGAACGCGCCGCTCCACGTGACCGATCCGCTCAACACGCAGCGCAACTGGACCTGGCCGTGGTGGAACATCGACAGCATCTATTTCCTCTCCAGCACCGCACTGGGTCCGCAGGCGACGCTGAAGACGCGGATTTACCGCAATGGCTTCGACAATCTGCTGAGCGCCTTCGATGATGCGACGCAGACCACCCAGACCCGGGGACGCGCGTTCAACAGCTATTACGAGGACGTCGCCTGGGGCGGCTCCGCTCAACTCGCGGTGGCGCTCACGCCGGCCAACACGCTGACGATCGCGGCGCATTTCCGCCGCGACAAGCATGTCGAGTATCAGCAGGGTTTCCCCGGCGGCTTCACCGAACCGCGACGGCACAACGAAGAGGACACCTGGAGTATCGCGGCCGAGAACCGCCTTGCGCTGTCGCCCGAACTGACATTTGTTCTGGGCGCGAGCTACGACTGGCGCGACCTCAAGCGTGCCGAAGAATACGGAGAGCCGCCCGAGGGCGGTGATGACAGGATCTTCAGCTATCCGATCCGCAACGCCGACGCCGTGAACGGTCAGGGGCAGCTCATCTGGACGCCCGCTGCGGGAACCCGCTTCCACGCCAGCATTTCATCGCGCGCGCGTTTCCCGACGGTTTTCGAACGGTTCTCCTCACGTTTTGGCGGAGCGACGTCCAATCCCGACCTCAAGGCCGAGCGCGCAACGAACTTCGAGATCGGCGCCGCGCATGACGTTGGCCCGATCCACATTGACGGTGCGCTGTTCTATTCACGGCTAAGTGATGTGATCGTCGCCTTCCCGACGATCTTCAACAATACGCCGGTCACGCAAAGCCGGAACCTCGGCAAAGGCGAATATTACGGCGGGGAAATCGCGGTGAACGGCCGGGTGGGTGAGGCGCTGCGTTTCGGCGCGAACTACACCTACACCCACCGCAAGCTACGCGACCCCAGCAACGCCGCGTTCCATCCGACCGGCGTGCCGAAGCACAAGGCATTCGTCTATGCCGATTGGACCCCGCTCCGCTCGTTCCACATACTGCCGAGCGTTGAAGTTGCATCCGATCGCTGGACAGTGACCACTAGCGGCGCGACCTATTACCGGACCGGCAGCTACGTGCAGGCAGACCTGCGCTTCGATTGGGATGCAACCGAAAACATCACGCTCGGCGCGGGCGTGCGCAACGCCTTTGATGAAAGCTACACGCTTACCGATGGTTTCCCCGAGGCGGGCCGGCGCTTCTTCCTCAGCGCCCAGAGCGCGATATTGACCGCCACCATGACCTACAGGCCCGGCTGGATCGCCTTTCTCAGCTACAGCTCGCGAGCGCTATTGGCTGAGGTGGCGATCATCGCGTCAGGTTGCTCACCGCCGAAATCCTAGGGTCCAAACCCGATCAGGTCGTCCCCGCGGGATTATTGAAAAATGGTGCCGGCTACAGGATTCGAACCCGTGGCCCCCTGATTACAAATCAGGTGCTCTACCAACTGAGCTAAGCCGGCGCGCGGGGCTTCGCGGGGTTTCCGGAAGCCACTTTCGCGGATGCGCCGCTGCCTAACTTGCGGTGCCGTGGCTGTCAAAGCGACAGGTGGGCCGCGACGATTTCGCTTGCGCTTCCGGAATAATGAAACGAATAAGATGCCATTATCTGACGGCGAGTCGCCAATGGGAGACGAGACGATGGCTACGGTGACGCAAGGCGGTGCGGTGGAGCGGCTGACGCGGTTGGTCGATGCGCCCGACCGGTACGATTACGCCCCCGAGGAACTGCGCGAGGCGCAGGTCGCGGCGATGAACGAGCGGTTTCAGGACCGGGTCGGCAAGATCAAGCTCCTGAAGCTGCGCGCCGATGAGGCCGGCGTCGGCGAGATTCGCGCGCTGGAGGACGCCGTGCCGCTGCTGCTGCCGCACACCGCTTACAAGAGCTATCCCGAAAGCTTCCTGATGGAGGAGAAGTGGGACAGGCTGAGCAAGTGGCTCGATTCGGTCTCCACCCACCGCGTGCCGGCGATCGACCGGGCGGGCATCCGCGACGTCGACCACTGGATCGAGAAGCTGCAGGAAAGCGGCCACCACGTCTCCTGCTCGAGCGGCACCACCGGCAAGTCGGCCATGCTGGTCGCGTCCGACGCCGACATGGAATGGTGCAAGCGCGAGGCGCCGCAGGCCTATGCCTGGGGCTCGGGCGTCCCGCTCGACCGCAGCCGCCGCATGTTCGGCCTGGCGCCGGTGGCCAAGGTGCCGCGCAACGACGCCACCGGCGAAGCGTACCGCGCGGCGCTGCAGGACCCGAATTCCGAGCCATTCAACTATCCGGTGCCGCCGATCACCGTCGGCGGCCTCACCCAGATGGTCGTGGCGCGCAAGAAGATCGCCGACGGGACGATCCTGCCCGAGGAACTGGCCGAGTTCGAGCGCATTTCGGCCGAGCGGGCCAAAGCGATTGAGGACGCGGTGGAGATCACCGCCCGCGCGCTGGTCGAGGCGCGGCATGACAAGTTGCACGTCACCGGGCTGTGGAAGGGCCTCTACGACGTCGCCAAGGCGGTGCGCGAGATGGGCTACAGCGCCAAGGACTTCAATCCGGAGAATTCGATCTACGTGGGCGGCGGGCTCAAGCGCGCCAAGCTGCCCGACGATTACCGCGAATTCGTCTACGAGACCTTCAACATCCAGCCCGAGCGCAACTATCAGAACTATTCGATGCAGGAGTTGCACACGGGCATGCCGCGCTGCCGCGAAGGCAACCGCTATCACCTGCCGCCGTGGCTGGTGCCGCTGCTGCTCGACAAGGCGGGCGACAACCTGGTGGCGACCGGCCCCGATCGGGGAGAGTACGAAGGCCGCGCGGCGTTCTTCGACCTCTCGCTCGACGGCCGCTGGGGCGGGGTGATCTCGGGCGACAGGATCTCGATCGACTTCAGCCCATGCGCCTGCGGCGCGCGGAGCCCGTCGATCCGCGACGACATCGCGCGCTATGCCGACCTTGAAGGCGACGACAAGATCGGCTGCGCCGGCACGGTCGACGCCTATGTGCGGGGCCTTTCGTAAGCCCGATGCGCGGGCGCCGTAGGCGCCGCTCGCCCCTCCCCACGTTGCGGGAGGGGAACGCCTACCGCCCGATCGCGGCCTTCTGCCGGATCAGCCGCAGATAGGTATCGGCGACTTCCTGATTGATCGCGTCCCATGAGAAGTCGCGGCTGCGCGCCTCGCCCGCGGCGCCGTGGGCGGCGCGGCGCTCGGGCTGCTCGATGTAGGTCTTGAGCGCCTCGGCGAACTGGTGGACCGCGCCCGGACGGATCAGCCGGCCCGAGACGTCGTCGTCGACCAGGCTCTCGCTGCCGGTCGCCACCGCCGCGACCACCGGCAGTCCGCAGGCCATCGCCTCCAGCGTGACGTTGCCGAACGTCTCCGTCACCGAGGGATTGAACAGCACGTCCATGCCGGCGACGGCGCGGGCGAGGTCCGCGCCGGCCTGGAAGCCGACGAAGTGCGCGCCGGGCAGCCGTTCCTCGAACCAGGCGCGCGCGGGGCCTTCGCCCACCACCAGCACCTCGTGCACCACGCCCCGGCGCCGGAGCGCATCGATCGTGTCCGAAAAGACGTCGAGCCCCTTTTCCATCACCAGCCGCCCGAGGAAACCGATGGCCACGTCGTCATCGCCGATACCCAGCGCGCGGCGCCATTCGAGCGAACGCCGGCCGGGATGGAAGACCTCGCGGTCGACGCCCCGCGACCAGATGCCGATGTCGTAGTTCATCCGCTGGTCGCGCAGGAGCTGCGCCATGCTTTCGGACGGCGCGACGAGCGCGTCGCAGCGGCGGTAGAAGCGGCGCAGGATCGCCTCGATCACCGGCTCGCCCCAGGCCATGTTGTAATAGCGCAAGTAGGTCTCGAAGCGGGTGTGGACCGAGGACAGCACCGGCAGCCTGCGCCGGCGCGCCCAGGTCAGCAACCGGTGCCCGCCGACGTCGGGCGAGGCGACGTGGACGACATTGGGGGCGAAAGCCGCAAGGTCGCGCCGCACCCCCGCCGACAGGCCGAGCGAGAAGCGGTATTCGCCGCGGCCGGGGATCGGCACGGCCGGTACCCCGACGAGATCGCCGGTCGGCGGAAAGGCCGGCGTGTCGGTGGTGGGCGAATAGACGCGGACCGCCGCGCCCTGACGCAGGAGATAACCGACGAGCCGGTTCAACGCCTGGTTCGCACCGTCGCGGACATAATTGTAGTTGCCGCTGTAGAGTGCGATGCGAAGGTCGGCCGTTTGCATATCGCGCGCGCCTTAGCGGCTTTGCGCGCGCCTGACGAGTGCAGGCCTACCCCGGCGCCGCGGATTTCAGCGGCTCACCAGCCGCGGTAGCGCCGTTCCCGATGGCGATCGCGGCGATGATCGTGGCCGCGATACGCACGGTAGTCGCGCCGCGGATAGCGATCGTACCGATATTCGCGCGGATAGCCCCGATAGTAATGGCGCGGCGGGCCGTAATAGTACCCGTCGCGATAGTAGTAGCGATCGTTGTCCGAGGCGATGGCCGCGCCGAGAGCAAGGCCGATGATCCCGGCGCCGATCACCAGCGCCGTCTCGTCGCCGCGGTCGCGATAGCGGTCACGCGCCTCGGCCGTCGTCCCGATCGTCATCGCGCCCACTGCCAGCGCAGCGGCGAACCCGGCGCGTTTCCAGTTCTGCAACATGGGCTGTCTCCATTCCATCGGGCGAGGCGGGACTCGGCCGATATCTGCCTGCCATCGGAACATTCCGCGGCTGAACTCATACTTAATGCCATGCCCATGGGCGCCGGCCGAAAGAAAGCCCCCTCCGGTCGGGAGGGGGCAGGAGCGGCGGCGGCACCGGCCGGAAGCCGGTCGGAGGAAAGCGCCGCCGTCATGGCCTCCCCCGAAGGGGGCGGGGGAGGCAGGCAGTTCAGGCGGGCTCAGTAGCCCCGGTAGTAGCCGCGATCACCGTTGTAGCCGCGGCGCGCATAGTAGCCGTTGTCGTAATGGCGGCGGCCCTCGCGATCATAGCGGTTGCCGTTGCGATCCCAGTAATAGCCGTCGCGATACTGCCAGCCGTTGGCGCGATAGTCGTAGTAGTCGCGGTCGCGGCGATCGTTGCCGCTCGAGGCGACGATGGCGCCGAGGGCAAGGCCGATGATGCCGGCGCCGATGGCGATCGCCGCGGTGTCGTCGCCGCGATGGCGATTGTCGCGCGCCATGGCGGGGTTGGCGGTGGCCAGCACGCTGGCGGCGAGGGCGGTGGCGAGCGCGGCGTTCTTGAACAGCTTCATCTCGGAAACTCCTGACGACGACCCCGGCCCGATTGCCTGCGATTCGTCGCTACGAATGTCGTTCTAGAGGACGGCCGCTGAATGGATGAGGGACAGGCCCGGCAGGATTCATTCAGGTTATTCGCAATTTGTATGAACGTCGCGTCGGCGGGCGGCGCTCCATAATTGACGCCCGAATGCACATGAAGATTCAGTCAAATAGTTGAAAACAAATGATTACATCGAATCATATGTGACCGTCCGCGCGCGGGGCGCTGGCGCCCAAGGCAAACGCCATCCCGTAGCGGGCCGAATTTCGACCCTGCATGGGATGGCGCGACGATCCTGGCAGATCGCCGCCAAGTAGGAAACAGATGCAAGGACAGCCCGGCCGGATGGCGGGCTTACGCCGCTTCCTTCTTGCGGCTGGCCTTCTTGCGCTCGTGCGGATCGAGGATCGCCTTGCGCAGGCGGATCGACTTGGGCGTCACTTCGACCATCTCGTCATCGTCGATATAGGCGATCGCCTGTTCGAGCGTCATCACCTTGGGCGGGGTAAGCCGGATGGCGTCGTCCTTGCCCGTCGAACGGAAGTTCGTGAGCTGCTTCGACTTCATCGGGTTGACTTCGAGATCCTCGGGCTTGGCGTTCTCGCCGATGATCATGCCCTCGTACAGCGGCTCGCCCACGCCGACGAACAGGATGCCGCGTTCCTCCAGCGGGCCGAGGGCATAAGCCACCGCCTCGCCCGCGCCGTTGGAGATCAGCACGCCGTTCTTGCGGCCCTCGATCTTGCCCTTGTGGGCGCCGTACCGTTCGAACA